>Ga0153918_1000097_pt1 | contig 74834 bp, 79 predicted proteins | sample TSFL002MetaG_FD_104687 | JGI IMG/M metagenome (GOLD analysis project Ga0153918, IMG submission 104687) | Attine ant fungus gardens microbial communities from Florida, USA - TSFL002 MetaG | ecosystem: Host-associated > Fungi > Mycelium > Unclassified | place: USA: Florida, Paynes Creek Historic... | reverse complement strand
TCAATTACTCTTTCTGAAGAGAAAGTTGCTGAATACCTACGTTCTAACATCACCATGTTAAAGTGGATGATCGCTGAAGGTTATGGCGATGCGCGTACACTGGCACGTCGTGCTGATAACATGCAGAAGTGGTTAGATAACCCAAGCTTGTTGAAAGCTGATGCGGATGCTGAATACACTAAAGTTTACGAAATCGATCTTGCTGACATCAAAGAACCAATTCTTTGCTGCCCGAACGATCCAGATGACGCGAAACTTCTTTCTGACGTTCAAGGTGACAAGATTGATGAAGTATTCATCGGTTCTTGTATGACTAACATCGGTCACTTCCGTGCAGCTGGTCAGTTACTTGATAAAGTACCTGGTGGTTCATTGTCTACTCGTTTATGGTTGGCTCCACCAACGCGTATGGACGAGCATCAATTGATGGAAGAAGGCATGTATAACATCTACGGTCGTGCGGGTGCGCGTACTGAGATGCCAGGCTGTTCATTGTGTATGGGTAACCAAGCGCGTGTAGCACCGAACACAACATGTGTATCGACTTCTACGCGTAACTTCCCGAACCGTTTAGGCCAAGGTGCAAACGTTTACTTAGCTTCTGCTGAGCTTGCATCTGTCGCTGCGGTTCTTGGTAAATTACCAAGCCCAGAAGAATATCAACAGTACGCGTCGCAAATCGACAGCGCTTCTGCTGATATCTACAAATACTTGAACTTTGACAAGATGGGCGAATATACAAAAGAAGCTGATCAAGTTGATACCAAGAAAATCCAAGCTGCTCAATTGACTTAATGAGCTAGGAGCAAGAAAAGCCGAAAGGCTTTTCCCTAACACAAGTTGTCGATTTCGCACATCGTAAGGGCTGAGTAATCAGCCCTTATTTTTTTATTAGATGATGAAATGATAATTTGTTCTCTTTTAAACACTTTGGGCAAAGTGTATGTATTAAAAATGAAGATTTGCTTTTCAGGATAAACGAATACTGTATTTTTTGTTAGTTAAGTCTATGTTTTCCTTTCTTTTGTGCTAATTAGATGCTGAATAAATATTAAAAAATATTTTTACTATTTATTCAAAAATAGTTGTGCTTTTTATGCCTGATACCAAAGGCAAGTTGCCATATATAAAGCATAAAAAAGTACTGTGCATTTCAAGAAACTGAGTTTCTCATGGAGAAATTAACAAAGGGTCATGTAAAACTAGTAAGTACCCTTTTTCTAGGGTGTTTTCTCATTGCTTGTCACGATGATAATAAAACGAGTCATTCTGAAATAGATCGCCAAACAGCAATTACTGCTCTAAGCGCTTTGGGTCAGAGTTTAGTATGGCAAAATGAGCAATGTGATGCAGTATATGGAAAAATCATTAAGCAAAATAAAGATGCCCAAACTGCTTTACAGAAATTGCGGGCATCTTTAACACCAACAGAAAACAATTTGTCTGCTTTTATCGAGCAGCGGATACTTCCTAAGTTGATGCAACTTCATTCAGAGTCGAGCTTTATTCGGGAGCGTTGTAATGCACCTGATTATGATGGGACGGGAGTGAGTATGGAGCGTCCTGCAATGCTTAGAGAAATGGTCAATGAATGGCAAGGAACTATTGATTTATTGACCAAGCAGTTAAATGCACCTCCAAATCTGAATATTGTTATTCAGCCTGCAAATTTAACGAATATCAAGATCGATGCGAATACAACGGCATTATCTAAGTTTAAAGATTGTTCAGATGACTTTTGCCCTGAGATGACTGTTATTCCAGCGGGTAGTTATCAAATGGGTGGGACACTGGAAGAACAGGAGCGAGAAGAGGTACCTGAGCAGGCAAGACCTTATGAATTGCCCCATCATCAGGTAAACATCACTCAGCCATTTGCGATGGCATCTTATGAAGCTACAGTAGCGCAGTTTCAGCAGTTCCAAAAGGAAACAGGATGGGAGGTGCAAGGTTGTCGCAGTTGGGAAACACGTGATGGCGTATTTAATATGTGGTACCGAAATGACTTAAATCCAAGTCATCCCGGATTTACTCAAACTGCTCAAGATCCCGTGGTGTGTGTACGTCGTGAAGATGGTCGGGCTTTTGCTGAGTGGTTATCTCGAAAAACAGGGCAAAAATATCGCTTACCCACTGAAGCTGAATGGGAGTATGCGGCTAGAGCAGGCGCATCTTCCACTTTCTTTTGGGGCAATGATCCTGAGCGTGAACAAGCCTGCAAATATGCCAATGTACTTGATGTGACCACGACTGCTAAAGAAACCAATACTGCGACATGGCGAGCATTTAACTGTAATGATGGTTATGCATATACCGCACCTGTGGGTTCTTTTTTACCGAATGCTTTTGGATTGTACGACGTACTCGCCAATGCGCGTGAATGGGTAGATGACTGCTGGCATGCCAATTATGACGGTGCACCAACGACACAAGCACGTTGGGGTGCGGAGAATAATGGTCAGTGTAACTTCCCTGTATTACGTGGTGGTGCATGGATTTATAACGTACATAATGTCCGTACTGCTTATCGCAATGCCTATTATTCGTCTCAGGCGCGTTCAACCATGTGGGGGGTTCCGTGTCGTTCGGGAAATTTAGACTTATAGTTAAAGTTGATATTTAGAAAATCTAATAAGTTTTAAAATTGACCTAATCTACTGTTTTTGCTAAAAATAGGGGCTGAGAAATCAGCCTTTATTTATTGAGCAATTAGAATGAATAAGCCTAATATTTTTAAATATGCGACAAAAGAATTATCACAAGATGCTTTTATCTTTTGGTTATTAGATCATGCAAATCCAAATTACGAAAATGTTGATAAGGAAATTAAAACTTGTGCATTGAAGTTAATTAAAGTTTTTTTCAATTTAGAAAATAAAAAAATGCCAGAAATTCTTGATAAATTCGAGTTAAGAAAGCAAGAGCAAAGCATTGATATTGTTTTATATATTAATGATTTTATGATCATTGTTGAGGATAAGATAAATACAAAGTCACATAGCAATCAGTTGTTTAGGTATAAGTCCTATGCCGAAAATAAAGCTGGTAAGGAAAATATTTTAGCTATTTACTTTAAGACATATGATCAGTCAAACTATAGAAAGGAAGAGGCTGATGGTTTCAAGGTTTTTCATAGACAGGATCTTCTTAAATTATTGAATGAAACTATAACAGATAATGATATTTTTCTTGATTTTAGAAGCCATATCTCTTCAATTGAAGAGGAGGTTTGTAATTTTGTAGATAAAGAAAAATGGAGTCATCAAAATTGGATTGGATTTTTTAAGTATTTACAAAAAGAGTTGAATACTGGTGACTGGGGGTATGTCCCCAATCAAAATGGTGGCTTTATGGGGTATTGGTGGGCATTTAATAAAAATGAGCTTTGTACACAGTACCTTCAATTACAAGAAGATGACTTAGTGTTAAAAATAAATAGTAAGTCAGAAAAGAATGACAAAAAATTCAGAAATATTTGCTATAAGCATTATTTAGAAAAAGCTAAACAGGCAGAAATAAGTTTTAATAAACCAGTTCGATTTGGTGTTGGTGAAACTATGACAATTTTAACGACCAAATATATTGTGAGAAATGATGTGTCTCAATTAATTGATATTGAAAAAACAAAAGAAAATATAAGGTTATATACCGATTTTATTAATAAGAACTTTTTGAAGCTTGATGCGTTTATGTGACAGGCAATATGTAATGAAAAGCAAAGCCATCAAATATGACTTTGCTTTTACTTTCAAATCACCAATAACCCAACACTTTCCACCAAAGTCCGCCAATCACCACAAAGATGATGATATTGACGACACTCATGACAAAGCCAGCTTTCCACCATTCACCGAGTGTGGTGTAACCCGAACCGAATACCACAGGCGATGTACCCGTTGCATAATGAGTTAAGGTCATCATGATGCTCGAAGCCGCTGCCATCATTAAAGCAAAGAGCATTGGCGGTGCACCAAGTGCAAGTCCTGCTGTATAGAAGGCTGCAAACATTGCAGTAATATGTGCCGTAGTACTGGCAAACATATAATGTGCATACAGATAGGCGAGCATCAATAACAAACAGGCAGGCATCCAACTCAAGCCTAAATGGCCAATCCCAGTTTCAAGCACACCTGAGAACCATGTGATTAAACCCAGTTTATTTAAATAAGTCGCCATCATCACCAAAGCTGCGAACCAAGTAATGGTATCCCATGCGCTTTTTTGCGTCAGGATATCTTCCCAAGTCAGTACGCCAGTAATGAGTAGTAATCCTAAACCAATAAAGGCTGTTGTGGTTGGATCAACCGCCCAAGCTGAACCAAAGATCATGGCAGGGATGCCTGCCCATAACAGCAGTAAAATCCCAAATACCCCAAGCATGATGATTTCATTTTTACTGACAGGCCCCATTTCCTGCAATTTAGTTTTGGCAAACTGAGCTGCGTTCGGGGTTTCTTTGACTTCAGGTGGATACATCCAGTACATGATCAATGGCATGATGATCAAGGCGATCAAACCCGGTAATAACATCGCCAATGCCCAAGTACTCCAGCTCAATGAAATCTGGCTATTGGTCGCTTTCGCCACCAGATCAACCACCAATGGGTTAGGAGCGGTCGCGGTAATAAACATCGCAGAGGTAATCGGGTTAGCTTGATAGTTCACCAACGCTAAATATTTCCCCATACGACCTTCGGTGCCTTTGGCAGGGTCAGAGTCATAACTGGTGGAAATTGCACGTACAATCGGGTGAATAATCCCGCCACCACGAGCCGTATTACTCGGGGTAACAGGTGCAAGAATCAGTTCAGACAGCACCATGCTATAACCGATACCCATGGTTTTCTTGCCCCACACTGCGATAAATAAATAGCCTAAGCGTGCACCCAATCCAGTTTTTTGCAAACCTTTTGAGATCATGATCGAAATACCAATCAACCAGATCAGCGGATTGGCAAAGCTGCTAAGGGCATCTTGAATGGCACCACTTGGTGTGTCATTGGTGACACCTGTCACAGCGACTAAGGTAATGGCGATAATGGCAATTGCACCAATTGGCATAGCTTTACCAATAATGGCGGCAATGACACCGACAAACATTGCCAGTAAATGCCATGCATCAGGGTCGACTCCAGCAGGTACAGGAATCACGAACCAGATGATCAATGCAATAAATAAAGAGATAAGCGTAGGGAGAGCTTTAAATCCCATGTAAATTCCCCTTGTTGTCACGGGTTTAATAAAATTTATAGTTCTTTATGAATGAATCGTTAAAGAAATAACCACTAAGCTTTTATTATCGGTGAATGAGGCCACAAAATTCAAAGAGAGTTTTGTTGAAACCACATGAGATAGGTCAATGAATTGGCAAATGATTTTGTTTTATGCAGTAAAAGCGAGGTTCACACCAAAATTTCTTATTAAAAACACAGTCAACGTGCTACATTTTTAAACTGCTTGATCGAACAATAAATACGGTATGACTCAATTTTCATGGCAACAATTAAGACGATTTGTTTATAACAACCTACATAACGATGACTATAAAAGTAGTGTCAGTACCTGTGTGAATTATCTCTTAATCGCATTGATCATTGGCAATGTTGCAGCGGTATTGCTTGAGTCGGTGAATGAGTTTTATAAGCTATATCGTGTCTATTTTGATTTTTTTGAAAATCTATCGATCATAATTTTTAGTGGCGAATATCTATTACGGTTATGGAGTATTGTTGAGAAAAACCCTCAAGAGAGCGCTTGGAAACAACGTCTCCGCTGGATGAGAAGTGGTGGTGCAATTATTGATTTAATGGCAATTTTACCTGCTTATCTAAACTTCTTCGTACATCTCGATCTACGTTTCTTGCGGGTATTACGACTGTTCCGTTTATTGAAGCTGACACGCTATTTTGTGTCACTACAAATTCTTTTGCGGGTGATTCAGCGAGAAAAAGGTTCGTTCCAAGCTGTTATTTTTATCTTGGTGATTATGATCGTGATGACAGCTTCTGCAATCTATGTGGTTGAGAATAAAGCGCAGCCTGACGCCTTTAGTTCAATCCCTCAAGCGATGTGGTGGGCGGTAGTAACGCTGACCACAGTGGGCTATGGAGATGTGACACCTGTAACTAATTTGGGGCGGATATTAGGGGCATTTATTACCATTCTCGGGGTGGGGATTGCTGCTTTACCAGCAGGTATTTTGGCCTCAGGTCTAGCCAATGAATTGAATATGCGAAATCAACGTCTTGAACAGGAGTTTCGTGAAGTTCTACAAGCGAAAGGACTGGATCTATTACATGACCAAGTGGAAATTGAACGGATTCGCAAGAAAGTCGGTTTGCCTAAAGAACAAACCCATGAAATTATCATTCAGCTGGTTCGAGAAAAATTACTTGAAGATCAAGAGCTGGAAAAAAAGCATTATCGCTTCTGTCCACATTGCGGTGAGAAATTATCTGAATAATTCAAAGATTTATTATAAAAATGTAGAGCAGGGTTAAGCTCAAGTTCTTAATCATTTCTAAGGCTGAATAATTTTATAGCGCTATAACTGAGGTGTGTGAGTGCTTAGCGCTTTTTTATACCCAAAAATAAAATTCTTTAAATATTAAGTTGTGCTTAACAGAGATTAAAATCCATTTAAAAAAGTTAACAATAATCTTTCTCGTTTGTGATAGTTTCTTATTATCTATTTTGTATTTTTTAAGCTTATTTTAAGTTTACGCATCCTATGAAGTTCTCCCAACATGATTAAGCGGCGTTACCTGATTTTATTATTGCTTCCGCTGGCATTTATTTCCTTATTTGTCGGTGTGGGAGAGATGAGCCTTACTGGTCTGTGGGCCGGCAATCCTCAAGACTGGCAGTTGTTTTGGACCAGTCGTTTACCACGTTTGATGGCGATTATTGTGGCGGGCGCAGGTCTGAGTGTCTGTGGTTTGATTATGCAGTCGCTGAGTCGTAACCGATTTGTCTCTCCAACCACCGCAGGTTTATATGACTGTGCACGTTTAGGCGTACTGGTTTCGATTATTTTACTGCCAAGTGCTTCAATCTTTATTAAAACTGGTTTTGCGATTGTCGTAACGCTCATTGGTGCGATGGCCTTTATGAGTATTCTGGCGACTTTAAAGCATCGTGATACGGTCTTTGTTCCACTGGTGGGGATGATTTTTGGCAGTATCATTTCAGCATTTACCACCTTTATTGCGCTGCAACTGGATTTATTACAGAACTTGGCAGGTTGGTTGCAAGGGGACTTTTCCACCATTTTAAATGGTCAATATGAGCTGATCTATCTCAGCGTGCCCGTTCTGATTCTGATTTATATCTTTGCCAATCGTTTTGTTTTGGCTGGGTTAGGGCAGGATTTTGCGACGAATCTTGGACTGAATTATAAGCAGACTCTTTTTATTGGTCTGTTACTGGTTTCGGTCATTACGGGTGTGGTGATTGTCACTGTGGGTGCGATTCCATTTCTTGGTTTGATTGTACCGAATCTGGTGAGTCTGTATCTGGGCGACAATATCCGTAGAACGCTTTCGCATACTGCTTTGTTGGGTGCTTTGCTGGTTCTGCTTTGTGACGTATTTGGCAGGGTGGTAATTTTCCCTTATGAGGTCTCTGTGAGCCTGATTATGGGTGTGGTGGGAAGCGTGATTTTCCTGTGGTTGCTACTCAGGAGATATCGTTATGCCTCATAAAACCAAGCTGATTGTTTTGACTGTATTGGTGGTTGCAACGATTGCGCTGTACCTCGGCTGGAATTTAGGTGTGGCATGGCAATATGCCTTGAATTTACGCTTAAAAACCGTTGCTGCCATTATCGTGGCGGGTGTGGCGGTCGGTGTTTCGACTTTGGTTTTCCATACGATTGTGAATAATCGGGTGGTGACACCACAGGCTTTAGGATTAGATAAGTTATACGAACTCTCCAAGACTGCGATTATCTATTTCTTTGGTGCCAGTACGTTATTGTCACTGAACTTTGTCACCGATTATCTGATCAGTTTGCTGTTAATGGTGATCTTTGCCTTGCTGCTGTATCGGTTTATTTTCCAGAAAGTTGCACAGCAAAATATCTATTTCCTCCTGCTCGTTGGTCTGATCTGCTCGACTTTATTCGACAACATGACTACGTTCTTTCAGGTTTTACTGGATCCCGACGAATTTCAGATTGCAGCCTACGCTGGTTTTGCCAGTTTTAATGTCGTGAAAATGGAAACAGTGGGGCTATCCTTACTGACCATTGTGCCAATTTTATTGTACAGCCTGAAGCATTATCACAAGCTCGATGTCATGGCGCTGGGACGAGATCATGCGCTGAATTTAGGGCTAGATTATGACAAGACCAGTCGTTTGCTGTTGATCCTCGTGGTATTGGCACTGGCTTCTGCAACTGCTTTAGCTGGCCCAATGATGTTCCTCGGTTTATTGGTTCTCAACATTACCTTAGAACTGTTCAAGACTCATCAACATCATATCTTACTGCTTGGCATTATTCTGGTCAGCATTCTTTGTCTGATGCTTGGGCAATTCATGGTTCTGCATGTACTGAATTTCAAAACAACGCTCAGTGTGATTATTAACTTTGTCGGTGGAATTTATTTCTTCTGGATCTTATTGAAGGAAAATAAAAAATGGCAATAGAGCTTAAGAATTTAAGTAAAAGCTATCAACAGCAGCGTGTGGTAAATGCGCTTTCGCTGACGATTGCCAAAGGACAGTTTACGGCGTTTATTGGCCCAAACGGTGCAGGTAAAAGTACAGTACTTTCGATGATGAGCCGCTTAATTGAAGCAGATCAAGGCCAAGTTTTGCTGGATGGGCAAGATTTGCAAAAGATGAAAAGTGCCGACATTGCCAAAAAACTGGCGATTTTAAAGCAATCTAACCACACCGAGCTGCGCCTGAGTATTGAGGATCTGGTTGCTTTTGGTCGTTTTCCCTATTCACAGGGTCGCCTAACACAGGAAGATCGTGAGGTGATTGATCGCTCAATTGCCTATATGGATCTGGAAGCCTTAAGACACCGACAAATCAGTGAATTGTCGGGCGGGCAGCGACAACGCGCTTATATCGCCATGATTTTGGCACAGGACACCGAATATATCTTGCTCGATGAACCCTTAAATAATCTGGATATGAAGCATTCTTCACAGATTATGCGGGTTTTAAAAGATTTGGCCGAGAATCATGGCAAATCAATCATTGTGGTGATTCATGACATTAACTTTGCTTCCGTCTATGCCGATCACATCATTGCCATGAAAGAAGGTGAATTGGTGTATCAAGGGCATCCACAACAGTTGATGGATGAACATATTCTGCAAGATATTTTCGATTTCCATATTCCGATCCAGCAGGTTCAGCAACATAAATTAGGTTTGTATTTTATTAGTTAGGAGTTCGTTATGCGTTTCAAAAAAACATTGCCAGTCATGATGCTGAGTGTGGCATTGGCTGCATGTGGCAATTCCAACACACCTTCGGCAAATCAGGACAGTAATTCTGCTGCTACACATGAAACCTTAAGTTTTAACAGCAAGGCGGGGCAGATTACCATTCCAGCGAATTTATCGCGTATTGCGGTACTGGATACCAGTGCTTTAAATACCATTCATGCTTTGGGCGCGGACGATAAAGTGGTTGCCTTGCCAAAAGGAACGCCGTTGCCGAAAGTCTTGCAAAATTTCAGTGAAGGTAAATATCTGGATGTAGGGACGGTGAAAGAACCGAATCTGGAAAAAATTGCAGCCAGTCAGCCTGAACTGATCTTGATGAGTGGCCGTATGGAAAATCTGGTGGGTCAAATCAAGCAAATCGCGCCAACTTACTTTGTTGATGTGGATTACAACGATCAGTTCAATTCTTTTAAGCAGCAAACATTGAATATTGCTGAAATGGTGGGCAAGAAGCCAGAGGCTGAGCAGCAATTACAAAGCTTGGAAAAAGATATTGCTACATTAAAAGACAAGACCAAAGGTAAAACGGCTTTGGTGATTCTGGTGAATAACAGCAAGATTGCTGCTTATGGCCCAGGTTCGCGTTTTGGTAATATTCATGACCTGTATGGATTTACGCCAGCCGATCCTTCAATCAAGGTGGGATTGCATGGTATGGCGGTATCGCATGAGTTTATTGCCCAGAAAAATCCAGATTATCTGTTTGTAATTGATCGTGGTGCAGCAATTACTGAAAATCAGGAAGGTGCAAAGCGCGTATTGAATAACAAGATTATTAATGAGTCCAAAGCTGCGAAAAACGGCAATATTGTCTATCTGGATTCGAGTAACTGGTATTTGATGAATAATGGCTTGGGCGGCATGAAAGCCATGCTTAAAGAAGTTGCGGATGCCGTGAAATAAAATCTAATTTACCGATTTTATAACAAAAACCCGCAGGACTTTCCGCGGGTTTTTTATATGATGATATAAATAATGAGATCAATACTTTTATAAAATGATGCGTATTTCTTTATTAAGTTTGGGTACTGCGATTCTAGCCATTCTATTGGTCATTTCAGGGATCCAGCCTTTTGATCGTACCACTTGGTGGCTTGAAGTCACACCTGTGCTGATTGCGATACCGTTATTGTTTGTCACTTATAAAACTTTTCCACTCACCCATTTGCTGTACGTACTTACTTTCTGTCATGCCATTGTGCTGATTGTAGGTGGGGCGTATAGCTATGCGCGTGTGCCTTTCGGTTTTGAAATCGCAGAATGGTTCGATCTTGATCGTAATCCTTACGACAAGATTGGGCATTTTATGCAGGGCTTTGTGCCAGCAATGGTGGCACGTGAAATATTGATTCGAAATCATATTTTAGCCAAAGGCAAAATGCTGAGCTTTATTGTAATTTGTATTGTGTTGGCAATTAGTGCGACCTACGAATTGATCGAATGGGCTGCAGCATTGCTATTGGGACAGGGAGCAGAAGAATTCCTCGGAACTCAAGGGGATGAGTGGGATACGCAATCAGATATGTTTTTTTTGCCTTGATTGGGTCGATCATGGCCTTATTATTGTTATCAAAGTGGCATGATCGACAGATTGCAAATTTAATGCATGAAAATGAGTAAATGAAACTGCTATTAAGATGCAGCAGTTTCGTTTTTCTGTGAATATTTGGCATAAGCCAGCGCAATTAATAAAATCGCCAATCCACCTAAGCTTAAAACAAAACCAACCCAGATCGGTGCTAACCAGCCCATATTATGACTGAGTACCCATCCACCTAAGAATGCACCCAGAGCATTAGCCAAGTTAAATGCTGAATGATTGAGAGACGCTGCCAGAGTTTGTGCATCGCCAGCAATATCCATGAGATGTGTCTGTAAGGCACCGCCTAAACCAATCACGGTAAAACCAATCAGGAATAAAGCTGCAATCGCGGTATAAAGATTGGACATCATAAAGCTGGCCGCGACAAAGGCGAGCGCAGAGCTGATCAGAATTCCGATAATGGTTTTAAACAAATTCTTATCGGCCAGCCAGCCAGCAACCAGACCACCAATGACCATGCCTGTACCCCAGATTGCTAAAGCAATTGGCACAACACTGATATTGGCATGAGTATATTCCGTCAGAATCGGTGAAACATAGCTATACACCGAGAACATGCCACCAAAACCGATTGCGCCAACCGCAAGTGTCAGCCACATATTGATATTTTTTAGACCTGCCAATTCAGCCTTGATACTTGCACTCTTTTGCAGAGGAATATTCGGAACAAATAAGCCAACACCAATCAGGGTAATAAACGCAATCATCGCAGAAAATTCAAATCCTGCTTTCCAGCCAAATTGCTGACCGAGCCATGTGGCAATGGGTACACCAATCACATTGGCAATGGTTAAGCCCATCATCACTTGGGCAATCGCAGTAGCACGACGTTGTTTGCCTGCCAGTTCAGCAGCAACCAGCGCCGCTACGCCAAAGTAAGCGCCATGTGGAAAACCTGCAATAAAGCGGGATACCAGCATGGTTTCTGGCGTTGTGGCAAAAGCTGTCGCTGCATTGGCTAATCCATAAAAAAGCATCAGGCATAGCAATAACGTTTTACGCGGAACTTTTGCGCCGAGGATGGCAATAATCGGCGCACCGACCATGACCCCAAGCGCATAAGCACTGATGAAATAACCTGCATGAGGAACACTGACATTTAAGTCTGTGGCGATTTCCTGAATCAGACCCATAGCGACGAATTCAGTTGTTCCAATACAGAAACTACCGACAGCCAATGAAAAAATAACCAGAAATAGGGAATAGTTGTGTGAGGGAGATGTGTGCAAGGGGGAGCTTGGCGAGGACATAATATCTCGAGTCTAAAAGTACCGCCGTATTATATTCGAGTCGCTTTCAGAAAAGTGAAACTGCACATAATTTTTATCTTATTCTCTGCATAAGTTCAGGTCAAAAAAGATATTGTGTAATGATAATTATTTTCATTTATGAGTTATAATGCAAAATATACATATTTAGATGACAACTTTCAGGGTGGAAAAGTGAAAAAATTATTAATCAGTTCATTGCTACTTGTTTCGGGTTATAGCGCTGCACATGAACCGTATGTTGCACCAATTACCTATACAACTGAACAAACACAAGTGGCGATTATTTCTGGTTATGCAGAAGAAGCCTTAAACAGTGAATATGCGTTGAAAGATGCAAAATTTGAGATCACTGCGCCGAACAATACCAAAACCAGCATTCAAGCTGATTCCAAACTTGGTTCAGCGACAGTGTTTGATTTGAAATTGCCAGAAGCGGGCACTTATCTGATCCAGACCAAAGCATCTTATCCATTGAAATACGTGCAAGATCAAAAAGAATGGAAAATGTTCTTTGATATGCCAGCGGATAAAGCACCTGCAAAAGCTGAGCGTGATTTTGTAATTCCTGCGGATCTAAAAGCTAAAAAAATTAGCCCAGTAGAAATCACGCGCGAATGGACGTTATTGACGTATGTAAGTAAAGAAAAACATACTCCCGTTCAAGCAAGTACAGCACCGATTCAGGTTGAGTTTTTAACGCATCCAAACGAGTTAAAGGCCAATCAGGCAGTAAAAATTAAAGTATCGAAAGGCAATAAAGCCTTAGCAAATGCTGAGGTGGTGATTCGTGCCAAAGGTGCGACCGATAAGCAAGGCATCAGCTTGAAAACGGCGGCGGATGGCAGTGCTGAGCTGTTATTTCCAAAAGCTACTGAGTATTTGATTGAAGTGAGTGAAACGGTGGATGTGAAACAAAAGCCGAGCAATCAGTTCTATAGCATTATCAGTGTTGCTGTAAATTAAGATGTGAAAAGGCTAATTCACTAGAATTAGCCTTTTTATTTCGATTTCATTTTTATTGATTAGACTCATCATCCATCGCATTGCTATAAAATTTCACACCCAGTTGAATTCGGTCACGACCATTGCTCATACGCCAGCGATTGGTATCTCTGAGTGAATAGACACAACCGCAATATTCTTGTTGATAAAACTCTTCACGCTTACTGATTTCCAGCATACGCACTGCGCCACCGTGTTTGCGCCAGTTATAATCCCAATATTGAATATCTGGATAATGCGCGGCAGCACGTAGCCCACAATCATTAATTTGCTGCATGTTCTTCCAACGGGAAATTCCGAGTGAACTACTGATCAGACTAAAACCGTGTTCATATGCGTAGAGGGCAGTCCGTTCAAAACGCATATCAAAACACATGGTGCAACGAATGCCTTTCTCAGGTTCATTTTCCATGCCTTTAGCGCGTGCAAACCAGTTGTCGGTATCGTAATCGCAGTCGATAAACGGAATATTATGCTTCTCGGCAAAACGGATATTTTCTTCTTTACGAATCAGATATTCCTTTACCGGATGAATATTGGGATTATAAAAAAAGATCGAAAAGTCGATACCCGATTCAATCAGGGTTTCCATGACTTCACCCGAACATGGCGCACAGCATGAGTGCAGTAGTAACTTGTCATGTCCTTCGGGTAAGCTGAGTTTTTGGCGTTCAAGCGTCTTTTGACTTTGACGGGTCATAGGCGACATGGTCTATAAAAATAATTTTATATTGTAAAAGTTTTAAATGGGTAAAACGTTTGAATTAACTGAAATATTCTCAGTTCAAGCTGAAAATTTTTAAAGCCTAAAACCTTTTTCCTTGTTTCATTATTTAAGGTTGAGTAGAGTTTTTTCAAAAGTCGAAAATAATCAGTAATTGGCAAGAAATTGGTGTCCAAAGTTCCTTCTTCTTTAGGGAGAAGATTAGGATGAGGGGGTTCATATAAATTTTCTCCTTGAAATTAGGATTGTTAATTTTGTTAAAAAATATACATTGTTTAAATTAGAAAATTTCATTGCACAAGAAAAGATTGAAATTAAATTCATGTTGAGACTTTCTAATTAACTTTATGTTAAGATGAAATAAATTCAATTTTGGGTGTTGCTGTGCTAGAACTCCGTCATTTAAAAACATTAATTGCGTTAAGAGAACATGGTTCATTAGTCGCTGCGGCAACTGATTTATGCCTGACACCGTCTGCAATTTCTCATCAATTAAAAGAACTTGATCATTGGTATGGGGTAGAAGTGGTGAATCGCCGTAGTCGCCCTGTCAGCTTTTCCAATGTTGGAGAGCGTTTGCTTAAACTGGCAGATGATGTATTGCCGCAAGTTCAGATTGCACAGACCGATATTACCCGTATCGTACATGGTCAGACAGGACGAATTATTTTTTCTTCGGAATGCCACAGTTGTTTTGACTGGCTGATGCCATTGTTGAATCAATATCGTCATCAATATCCAGATGTAGATTTGGATTTTGCCGCAGGTTTTGAGTCTAATCCACATGAGCTGTTGCAAAATTCCGAGTTTGATTTATTGATCACAGCCGATCCGATTGCCTTGAAGGGAATTGAATATTTCCCAATCTTTAAATATGAATCACGTTTAGTGCTTTCCAGCACGCATCCTTTAGTTCGAGCTGAGCAGGTTTCAGTTCAGGATTTGGCCGAAGAAACCTTGATCACTTATCCTGTCGATAAGCATCGCCTAGACATCATGGCGCATCTGTTTATTCCTGCGAATGTATATCCAAAGCACATTCGTACCACGGATCTGACTCAAATGCTGATTCAACTGGTGGCAAGTGGGCGTGGTATTGCAGCTTTACCAGATTGGGTTGTGAATGAATATGAGCAAAAAGGCTGGGTGGTAAGCCGCCGTCTAGACTGTGTAGCGCCAGAAGGCCTAAGACGTACTTTGTATGCGGGCTATCGGGTAGAGGATAAAGAGAAGAACTATTTTGAAGGCTTCATCAAGCAGCTTGAAAAGTTTTCCAAGATGCGTGCTGTGTATTACGAAAATTAATTGAAGTTGATTTAAAAAATAAAGGTAGCAATCGGCTACCTTTATTTTTATGAGGCGATTAAGCAGATCATAAATGTTCTAAGATTTCCCAATCAGCAGAGACAAAATACCTGCGGCAATCAGTGGACCGACTGGAACACCTCTCAATAAGGCAACACCTGCAACAGTACCGATCAGAAGTCCTGCGACGACATCGGGCTGGTTACTCATCAACTTTACTCCGCGGCCTCCTAGCCATGCAACCAATAAGCCAACGGCAATTGCTGCCAATGATTTAATACTGATAAATGATTTAAGGATGCTTTCACCACTGATCTTGCCACTTGCAATCGGGGCAAGTACGCCAATAGTGAGGATAATGATACCGATATTTAAACCATGATTCTGAATATAAGGAAAAAACTGGTTTAAAGGTGTCAGTTTGACCAAGATCAGGCAAGCGGCTGCCACCGTGACTGCCGTGTTTTGGCTAAAGATACCGCAACCTAATAAGACAAGCAGAACCACTAAATTGATATCGAATTGTGAGAACATCGCAGGGCATGGAAAGGGAAATAAAGTTGAATTATATCGTAATTTATCGAGGTTTATTTTAAAAAGGGCTTTTTTCTTACCTTATGATTGAACTTTAATAATATAAATATTTGAAATTTATTAAAATAAAGGAAGCCATTTCCAAAATTAGAAATGGCTTTTCCTGAGAAAGTTAGGCCAGTTTTTTAAAGCTTCCGTAGTATGCAATTTGTTCATCCCAGAACTGTTCCCATAAATCACAGTATTCAAGACAGATTTGACGGATTGAATCATATTCAGACTCAACGCAGGCTTGTGCCAGAACAAACCACAAATCATCTTCATGGTCATCATCAGCCGCTTCTGCGGTCGCATCATGTGAAACACCATGAACATAGTAATAGCCGCTATCCACGTCAAAACCAACCGCTTTGGTCGCTTGGCGTAAAGCAGGACTGAATAAAATCACTTCTTCTTCTGCTACAGCAAGTAAAGCAGAAACGGCTTGATAGCTGTTAAACGAGTTCTCCAGATAGTTACGCACACGTTGAGCGATTAGCGAAGGTTGATAGTCATTGCGTTCAGACTGGCTCAATTCAAAATCATTGAGGACCTCTTCAAACAATGGATAATGCGCGTATTCAGGATTACCAGAATAATAGCCTTCCTGATCCAGACCAGGTCGGAAACCAAATTCATCCAGAATATTCAGGTTTAATAAAAACCGTGGAAACATTTTCGAACCCGATAATAGGCGTGGTTCTAACTGTTTAGTCTGGAATTGTGCCATCAGCAAAGCATCGGTAAATACCTGAACAATGGCATGTCGATATTCGAGATGAATATGTTTTAATGCCTCTTTGTCAATTACACCGTCATTTAAAAGTTGAATGGCAGGATGTCTCGAAACAGGATGATTTGAAATTTCTGCTCTTAATTTGTTCAGAAAGTTCAGATTCTTGTTCCATACGTCTGTAGAAATACTATTCTTCATTCCTTCAATAGCTTTCTGTCTTGGGTTATCAAAGTTTTCAAATTTTTTTGGCATAGTCTTGTACTCGATGAATTAATAATATTATTGCTTTTCCAATTATTTAGTTAGATTTTCTTTGGTTGATTATGGATATAACTATTGGTACAACCAAACATCTTTTTATTGGATGATTTAAATATAAAATGATTTTTTTGTGAAATCAATTTATTAAGACGGCTAAAAAATGGCAATAAAGTTTATTATTTAACTTAACTGTAAATAAAAGGTGAAATGATTCACGGTATATTCTTTTATTTAAAAAATAGAAAGATTTTTTTACAAATGATCTTGTGTATAAGCCTTTTTTTTCATACCCTATAAGAGGAACAATAAAGAAAATTCGACTTTTCTATAATGCTCTTAAAATAAGATAAACATACATAGTGGCCAGAAACTTCCAGCATGTAAACTATGTCTTAATAATACGTTAAGTTTTTTGATAGAATTCTAAAAGGATAATAAAATGTCAAAAAAAGAAGATATTATTGCAACGGCTCTAGACCTTTTTAACCGTCATAACTACAGTTCTGTAGGTGTGGATCGAATTATTAGTGAGTCAGGTGTTGCCAAAATGACTTTCTACAAATACTTTCCCTCTAAAGAGAACCTGATTGAAGAGTGTCTGTCTCGAAGGAACAAAAGTATTCAGGAAGCCATTGAAACAGAAATTAACCTCAAACAGGAAGATGACTATTTGGGTAAAATTAAAGCAGTCTATTTTTGGCATTTGGGCTGGTTTAATTCAGATGATTTTCATGGTTGTATGTTTCAAAAAGCTTCATTAGAAATATTACAACAATATCCTTCTATTATTCGACCAATCATGGAGTATCGTGAATGGTTAATGGCATTAGTTGAGGGGTTGTTTGTAAAGGCTCAGGTCTATCAGCCTCATGTATTAACTGCCATGTATATTAACATTTTGGATGGAATGACTTCTTATGCAAAGGTAAATAAAGATCATGCTGAGATTGAAGAGTGTTGGTATTATATTGAGCGATTGATACATTTAGATGCTGCATAATCACTGATTATTTTAGTTTTTCAATCATTACGTTTATATAAATAAAATTACATTTTTATAAAACTTAAAAATAAAAAACCGAGGTTTTAGCCTCGGTTCTTTTTGCATTTATTCAAATTATTTTTCAACAAATGCGCGTTCAATTACATAATCACCCATAACACCCATACGTGGTGATTCAACTAAACCATGTTGATCAAGCAGTGCAGCAACGTCTTTCAAGAATGCAGGGCTGCCACAAAGCATGGCACGGTCAGTTTCACGGTTAAAACGTGGTAAACCAATTTTTTCAAACAGTTCGCCTGTCTCAATTGCCGTCGTTACACGACCTTGAGTGTGGAACGGCTCACGTGTTACGGTTGGGTAGTAGATTAACTTATCTTTGATTCCTAACTCTTCAAAGAATTCATGGTTAGGAAGTTCATTCAAGATTAAATCTTGGTATGCAAGTTCAGACACATAACGTGTACCGTGAACCATAATCACTTTTTCAAATTTTTCGTAAGTTTCTGGATCACGAAGTAAAGAAAGGAATGGTGCAAGGCCTGTACCAGAAGATAAAAGATATAAATTTTTACCTGGTAATAAATCGTCGTGTACTAAAGTGCCTGTAGGCTTTTTAGAAATAAGGATTTCGTCGCCCACTTGTACTTTTTGTAAAATAGAAGTTAATGGACCGTCTTGTACTTTAATAGAGAAGAATTCTAGCTCTTCTTCATAATTCGCACTGGCGATCGAATAAGCACGCATCAAAGGCTTACCATTCACTTCAAGGCCGATCATTACAAACTGACCATTTTTAAAACGTAAGCTGACGTCGCGTGTAGTTTTAAAACTGAAAAGTGTGTCATTCCAGTGGTGAACATGAGTAATGCGTTCAACGTTAAAAGCAGCCATTAAAGGTCTCGATCACAGTTAAAAGAAACAGATGGCTATTCTAATCTAAAATCATTCTCGATAAACTGAATATATTTAATTGTGTTTATAAGAAAAAGTGATGAACAATTCTGTAGTGATGCCAATTATTGGCCATATGCGTTCGCCTTACCGTGAGAAATTCGGCATTCCGCGTCAGCCAAATCTGGTGCAGGTCGAGTCTTATATAGAGATGACGGAGGCTTATAGCGATATTCTGGCATTTGAGGGTATCGAAGATTTTAGCCACTTATGGCTGCTGTGGCAGTTCCATGAGAATAAAAAATCGGATAACACTTTGAATCAAATGCCTAAATTTCGTGCACAAGTACGTCCGCCGAGACTTGGAGGTAACCAGAAAATAGGGGTTTTTGCGACGCGAAGTATGTATCGTCCATCTCCGATTGGTTTATCAGTCGTGCAATTTTTACGCGTTGAAAAGCATGGTAAAGCGGTACGTGTCTATTTCACGGGAAGTGATTTACTGGATGGGACGCCAATTTTAGACATCAAACCGTATATTCAATATTCGGATGCAATTGCTGATTCCGTCAGTGGATATGCACAAGAAGAGCCGCAGCGTAAAACGGTTGTTTGGTCGGAAAATGCACAACAGCAACAGCAGCAGTTATTAAAGCAGGGGATTTTGGATAAAAAGATATTCGATGAACTTGAACAAGTGTTATCTTTAGATCCTCGACCTGCGTATCAAAATGATGCTGAACGCGTGTATGGAATGTGCTTTGCAGTGTTGAATGTGCGTTTTACGGTCGGTGAACAGGATGTCATCGTTATTGCAGTTGAACAAAGTTAAAACTTTAAAAATATAAATTTCGTTAAAAAATTTGGGGAATGAACGGTTATGCAAGCTCAGGCAAAATTCGCAAACTTTTCTTTTACGATTGATGTGACGTGGTGCTTAGAGCAACTACTGAAAGATGGTCGGATTACTGAACGCGACAAATTGCTGGTTCAGACTACACATCGCCAAAAAGATCAGTTGAAATGGCATCCTTTGCAGTGGATTGCCAATTTTAGTTTAAAAGACCAACTGAATGCGGGTACGACCTTATCGTTGAATCGTTTGTGTCAATGGCTGGCTGAAAAAGCCGGTCTTCCCTTATTTATCATTGATCCGCTTAAAGCCGATGTGGCTGCTTTGACCAGTGTCATGTCGCAAGAATTTGCAGTCAGAAATCATATTCTGGCGGTGGAGGTACAAGCAGACCGAATTTTGATCGGAACCGATCAGCCTTTTACCACCGAATGGTTAAACAATCTGGAACGTAGTCTGGCACCTAGAAAGATTGAAAAGGTGCTGTTAAATCCTGAACAGTTACAACGTTATATTGTTGAGTATTATCAAGTCAGTCGTGCGGTCAGTTCTTCACAAAATGCCAATATCTATGACCGGGAAAATAAAGGCGTTGAAGCTTTATTACAGTTAGGCGATACACAAAATCCTGATGCCAATGACCAGCATATTGTCAAACTGGTGGACTGGGTGCTGCAATTTGCGTTTGAGCAAGGTGCCAGTGATATTCATCTGGAGCCACGAAAAGACAAAGGTAAGGTGCGTTTTCGTATCGACGGTGTGTTGCATACCATCTATAACATGCCTGCCAATACACTGACAGCGGTGATTTCCCGTATTAAAATTTTAGGTCGCATGAATGTAGCCGAGAAGCGCAAACCGCAGGATGGACGCTTAAAAACCCGTACACCGAAAGGTCAGGAGACAGAATTACGTCTTTCGACTCTGCCGACCGCTTTCGGTGAAAAGCTGGTGATGCGTATTTTCGATCCAGAAGTATTGGTGCGTAGTTTTCAGCAACTGGGTTTTGAAGGTCATTTATTACAGAGCTGGCAGCAGCTGACACAACATAGTCATGGCATCATTTTGGTTACAGGGCCAACAGGTTCAGGTAAGACCACCACCTTGTATTCATCTTTAAAGCAACTGGCAACAGAACAGGTTAATGTTTGTACCATTGAAGATCCGATTGAAATGCTGGAACCTAGTTTTAACCAGATGCAGGTCAATCCAAACATTGAGTTAGGCTTTGCAGATGGCGTGCGGGCTTTAATGCGTCAAGATCCTGACATTATCATGGTCGGTGAGATTCGTGACCATGACACTGCCAATATGGCGATACAGGCAGCATTAACAGGGCATCTGGTGTTATCTACCTTACATACCAATGATGCGCCATCAAGCCTGACACGTTTACATGATCTAGGCGTGCAGCCATTCCTGACTGCTGCAACGATTCTCGGTGTTCTGGCACAGCGTCTGGTTCGTCGTCTTTGTCCACATTGTAAACAGGAAACGCCAATCAACGAGCAAGAATGGGAACATCTGACCTTTGATTATATGATGGATATGCCAACCAGCATGTATAAAGCTGTGGGGTGTGAAGTATGTCGTCATACCGGATATAAGGGCCGTGTCGGTATTTACGAATTTATGCCTGTCAGTCTGGAGCTCAAGTCGATCATCAGTGCGCATGGCACACTCAATGATCTAAAAGGGCAAGCGAAAAAAGAGGGAATTGAGCCATTGCGGATTGCGGGTGCACGTAAAGTGATTGAAGGCGTGACCACGTTAGAAGAAGTATTGCGCGTGGTGCCATTAAATTAAGCTACAGTGCCATCTTCAGATTCACCTCATCTTGGTTTGTTTTAATGACTCCATCGAAATGATGAAACCACGATGAGGGGAAAGCATATGAACGTATTATCTAAATTTGCAGTTGTTGCTGGCTTGGTTGGCGCAACTACTTTTGCCGTAGCGAATACTACTGCCGTAAATCAGCAAGCATTGGCGCCGACTCAAATCACCACAGTCAAACAAGCCTTGACTATGAAAGATGATACGCCAGTTAAATTGAAAGGTTATGTGGTAAAAGCAACAGGTGATGAGAAATATCAGTTTAGTGACCAGACAGGTTCAATGACGGTCGATATTGATGATGATTTATGGCAAGGTAAGCCAGTATCAGCAAAAACATCAGTGACCTTAATTGGTGAAATCGACATTGACTATAAGCCAGCGAAACGTGTTGAGGTTGATGTTGATCAGGTTCAATTCTAAAGATTGATGGACGAATAAAAAAACCACATGATCATCATGTGGTTTTTTGTTTATGATTTCATTTAAGATTATGTGAAAGATCAACAGAGTGGGCTGTTTTATGCGAATTTTATTGGCTGAAGATGATGCCTCACAGGCGGAAAGTATTAAAGCCTGGCTGGAAATGGATGGTTATAGCGTTGACTGGGTGGAACGTGGGGATCATGCGATTCTGGCAGCCGAACAGCATCAATACGACTGTATCCTGCTGGATCGGGGCTTACCGCAAGCTTCAGGCGATGAAATCCTTAAAACCATTCGCCGACAAAACACCAAAACCCCCGTTATTTTTATTACTGCCAAAGACCACATCCATGATCGGGTAGAAGGACTAGATCTGGGGGCTAATGATTATCTGGTCAAGCCATTTAATCTGGAGGAATTATCAGCTCGGGTTCGTTCTCAATTGCGTCAACATCAGACTCAAGCGGGTCAATATCTTCATTTTGCCAATTTACAACTTGATCCCCAAGCCAAGACTCTAATTCAGGACGGTAAAGCCGTCAATCTCACCGCTAAAGAGTTCCAGATTTTATATAAACTGATGCAGAAACCTGAGCATATTGTGACACGGGAACAACTGGAAGAATCTCTGTATGCATGGGGCGATGAAATTGAAAGTAATGCCATCGAGGTGTTTATCTATCAGATTCGTAAAAAGATTGGTGGGCAATATATCAAGACCATTCGTGGTCTAGGCTATCGCATGCATCAAGGGGAATAGAATGAAAGTGGTGTCATTACAAACCAAGCTGGTTAAAACTTCTTTAGTAAGTTCAATGATTGCTGGATGTGTGGCATTACTTTTGTTCGCCGTGATTTCGGTATATCAAACCATGCAGGTACAAGATGAAATCATGGACGAGATTTCAGATATGTTGCTGATTACCGATTTAACCCAAACCTCTGGGCAACAAATTGATGAACTGAGTGATGAATTTGATATCCAATATCAGTTGAGCAATTCGCAGCAAGTTTTAACCCAGTCCTCTGATTTTCAGCTTGATCCACAGCATCACACCTTGATTGCAGCAACTCATGGCGACTATGGCATCATTTGGCAGCAAGGCCAGTTATGGCGGAGTTATGCGGGCGAAGATGAACATGCACATATGCAAGTACTGATTTTACAGCCGCTCGGAGAACGTTTTAAAGACTTGCTGAATAGTTTCGCAGGCTATGCACTGATTTTGATGCTGGTGTGGCTGATGCAATGGATCATGATACATTTCCTGATTAAACGACAATTTAAAGTGATTCATCAATTATCTTCAGAAATATCAGAAAAAAATGCAGATGATTTGAGCCCGATACATGCTGGAGACGTCGAACTCAAAGAATTGCAGCCAATGTTGGGGCAGCTCAATCGACTGTTACAGCGTCTCGAACAATCCTTGCTAGCAGAACAGCGTTTTACCGCTGATGCATCTCATGAATTGCGTTCACCTTTATCAGCGATTCAATTGCGATTGCAGTTACTACAGCGTAAATATCCTGAACGGGCTGGGGATTTCGTCCAGATGCAGCAAGATGTGAACCGTGGAATTCAGACACTGGAAAATTTATTGCTTTTGGCGCGTCTAGATCCTGAGCATGCAGAAAATCTACCCAAAACTTATTTTGATTTACAAGAGGTGGTGCAGGAAGCAACACAAGCATTGGCATTGTTTTCTAAGGAAAAAAACATTCAAATTCATGTAGATAGAACAGAGCAATCAAATACGCTGCATGCCAATCAGCAACTCATATTTACCTGCATCCGAAACATAATTGATAATGCGATCCGATATAGCATTGAGCAGGGACAGATTTATATCAGTTTGGAGCAGTCACAAGATGCTATAGAGCTGGTGATTGAAAATGAAGGACAAGGTGTGGACAACGACATACTAGCGCGATTGGGAGAACGTTTTTATCGTGCCTTGGGAACTAAAACCCAAGGTTCGGGATTAGGCCTGTCGATTTGTAAAAAAATTGTTGAATTGCATCAGGGCAAAATCAAATTTTCCCAATCCAGCTATGGCGGACTCAAGGTGAGTATCCAGCTACCTGCATAAATTTTCTAATGAGTAAAATAAAAAAAAGCAGCATGCGCTGACATACTGCTTATTCCCACGTTTATTATTATGCGGTTGTTATTATATTACTTCGTTAAAATCAGACGATTATTACGCGTTAGACGTAAACGATATTCTTCGCCCGCATGCATAATGCGGATTTCGCGCCCCAAGGCAAAAAGGTTGTTTGAATGCAACATTGGCAATGATTGAGCTGCATCTGTACTACGAGTAAATAGGTTGAATGGTGCGTTCATTTGTTATGCTCCGTGGTGTGTTCTTTAATGTTTTAAATGATAATCATTATCGAATAGACCTGTCAACGGAAATTTTAAGAATTTACAAAATCAGTGATTAATTTTGTTTTTGGTCATGTGAATTCGTGTTTAAATTCCTTAAAATTGGGATAAAAGATGAGAGATTTTAGTCTGTTATGACCAAAGCTACTGTTGATGTTGCAATCGCAATTTTATTACACAAAACCAAAGTATTGGTCGGCTGGCGACAGGCCAACCAGCATCAGGGCAATAAACATGAGTTTCCAGGTGGAAAAGTTGAAGCAGGTGAAACACCAGAGCAGGCTTGTCGCCGTGAGATTTATGAAGAAGTAGGGATTGGTATAAAAGACTGGCATGTTTTTGATGTGATCCATCATGAATATGACGACATTATTGTGAATCTGCATTTGTTTCATGCCTATGTGCCCGATGAATTGCTCGATCTGATTCATCAACCGTGGGGATGGTATAAACGTGAACAACTGGCTGAGTTAAATTTTCCAAAGGCCAATGATGCCATTCTACAACGTTTAATCTGGCCTCATCTCATCAAGATTAGTGAACAAATTGATGCTTTGCCGCAACAAGAGGCGCTCTTATATTGGCGTACTGATTGTGCTGATATTGGACAGATCCAACAGCAGCTTTTAAGGTTGAGCGATGCGCAATTACAGAAATTGATGATCAATATCGAACTCTGGGAGCAACTGGATGCTGAATTACGCGATAAGATCTCAACCATTCACTTGAAGCAATCACAGTTGATGAATTTAAGTAAAGCTGGCTTGGTTATTGGGAAGCGCTTTGTCGCCGCTTGCCATGATGCTGTCTCTTTGCAACATGCCCATCATATTGGTTGTGATGCGGTGTTGTTAAGTCCGGTACTGGCGACAGAAACGCATCCTGATACGAAAGAATTGGGCTGGGAAGGTTTTGAAGAACTTGCCAAAACAAGTGATATTCCTGTGTTTGCTTTAGGTGGTGTTGCACCTGCTGAATTAAAACAAGCCCAAAAGCATCATGCTTATGGGCTTGCCGGGATTCGTCAGTTTAGTGCAATTGACTAGGATTAGAGTGCCTGAAGGGCTCTACGAGCTTCTTGGGCCTTCACCGAATGATTACGGGCTTCACTGGCTTTAAGAATAATTAACCACAACTGCTTTTTCATGGCATTGCTTTGCGCGTAACTGAGGCCACGGCGTGCCAATGCTTCTGCATTGGCATACTCTTTACGTTGATCCGCAATCATTGCCAAATACAAATAAGTTTCGGTGGCTTGTGGCGCGATACGTTGCGCCTGAAGTGCATAACGTTCAGCTTCCGCAAGTTGTTGCTGCTTATAAGCGACCTGCGTTTTTTGCATCAAGGTTTTAAATGCAGGTAGCTGACTACCATCATTAAACTTCTGCTGAACCTTTTGTTGAGGCACAACCACAGGAACGCTTTGACGCTTAATCTCTTTTTGATCATAAGGTGTAATTTTCACCCCAGAAGAAGGTTGAGTCACTTTCTTCGGTGGGTGAGTTGGCGAAGTCTTGGTTGGCGCTTTTTCAGGTGCCGTCGTACAACCCGCCAGTATAAGCATTCCGATAATCGCTGCTGTTTTCTTCATCATGTCCAATCATCCTTTTGAGGCTTAGTTCTCACCGTTACCGTTATAGCTGCCGCTGGAAATAACGCGTGCAGGGCTACGATTGGATAAATCTGTATCCATCTGGTTTTCACTCTCACGAATATAGTTACCAATGCTATCTTCATGCTCATCATTCTGTGTGTCATCTGTTTGTGGAATATAGGTTGGTTCCACTTCATAATGAGATTGACCACATAAGGTTGCACGACGTGGCACAGTTTGACGGAGTAATGGAATATACATCGCGCCATCACAGCCTTGTGCAGATAAATCACCACTCGCGCTATCAATCCATTGCCATTGCACATTATCGGTCTGGCGCAGATTAACAGGCTCTTGACGAAGCTGTTTCATCACATTTGTCCAAACAGGAAGTGCACCTGATGAACCAGTTAAACCTGTGACTTTATTGTCATCCAGACCTAACCACACCACTGCAACATGATTGCCTGAATAACCTGCGAACCACGAATCTCGGGTATCATTGGTGGTACCAGATTTACCCGCCAGATTTAATGATTCAGGTAAGCTGTTATAGGCAGAGCGACCTGTACCAGAACGCATCACTTGTTGTAAGCCAAAGTTCAGGATATAAGCTGCAGCAGGGTCAATGGTCTGTTGTACATTTAAACCATAACGCTCAAGTAAATGTCCTTTGGCATCCACCACAGTACGGATAGAGCGAGGCGGATATTTAAAGCCACCTGTCGCAAAGTTGCTATAGATGCTTAATACTTCCATCGGTGACATATTCACTGCGCCCAGATAGATCGAAGGGTAGGCAGGGATATCTGATGTCACACCAAACTGTCTTAATTTATTACTAAATGCAGATAAACCAAATTCATTTCCTAAACGGACAGTGGATAAGTTATATGAGTTTGCCAAAGCTTGTTGCATTGGTACAACACCATGCTCACCACCGCTATAGTTTTTCGGTGTCCAGCTCTTATCACCATCAATTGGAATATTGACTGCGCTGTCTTCAATCGGGCTTGCCCATGTGTATCGGCCTGACTCGATTGCATTCAAGTAAATGATCGGTTTAAGCAAAGAACCCACTTGACGTTTTGCATCAAGCGCACGGTTAAAACCAGTAAAGTCCTGAGTCGAACCTACGGCTGCAACCAGCTCGCCATTTTCAGGATGGGCAACCAGCACAGCACCTTGTAGGTTTCTTAAACGACCCGGGTTGGCATTGGCTAAACGGCTGACGGTACTCTTAAATGCGTTCTGTACCTGAGTTTGTGCGATTGGATCAAGGGTTGTGAAAATTCTTAAACCTTGATTGGTAATATCACTTTCCTGATATTCCGTGCGTAATTGACGACGCACAATATCCAAGAAATCAGGGAATTTTGCAGGGCCTAAAGTTGGCTTGCTAACCACATTTAAAGGACGGGCAATTTCATCTTCATATTCTGCATCGGTCAAATAACCCATCACTTTCATGTTGTTTAATACAACATCACGACGTTTTTTCGCCGATTCTGGATTACGCCACGGATTATAGAGAGAAGGGCCTTGAACTAGGCCAACCAGAAATGCCTGTTGTGAAATATTCAGTTCACGCAATGGCAGACCGAAGTAAAACTGTGAAGCCAAGCCGTAACCATTAATAGAATAGCTACCATTTTGGCCTAAATTCACTTCATTTAAGTAAGCTTCAAGAATCTCATCTTTGCTGTAATGTAATTCAATCAATAGCGCCATGAGTGCTTCATTGACTTTACGTTTCAGCGTTTTTTCAGGTGAAAGGTAGAAGTTCTTCACCAATTGCTGCGTTAAGGTTGAACCACCTTGACGACGGCCACCTGTCACATTACTTACGACAGCACGGGCAGTACCACGAATCGAAAGACCATGATGGTGATAGAAGTTACGATCTTCCGTCGAGATCAGCGCTTCGATCAGGGTTTTTGGTACTTTATTCAATTTAATGAGAACGCGGTCTTCATTATGTTGCGGATAGATACCACCAATCAATAAAGGTTCTAAACGTGCAATCCCTGTATTTGAGGGTTTGGTTGAGCGAACCTCACTCACTTCGCCATTGGCAAATGCTAGTTCCAGTACTTGTTCAGGCTCAGTGCTATCACCGTAGTCAAAACCACGGGTGTGTACATACATCTGATTTCCTTGAACCACATAGCTACCAGACTTATCGTAGTTAGCCGTATTCTTATACCCAAGTAATTTTAACTCTTGGGTAAAATTATCTTGAGTAATCGGTGCATTGGCATAGATTTCCAATGGGCGTGCAAACACCTTGGCAGGGATGTCCCAACGCTGACCTTCAAACTTGTCACGAATAATATTATCCAGTCGGATCAGATAGATACTAAAGGCAACAAAGACACCTATCACTAACATTGAGAAAATGAGTGCTAGAAAACCAATACCACGTTCAAACTTCATAGATTTGCGTTAAAACCAAAACAATGACGGTAATGATGCGATAGCTTATTGTCATTTTGCAATCATAAAACTGTGAATAAATAGCAACATGCAATAAAAAGATTAAGAATGTGTTGACATTAAAGGTATAAAAAAACAACGGATAGACATTTTTATACTTTTTAATCAATCATCAACGCAACATTGGTTGTTAATGATATGATAGTCAGTAATCGCGACGGAGCTGAATTATTCGTGCAAATTTCACATAAATCCTTTCGAAATATTGGTCTCATTGGGCGACCAGACAAGTATTCTGTAGTAGAAACGTTATGTTTAATTCATGATCATTTGATCAATTTAGGTTTAAACCCCGTTTTTGATCAGGAAACAGCGAAACTTGTCCCCTATAGTCATGGGCAGACTGTAAGCCGTAACTTGCTGGGTGAAGTCGTAGATTTAGTGATTGTGGTGGGCGGTGATGGTTCACTGTTACATGCAGCGCGAGCTTTGGTTAGACATAATACGCCAGTGCTCGGTATTAACCGTGGTCGACTCGGCTTTCTAACTGACATCAAGCCAGCGGAAGCTATTTTCAAGCTAGATCAGGTGTTACAAGGTCAGTTTCAACTGGATCGCCGTTTCTTATTAGAAATGGAAGTGCGGACCAATGGCGAAACCATTTATGACGCGATTGCATTGAATGATGTGGTGTTGCACTCAGGAAAATCGGTGCATATGATCGATTTTGAACTGAATATTGATGGGCAATATGTCTATCGTCAGCATAGTGACGGTTTGATTGTTTCTACACCAACGGGTTCAACTGCTTATGCGCTGTCAGGCGGCGGGCCGATCTTGCATCCAAGTATGGATGCGATTGCACTGGTTCCGATGCATCCGCATACCTTGTCATCACGTCCTATTGTGGTGGGTGGGCAAAGCGAAATCAAGATTACCATTCGTGAAAATCGTGTTTTGCCTATGGTTAGTGCTGACGGACAACATAGTGTTGCATTAAATGTCGGCGACACGGTGCATATCCGCAAACATCCGTTTAAACTAAGCTTATTGCATCCACCAGGTTATGACTTCTATATGGCATGTCGTACCAAGTTAGGGTGGAATCAAGATTTTGAATCTTTTCAACAGGATGACTCATGAATATTGAACAAATGCTCGCTATTTTAAATCCTGAAATTGTTGAGCGTCTTCGTACAGCTGTTGAAATTGGCAAATGGCCAAATGGTGTTGTATTGACCAAAGAGCAGCGTGAAATCTGTATGCAAGCAGTTTACGCATGGGAAATGGAAAATTTACCAAAAGAACAGCGCAGTGGTTATATCGACCGTGGTACTAAAGAAGAAGGTGAGGAATGTGATGATGATCATCACAAAAATGAACCTGAATTTAAGCCAATTCGGTTTGTTTAAATTTAAAGAGCTCAGTGTTTACTGGGCTTTTTTATTCTCATTAAAATGTCATCATAAACTTTATGAAACTTCAGAAATCTGTTTGCACGCTATTATGTTTGACCATGTTTAGTGGAATTACATTTGCAAAACAGCCTATCGAATGTTTACTCAAAGTGAAAGTTGTCGCCAGCCAAAAATATGCTTCGCCTCAAACAGAGTATACACCCTTAAAGAATGATGGTTATCCCATGTTGCTGATTGGGATTAAAGTTCTGGATACCCAAACAATGCGAAGCTCTCAAAAGAGCAAAGCCCATTACTCATATTGTAATAAGCTGATTGGTCAGCAGCGAGATGCTTATCTATCGGGTGCCTACGATTCAAACAAAATCACATTTAAAATTGGCGATCAACTCATCTTGAGAAATATTCACTCTTCAGGTCAGGAATATCCATTTTGGCCAGATTTTTATTATGTTGAAGATTAAGACCAAGATTATGCAATATAACCTTGGTCATTAATTCTAGATCAGAAACGACTTTCCCAAAGCTCTTTTGCTTTAATCATTGCATCATCATAGCTATTGACCACACCCATGGTATACAACGCAATCCCCATTGTTTCGATCACTGCCATTTCTCCATATTCATGCGTTTGTTGACCCAACCAAACTGCTTTAAATACTGCAAGATCAAGCTCTTCTTCAACAGGGCTGCGGTCAGGAGTTAGTTTTGGCAGCTCATGTTCATATAACTCACCATTTTTAATCCCACAGATTAAAGTTTTGGCATCAGGATTACGTTCAAACTCGCCGCCTTCACCCTTAATCACCGCACTATTTTGATATCCCAAACGGAAAGCAGTTTGCTGGTGTGACGTTCGATAAGCAGGATGAAAAATGGCTTGTAAGGTGGCTTTGGCATTAAATGGATTAATCAGTCGCGCCAGAGTGTGAATCGGAGAGCGTAATCCCATCACATTTCGCAGTGAAATCAGATCGCTTAAAATCGGTGAAATTGCTTCTAGTGGAAGGTAGGCAAAGTTGTGCTGTTGAAGTTGCTCACGGACATCCTTTTCATTCTGGCAAATAGAATAGCCTAAGTATTGCAAAACCTGTTCAGTATAAACACGGTTAATCGTGTGGCCAGATGCACCGTGCATCACAATCTTGTAACCATGATGTGCTAAAGTCAGTGCAGCCAATAAAAACCACGAATAGTGTTTACGTTTACCTGCATAAGAAGACCAGTCTAGATCCACCTCCAGCGGCTGAAAGTTAAGCTGGTCACGCGTAGCTTGGACAAAACCTGCCAGTTCATCGACAGATTCTTCTTTAACGCGAAGTAGCATTAAAAACGCGCCAAGCTGCACGTCCAGTACTTCATCTTTCAATATCATGCTAAAGGCTTGATAAGCCTCTTCGTAACTGAGTGAACGTGAACCTGTTTTGCCTTTCCCTAAAATACGAACATATTGAGCAAATGGATGTTCTGCGATTTTATAGATATTTCGTTTTGTGTTCATGGTCGTATTTGAGGTTGTCACTAAGAATGAAATCAATATGACATAAAATAAGGGCATGTAGCATAAAAAAACTAATAGGCTGTTTAATCAATAAACAGTTGTGGTCTGGAAAGCCACCGTGCAAACAAAATTATTGACCCAATCAGTCTAGTGATTTGATGTAAACGGGACATGACATCTGATCTAAAAGTTATTAGCATGACTTCGTACAAATTTTTAAGAACAAAGAAAGCGAAAGGAAATAAAGATGTTAGCTTATGATGCAGATTTGGAACTCTTCCGTGATAATTTTAAACGCTTTATGAGCGAGCAGATTGCACCGCACTATGATCAATGGGAGCGTGAAGGCATTATGCCGCGTTCAGTGTGGTCTGCATTGGGTGAAAATGGATTCTTGTGTGTGGATGTACCAGAAGAATACGGTGGTTATGGTGTTCCAACGCATTATTCACTCATGTTGGTGGAAGAATCTGCCCGTGCAGGTTACTGTGCATTATCTACTGCAATTTCATGTCACTCTGAAATCGCTGCGCCTTATATTCAGCACATTGCAACAGAAGAACAAAAACAGTACTGGTTACCTAAAATGGTATCGGGTGAAGTCGTCGGTGCGATTGGTATGACTGAACCAGGTGCAGGCTCAGATTTACAGGCAATGCGTACCAGTGCAATTTTGCAAGATGACCACTATGTATTAAATGGCTCTAAAACGTTTATTTCAAATGGTCAGCATGCTGATCTGGTTGTGCTTGCAGTAAAAACTGATCCACAAGCGCGTGCTAAAGGTGTGTCACTGATGTTAGTCGATACGCATTTGGATGGCTTTAAAAAGGGCACCAACCTCGACAAAATTGGTTTACATTCACAAGATACTTCAGAGCTATTCTTTGATAATGTCAAAGTGCCGAAAGATCAATTGTTGGGTCAGGCAGGGCAAGGTTTTGCTTACTTGATGCAGGAGCTTCCACGTGAACGTACTGCAATTGCGGCAACAGCTTTAGGTGCGATTCGTGGAGCAATTGATTTAGCAACGGCTTATGTCAAAGAGCGTCAGGCATTTGGTCAGGCAATTTCACAATTCCAGAATACACGTTTTGTCTTGGCACAAGCGAAGATTGATGAGTTGGCAACTGCTGCTTTCTATAACCAAAACGTTGAGCTCTATAACGAAGGTAAACTGGACGTAGAAACTGCTGCGGCATTGAAGAGCTTCAGTACTGATATGCAAATGAAAGTTGCAGATAACCTGCTTCAGTTATTTGGTGGTTATGGTTATATGACTGAATACCCAATTTCACGTTTCTTCGTTGATGCGCGTATCCAGCGTATTTATGGTGGTACCAACGAAATTATGAAAGAAATCGTGGCGCGTGGAATTATTGGTAAAGCTTAATTCATACGCTTTAAAGAATAGCCTGCCCAATAGCAGGCTATTTTGTTTCATGCAGGAGTAGATTAGGGCTTTGGTTCATCAAATAAGGCAGTACAACGTTCCGTTTGACATCCTGCAAGTAGAATGGCTTTGGGTAAGCTGGCATACATATTGGTCAGGTGTTGTTCAGCGGGATGCTTAAAATGCCAAAAAGAAAATTGTTTTGAGTGTTGGTCTTTAAAATTTTGATAGAAATCATTTTGCTTTTTTAAAGCATCTGGATCTGCCGCAGGGCCTTTGCCTAATTCTTGTGTACCCACGGTGGTCATGAGCATCACGTTTTGAGTTGTATTGGCTTTATTTTTTAACCATTCAGCCTGTCTATTTAATAAGGCATAGTTGTCAAACCAGAGTGAAGGGCTTGCTGCAATATAGCGCTGAAATGTTTGAGGCTTGGAAAAGAAGGTATGTAATGCAAACAATCCGCCAAAGGAGTGTCCGAATAAACTTTGTTGTTGTGCATTGACTTTAATCCGTGAACTGATTGCTGGTTTCAGTTCTTTATCCAAAAACTGGATGAATTGGTCTGCACCACCATATTGATATTTTGCCTGAGCTTGAAACTCGGCAGACGTTTTAGGGGTATAGTCTAAAGCTCGTTTTTGCACATCAAAGGTGTTCTGGTCAGGATAGCCTACCGCAACAATCACCACAGGGCTAAGCCCCAAACGATTTGCACCTGCACCAACTGATTTCGCAATATTGGCAGCACTTTCAAAAGCGGCATTGCCATCTAAAACATACAGCACAGGAAAGCCTTCTACAGGTGCTGCACGATCAGGAATAGAAATCTGAATCAGGTAGTCCTGAGCAGTATATTTCGATTTCAGGATAAAACTTTGTCTGGTCTGGGTATTTGCTTGCACTTCACGTGCTGAACTGGAACTTGCTGTAGAAGGCTGCGCAACCACGGATTGGGAAGCGATCATAAGAGAAAAAGTTAAAATACCAAGACGTTTCAACATCACTTTATTTACACTCGTCAAAATTTTGACAAGAAATATATAATGAAAATCATTATCAATAAAGTTTAATGGGAAAAAGAGTTAAAACTCAGCGTGTTTAATGCATAAAAGTATTGTTATACTCTAGCTCGGATAATCGATTCATAGATAGATTGTAATCCATTCTTATAGATGATTTTGCTGAGGCTGCATTCAATGGTAAACGATGGACAAAACACATCGAATTCACTTAATTTAGAACAAATTCGTAACGATATTGATAGTGTTGATCAACAAATCCAAGAGTTACTCAACCGCCGTGCGACACTGGCAGAAGCGGTAGCTAAAGCGAAATTTGCATCCGAAGAAAATCCACTGTTTTATCGCCCGGAACGTGAAGCGCAAGTGCTCCGTAAAGTCATGGAGCGTAATCAAGGGCCTTTGTCTGATGCAACCATGGCACGCTTATTCCGTGAAATCATGTCTGCATGTCTGGCGCTTGAAGCACCACAAAGCATTGCATTCTTAGGGCCAGAAGGGACCTATACACACTCTGCTGTATTAAAGCATTTTGGTAAAGATGCGGTTGTGCGTCCATTACCAACCATTGATGAAGTTTTCCGTGAAGTCGAAGCAGGCAGCGCGCATTATGGTGTTGTTCCTGTAGAGAACTCATCTGAAGGGATTGTGAACCATACGCTGGATTGCTTTAAAGCATCGACAGTGAATGTGATTGGTGAAGTTGAGCTTCGTATCCATCACCAATTCCTTGTCTCAGAAAATACCCGTAAAGACAGCATCAAACAGATTTATGCGCATCAACAAACCTTGGCTCAGTGCCGTAAATGGTTAGATGCCCATTATCCAGGCGTTGAGCGTGTTGCACTGAATTCAAATGCAGAAGCGGCTCGCCGTATTCGTAACGAATGGCATTCTGCTGCGATCGCATCTGATATTGCGGCAAGCATGTACAATCTTGAGATTTTACATAGCAATATTGAAGATAACCCAGAAAATACCACACGTTTCCTTGTAATTGGCCGTGAGAAGATTCCTCAAAGTGGGAATGACAAGACTTCGTTATTGATCTCTGCACATGATCGTGCTGGTGCTTTACTGGAAATTCTTGCACCGTTTGCGAAGCATCAAATCAGCTTGACCAGCATTGAAACACGTCCAGCATTACCTGAAAAATGGGCTTATGTGTTCTTTATCGATTTAGAAGGACATATCGGTCAGGAAAATGTTGCTGCGGCATTGGAAGAAATTCGTCCAATGGTAAAAGAATTACGTGTACTCGGATCTTATCCAATCGCTGTTTTATAATCCCGTTTTATCGAATGGATAGATGACTTCGGTATCTATCCATATCAATGTCGTCTCATTAGGCAAATATGTTTTATGTCTCAACCATTATTTAAAAAAGTTGCATTTATCGGACTTGGACTGATTGGGTCTAGTCTTGCCCGTGTGATTGTGGCAGAACAACTTGCATCTCAAATTGTGGCTTCAACACGCTCAAAAAAAACATTAGAAGATGCCAAGACACTCGGTCTTATTCAACACGGTTATGCAACGCCTGAAGAAGCAGTTCAGGATGCAGATTTAATTGTTTTAGCATTACCAGTTCGTGCGACACAAAAAGTGCTTGAACAGATCAAACCCTATCTTGCCGAAAATGCCATTATTACTGATGTAGGTAGTACCAAAGGCAATGTGGTTGAAGCGGCAAAAGCAGTATTTGGTGAAAATTTACCTGTCGGTTTTGTCCCGGGGCATCCTATTGCAGGTGCAGAACATACTGGTGTGCATGCGGGTAAAGTTGATTTATTCGTCAATCACAAAGTGATTCTAACGCCACTGCCGACCAGCGCGGAGTGGGCGGTTGAAAAGCTGATTCAGCTTTGGTCTGCGGCAAAAGCAGAAGTGATTTGTATGGATGTTGCTAAACATGATGAAGTGTTGGCACATACCAGTCATTTACCGCATTTGATGGCATTCAATCTGGTTGAGCAACTGGCAAATCGTGAAGATAATCTAGATATTTTCCGCTATGCTGCGGGTGGTTTTAGAGACTTCTCTCGGATTGCAGCCAGCGATCCGCAGATGTGGCATGATATTTTCTTTGCCAACAAAACCGCAATTTTGAATGCTGTTGATGGTTTTGAACAGCAATTATCCGTTTTAAAGAAATTGATTGAACAGGAAGATTCGCATGCGTTGATGGGGCTACTGGGCCACGCGCAAGCGGCACGCCAACATTTTAATCATATGTTAGCCAAAAAACCTTTGATGGAGAAAAACAAGGTGACACAGCAATTTAGCATTTTACCGGGAAAGAAAACATTTACAGGTAAATTCACCGTACCGGGTGACAAATCTGTGTCACATCGCTCAATTATGTTTGGTGCGATTGCAGAAGGCACGACTCATGTGACAGGCTTTTTGGAAGGTGAAGATGCCCTCGCAACTTTGCAGGCTTTCCGTGACATGGGCGTGAGCATTGAAGGACCAAAGAATGGTGAAGTGACCATTCATGGTGTTGGTATGCAAGGCTTAAAAGCACCAGCAAGCGCATTGTATATGGGCAACTCAGGCACCAGTATGCGCTTGCTGTCAGGCATGCTGTCTGCGCAAAAATTTGACTCTGTAATGACGGGTGACGCGTCATTGTCTAAACGTCCAATGGAGCGTATTGCCAAGCCACTTCGCGAAATGGGTGCACTCATCCAGACCACAGGCGAGAAAGGTACACCACCTGTGAGTATTACAGGTAGTCAGGCGCTTAAAGGAATCCAATACGATTTACCAATGGCGTCAGCTCAGGTGAAATCAGGCATTTTATTGGCTGGTTTATGGGCTGAAGGTGAAACATCGGTGACTGAACCAGAACCGACGCGTGATCATACTGAGCGTATGTTGCGTGCCTTTGGTTATGATGTAAAAACTGAAGGTAATAAAATCTCGCTTGTCGGTGGTGGCAAGTTGGTCGGTACAGATATTCAGGTGCCTTCTGATATTTCATCTGCTGCATTCTTTATGGTGGGTGCTGCGATTACTGAAGGTGCTGATGTGGTACTGGAAGCGGTCGGTATCAACCCAACTCGTACAGGTGTGATCGAAATCCTTAAGCAAATGGGTGCTGATCTGACAGTTGAAAATGAGCGTATTGCAGGTGGTGAACCGATTGCAGATATTCATATCAAAGGTTCAAGAACATTGAAAGGCATTCACATGCCAGAAGATCAAGTGCCTTTAGCCATTGATGAATTCCCAGCATTGTTCATTGCTGCTGCATGTGCAGAAGGTCAAACTGTATTGACAGGTGCTGCTGAGCTTCGTGTTAAAGAATCTGACCGTATCCAGGTGATGGCGGATGGTTTGAAAATTATGGGTATCGACTGTACACCAACGGAAGATGGCATCATCATTGAAGGCAAAGGTAAATCTGGCGACTGGTCAGCGATCTTCGTGGGTGGTGAAATTGAATCCCATCATGACCATCGTATTGCCATGAGCTTTAGTATGGCTGGTTTACGTACCTCAGGTGAAATTACGATTCATGGTACAGAAACGGTTGCGACAAGTTTCCCAACCTTTACCGAGCTTGCAAATTCAGCTGGATTGGATTTAAGTGTTATAAATCCGTAATCTGATTTGAATTAAGCAGCATTTAGCTATTGAAGGTTGAGTGCTGCTTTTTTTATGTGTTTATCTCTAAAAAGAATTTGTTAAAACCATCCATTTAACGCTTAAATACTAAAAATGATGACTTCTCTGATGTACATATCTAATCGGGTCGAAATTTATCAATTTAACAATAGAACTAAGACAATCAGCTAATCGTTTAGAGACGATTGTATATATAATAATTCAGAGTATAGGCGTTGGATTTAGGTTGTGATGCAGCGCTAAAATATAATAAAAGAGGGAATAGCATGAAAACGTTGCAATTTATAGCAGATTGCCCAAAACATGGAGTGGTCGATCATCCACCCAATGAGTGCTATATCACACAAGAATATGTGGCTGCACTGCTGTTTAAACAATTAGAACAATATGGTTTTGATGCACAGCATATTCGTCATGAGCATGAAAAAATTGAAGTGCGCATCGACAATCATCAATTGCCGCTTTCGATTTTATGTTCGCAACAAGATACCGAAGGGCATATTTTGTGTGAGATTTCAGCCAATCCACAACGTGAACAAGCGTGGTTCGAAAAGATCGAGACGCAAAGTATTATTCGCCAACTGGCTCAGGCCGTGGAAAATAGCTTAAAAGCAGAGCACAGTTTTTCTCAGTTTGTATGGAAAAGCTAAGTCTTTTTTACGAATAGAATCTTAAATGAAGTGCATTAACATCATGACCGTTTCGGTGTATGGTGTATATTGATTTAAACGCTTTATTTGAGAGTATAGGTGCATGATACAGGTCGATTTTTCTAAATTATCACCCCAAGTGGTTTGGCAACATTTTGAGACCTTATGTACGATTCCTCGGCCTTCCAAGCATGAACAACAATTAAGACAACATTTAAAAGATTGGGCGGAACAGCGTAAGCTCCAAACTTATGTCGATGACATTGGTAATCTGATTATTCGTAAAGCGGCAACTGCGGGTAAAGAACAGGTGGCTGGTGTGATTTTGCAGGGGCACTTGGATATGGTGACTCAGGCAAATCGCGGAACCCAACATGATTTTTTTAAAGATCCCATTCGACCTGTATTGAAAGATGGTTGGCTAATTGCTGAAAATACCACTTTAGGTGCAGATAATGGGATTGGCGTTGCATTGGCACTGGCGGTATTAGAATCAAATGATATTGCACATGGGCCGATTGAAGTCCTATTGACCATTGATGAAGAAGCGGGAATGAGTGGCGCACGCTTACTCGAATCTGGCGTTTTAACTGGACAATGGCTTTTTAATATTGATACTGAAGAATGGGGCGAGCTATATCTTGGCTGTGCAGGCAGTATTGACCTAGAAGTGGGGCAGCCACTTGAATATGAAACAGCACCAAGTGATTTAATCTTTGTAGATTTAATGGTATCTGGGCTAAAAGGTGGACACTCTGGGGTTGATATTCATTTAGGTCGTGGCAATGCCAATGTCATTCTAGCCAATTTCCTTAATGACTATTTAGCACAATCCAATGGTCGATTGGTTGAATTTGTCGGTGGAACAGCACGCAATGCCATCCCGCGTGAAGCCGTGGCAACTATTGCAATTCAGGCAGAACAACTGACTGATTTGAAAAATGCTGTTGCAGCGACACAAGCTGCATGGCAACAGAAACTACAGGGCATTGATGATCAGTTGCAAATTACGGTACAGCAAAATACTAGTCAGATAAATGAAGTCATTGCCTTGCATCAACAACAAGCGTGGTTGCAGGCATTAGCAACGTGTCCTTATGGTATTGCTCAATGGAGTAGCGCTTTACTAGATGTGGTCGAAACCTCGAATAATATTGGTGTGGTGAAGCTGACTAAAGACGAAGCAAAAACCTTGATTATGGTTCGTTCGATGGTAAATCAGCAGGCGTTAGCATTTGCACAGAACATTCAACAGCACTTTGCTCATTTCCAGATTCAAACTGAATTAACGCCGTTAGTATCAGGTTGGACGCCGAATCCAGAATCGGCTGCATTAAAGTGCTTGCAACAAGCGTATCAGTCCGCATTTAAAATTGAGCCAAATTTGAAGGTGATTCATGCGGGGTTGGAGTGTGGCATTATTGCGGAACATTATCCTGATTTGCAAATGGTGTCTTTTGGCCCAGATATTCAGGGCGCGCATGCACCGGGAGAGCGGGTTAAAGTGGATACCGTAGAGAAATGCTGGAAGTTGTTGGTGACGGCGCTAGAATCTATTGAGTAATTTTTATTTGAGATTCATTAATCAAAATTTTTTTGGGATAAGCGGTACTTTAGTACTTTACTTTTGACTGGGCAACAGTAACAAAACCCTTTTGTTAGACTGACGGTACGTCCTTGTTACCGCAGCCTAACAGAGCGGCATCCATGCCGCCTACGCGATAGTCAATACTGGTTGCGGTAGAAAAACACAAAATAATGGAACTTTTAAATTTTGCCATCAAGATTTACTTTAACCTGAAATAGGTTTTTATCCAGTTCGATAAATTCAATTTCACAATCAATAAATTTTTCAATCATGGTGGCCTGAGTACGGGGATGCTCGCTCAACATGCTGGATGGTTGCTGTTATATTTGCCAAAGCCTTATTTACGTCTATTTTCCTTATTATTTAATTAAATGAACATACTGTCAGTACATGGTAATGCGAAGTAACGAGTCACTTTGCTTTCGGCAAAGGTTTACGAGGTACATGGTGCTGAGCCTAATCTGTGAAGATTGATGCACGGCTCACATGCTTCCGTAGCCGCCTGAATTATTTTCAATCCCTCAAGCGGATGCAGGATCTTGTACTCGCCCAGTATGTCCAAACTGTGATTGTGAACTAAATTCACAAAATCTGTTGTCTATTCGACTAAATCAATCTGCCAATTGGCAGCCTGAATCTTGATATTTAAATCACGTAGTTTCGCGCTGATATCATCGGCTTGTTTTTGCAAGCTAGAAACAGGGATAACCTTCTTCCATTTAATCTCTCGTGAACTATAACGATCAGATTCACGATGGGTATTGGCAATTGCATCAACTAGAATCTTATGCTGTTCTGCATAATTATCACGTAAGCTTAATAGGGATAGCAATATTTTGCCATCCTCTAATTTTGCTTGCGCATTGGTCAAATGAATACGACAAATCAATTGATTGCTTTCTTGGGTCAAAGCAAACACTTGTTTGATTAGCTCATTTGGATCTTCACTCGGTTCATCACCATCTTGTACCAATACATTGGCATTGATCCGTTGTTTTAATGAAGCGAGCTTTTTTTGTTGATCACTTCGAAGTAAAAGTGCTTCTGCGAGTTTCATTTTTCTATCTCTATTTTATTCCAATCAAAACTATTATCAGGTAAAAAGTCTGAATCACAGGCTTGAGTATGTTGCATAGCCCAATCAAAACCTGTTTCCACTCGATTCATTAAATCACCCTTTAACACACACCACTTGTCTCAGTGTATACACCACTTCAACCCAATCCCGTTATGCTTTCGTGACATCTTCGAGCGGTTTATAGGCCGATGCAATTTCATCAATCACAGCAACATCTTTACGCCAGTCCGCATCTTTGGTTTGAATTGGAGTGACTTCCAGTAATCATTCTCCTAGAGGATCTTTCTTATTTTGAGATGGGCTAGATAGAAACTCTAAATTCCAGAGTTTTTCAGCATACCGACCCAGCCACCAGAAAGATGCTGCCAATATAATAAAGAAAATGGCTTTATGCATACCATTCCAGAAGAACTCAAAGTACTTGGTATATAGGTTAATAAATAAGAAAGTGATACCAAAACCACGTGAGGTGGCATCGTCATGTTTCAAACCATAGACAATTGCAATGATGGCAATAAATGCGAATAAAACACCCCAATGCAACAGCTCATATTGTTTAACGTTATACCAACTACTTAAGTCACCATAGTTGCCAAAGATTGATAGAAGCCACAAGGCAATAAATAGATAAAGCAATCCCATGACATAAGTTGAGTGCGCAAAGTCTTTAAAATGCGCATAACGTTTAAAGAGAAGACTCAATCCAATCAGTGCGCCACCAAAGAATACAAAGCGTAAAGGGAAGTTCATCCCTAGATAATATGCACCCCAACCAGACATATAACCTGTTTCAGTTCCGAACCATGAACCCAATGAGAGTAATGAAAACACCCAAATCAGTTTGGATGGAAACCAGAAGGCAAGAGCGGCATAAATGAGGGTTGAGAGCAGGAATAACAAAGAGAAATGTCCGCTGTCTGTATCAATCGCTTGTCCGAAATAAGCAACAGATGCTGCTGTGGAAAGGACACCAGCAAAAATAATGGCTTCATTGCTAAATTGATGCAGTGGTTTGGTTTTACGTCGACGATATGCAAAGCCATAAAAGGCCGCCGCGACTCCTGCAAAAATCAGACAAGGAATGATTTTGGAATCAATAAATATTTTTTCAATCAGTTCCATCAAGAACTGATCCGCTGTAATTGCGGCAATGGCAATCACAGCACAAATCATCGAAATCCAGAATGAGTATTTTGCCAAGCGTTCCCAGTCAAAAGGCCGAATCGAAAAACTATGCTTTAACTCATTGGCAATATCAGGCGTAATGGTGCCTTGTTGTTGCCATTGTTCAATGGTTTGCTTTAAAAAAAGTCCTTGTTTTTTATTTAATTTCATTAAAGAACCCGAATGTCTGTACATCTATACTGATATAACAGACATTGGATTGAAAAGACGTATAGTTTTCTTAGTAATTTGTTGTTAAGTCTACAGTTTTAAAAAGCGAGCAATCACTTGTCTGAGCTGTTTTAAGTAACCTGTAAAGAAATGGTTGGCACCTGGCAAAATCGTGATTGGATGTTTTTGCGGTTTTGCCCATGCAATCATATCTGATAGCAAGGTAATGTCATCTTGCTCACCATGAACAAATAAGATATCGCCGTCAATTGCAGGGGTTTTATAGTGGCGTAAATCGACCACAGAACCTGTTGGTAATCCACAGAGCACCAATTGTTTTGGGCGTAATTCATCACTGAGTTGTGCTTGGCATTTTGCGAGTACATGAGAGCCAAAGCTAAAACCACCAGCATAGAAAGTAAGTCCTGCATGCTTCTCACGGGCATATTCAATCACAGCCATGATGTCATCAGTTTCGCCGTGCCCTTGGTCATGTGTGCCTTCACTGCCTGCCAGACCACGGAAACTTGGACGATAAACTACACAGCCCATTTCATTAAAAATCTGAGCCAGTAGCACAGGAACTTTATGATTTGGTGTCCCGCCTTGCAAAGGATGTGGATGGCAGACAACAGCAAAACCTGTGACTTCACCTTGAGGTTGATCGACAAACATTTCAATTTGACCAACAGGACCTTGGATGAATAATTGCTCAGACATAAGATACGCAATGGATAATGGAAGAATCCACTATTTTACCGATAATGAAGAATGAAAACACGAATTGGCATTAAAAATTATCAACTGTTATAGTTTCACCAAGATAAATTTATGTTTGATTGATTATGCTTGCTTTAATTTCTCCTGCCAAAACACTTGATTACACAACAGCACTTCCTACCGATACACATACCCAGCCACGTTTGTTGGCACAATCACAGCAGTTGATTGATGTATGCCGTAAGCTTTCGGCAACTGAAATCGCGTCGTTAATGACGGTAAGCGAAAAAATTGCCAATTTAAATGTAGAGCGTTTCCGTGACTGGAATGCTGATTTTGATTTTTCCAATGCACGCCAAGCGATGTTTGCTTTTAAAGGGGATGTGTATACTGGTTTAGATGCTTATCACTTAAAAGATCAAGATATTGATTTTGCCCAGCAGCATTTGCGTATGTTGTCTGGTCTTTATGGATTGTTGCGTCCTTTGGATTTGATGATGCCGTACCGTTTAGAAATGGGTACTAAATTAAAAAATGCTCGTGGGCATAATTTATATGAATTCTGGGGCAGCATCATTACGGATCAAATTAACCAAGATTTATCTGAAATTAATTCGAAAGTATTGGTAAATTTAGCCTCTGACGAATATTATAAGTCTGTGAATGAAAAGAATATTCAGGCGGAAATTGTTAAGCCAGTATTTCTGGATCAGAAGAACGGAAAATATAAAGTCATTAGCTTCTATGCGAAAAAAGCGCGTGGTTTGATGGCAAGATACTTGATTGAAAATAAATTAAGCCAAGTAGAACAATTAAAAGCATTTGATAGTGAAGGTTATTACTTTGATGCTGAAAGTTCATCGGATAAAGAGTTGGTCTTTAAGCGAGATGAGCAACACGCAGCGTAAGTTTACCTTGGGCAGGGTGGGATGTTAACCAAAGAGCATTTATTAAAGTACGCAATATCGTCTGATCAAGTTTGTGTTAAAGGGCATTTAACAGAACCTCGCAGTTATGGAGTGTACGCACTACCATTAGATACAGATGGTACTCGACGATTTCGATTTGGTAATCATCCCATGCGCCAGCAGGAATTAAAACATGAGTTTGGTTCCTGCACTTTGTATCAGCTTTTTCTTGAGCGCAAAGATGCTGAATCTTTAGCAAAATGGCTTAATAAAGCAATTCAGTGAGAATTGGCAATGCAGCAATATTTAACCGTATTAGAAAAATCATGGTTTGAGCTGCATCAGCATTATCATTTTTCTGAGCCGCAGAAAATTTTTAATAAGTTGATTGTTGCCTATAGTGAAAAGCAGCGCTCTTATCATACAGTCCAGCATTTGTATGAATGTTTGGTCTTGCTTGAATCTATTCGAACTAATTTGAATGATGCAAATGCCGTTGTATTGGCACTTTGGTTCCATGATGCGGTTTATGATCCGCAAGCAAAAGATAATGAATTGAAGAGTGCAGAGCTATTTGAGCAATATGTAGCTCATGATTTATCAGCAGATGTTGTTCAAAAGATAAAGCGATGGATTGTTGCGACGCAAAAGCACGAATCGACGCATGAGTTGGATTTACAATTCTTGCTGGATATTGATTTAGCGATCTTGGCTGCATCTCCAACGCGTTTTGCAGAATATGAACAACAGATTCAAAAAGAGTATGCTTGGGTAGATTCTGAGATTTATTTCACCAAAAGAAAAGAAGTTTTAGCGTACTTTTATCAGACAGAACCACTGTATCAAACGGAGTATTTTCAACAGAATTTTGAGCAACGCGCTAAAAGCAATTTAAAGAATATAGTAGATTATTAAAAACGAATTCATTGAGTGATAAATGAAAGATTTAACATTAGAGATAGCAGAGGGAAAGCTTAATATCCGTGTGGCTGCTTGGATAGAACATGAAGATCAGATTTTGGTTTCTACATTTCCAGATGGAAGTATTTCTTTAGTGGGTGGTCGATTAAAATTTTCAGAAACTACTTTAGAGGGGATTCAACGAGAAGTGCTTGAAGAAACAGGAGAGTATTTTAATTCGCCTGTGCTTTTTGCGATTGTTGAGAACTTTTTCTATGATCCTGTCGTAGGGCATCATTTTCATGAATTTCTTTATATTTATAAAGGTCAGATCCACCAAGCCAAAGCTTTTTATCTTGATGATGCAGCTGAAGCTCAAGTGATTTCATGGATGCCAAAGCATGAGATCAAACTTCAAACTGCTAAAGCCAGATGTCTTAAGTGACCTTGCTTTACGATCAAATGAGCATGTTGTTCATCTCATTAATCTGGAATCAAGATAAAATCATCATTGCATTAAAGAAGGGAGCTAAAAAGCTCCCTTTAATATTTTTCTTACTTAAAGAAATACCCAGTCTCAGGCGAGCTGGCATTCGCCATACGCTTACGTGGCATACGACCTGCTAAAAATGCTTCACGACCTGCTTCAACGGCTTTTTTCATTGCAGAAGCCATCAAAATTGGATTTTGAGCGGCAGCAATCGCCGTATTCATAAGAACACCGTCACAACCGAGTTCCATTGCGATAGCAGCATCACTGGCTGTACCAACACCCGCATCTACCAAGACAGGAACCTTAGCATTTTCTTTAATGATGGAAATGGTATGAGGATTCAAAATACCAAGACCAGAACCAATCAAGCTGCCCAAAGGCATAATAGCAACGCAGCCCATGCTTTCAAGTTCTTGAGCAACAATCGGGTCGTCCGAGGTATACACCATGATTTCGAAACCATCATCAATCAAGGTTTGCGCTGCTTTCAGGGTTGCAGTGACATTTGGATATAAGGTTTTTTCATCACCGAGTACTTCTAATTTCACCAGATTATGACCATCAAGTAGTTCACGTGCCAGCATACAGGTACGAATCGCGCTATCCGCATCGAAGCAACCTGCGGTATTGGGCAGAATCGTGTATTTTTCAGGTGGAATCACTGAAAGTAGATTTGGTTGATCGGCATGCTGACCGATATTTACACGACGAATCGCAACGGTGACAATTTCTGCACCACTTGCTTGAATGGCTAAATCGGTTTCATTTAAATCTTTATATTTACCAGTTCCGACCAATAAACGTGATTGAAATGTACGTGAACCAATAATTAAAGGGGAATCTTGCATGGGCTTACTCCATTTTTAGCCAATTAGCCGCCACCAACAGCTTGAATAATTTCAATACGATCTTCAGGAGCAATTAAGGTCTGCTCAAGTCTACTTTTTGGAATAATCTGTTGGTTCTTCTCTACAGCGAAGCGTTTACCTTCAAGCGTCAAGCTTTGAATGAGTTGCTGTAGATTTTCACAAGACGTGTCTGTTGACTCGCCATTTAAATAGATGTGCATGATAAATCCTTATTTCGCATGCCTAATCGCTTGCCATGCGAGCATTACCCAGCCCGCAATCATAAATGCACCGCCAATCGGGGTGATTGCACCTAAGATTCTCGGTAGACCAAGCGCCATAATGTACAACGAACCACAGAAAAAGATGATGCCAATTTGGATCAAAATATAAGGAATTTTTATAGGGAATGTTGGCGTGGTTTTATGTAGGACACCTAAAATCAGTAAGCCCAACGCATGGTAAAAGAAGTATTGGGTTGCTGTACTCCACCAAGCGAGCTGCTCTGGTGTGGCAAAAGATTTAAGACCATGTGCGCCGAAAGCGCCGACCATAACTGCAAGCGCAAGATTAAGCGCTGAGATTGCTATCCACATAATGAGAATGGAACAAGAAACTTGATGAACAAAGTTAACATATTCGGATGTTTAAACAAAGCCAGATAAAACAAAAGGGCATGAAAGCCCTTGTGTTTGATTTAATCTTAACTCGCTGACATAGCGGTTTTGATTTTTTCCATTGCATTCTTTTCTAACTGGCGGATACGCTCAGCAGAAACATTATATTCAGCCGCCAACTCATGTAAAGTTGACTTGTCATCATCTAACCAGCGACGTTGCAAAATATTACGCGAACGGTCATCAAGCTGATCCATTGCCTCGTGTAAAGCAGAAGTACTTTGCTCTTCGTAGTCTTCTTCTTCAACTAGACGTGCTGGATCGTAACGATTATCTTCTAAATACAGCGCTGGAGCAGTATGTGGTGTATCGTCATCATCATCGCCTTGCGCTTCAAAAGCAGCATCATAAGCGGTTAAACGACCTTCCATTTCTAACACCTGCTCAGGTGTTACATTTAAATCATTAGCAATCGATTTTGCTTCTTCTAGCGTCAATCGTTTACTTGATTTCTTGAGGCTACGCAAATTGAAGAATAATTTACGTTGTGCCTTGGTGGTCGCGATTTTAACTATACGCCAGTTACGTATCACATATTCATGAATTTCAGCTTTGATCCAGTGCACAGCAAAAGAAACTAAGCGAACGCCCATATTCGGATCAAAGCGCTTAACGGCTTTCATTAACCCGAGGTTACCTTCTTGGATGAGATCACCTTGTGGTAATCCGTAACCTGCATAGCTACGTGCAATATGTACGACAAAGCGGAGGTGTGACATTACCAAAAGTTTGGCAGCATCAAGGTCTTGGTCATAATAATAACGCTCAGCAAGTTCTTTTTCCTGCTCGGCCGTTAAAATTGGAATTTGATTGACAGTACTGATATATGCACCAAGGTTTACGCCTGGCGCAGACAATGACAGGGGCATCAATTGATTGCTGCTGTCAGTAGTCATGGAGTCTCCTTATAGGATGGTATTTGAGTCAACAATTTCATCTTAATGCGAATGTTCTTCATCACTAAGGAAATTTGAGTATAGAAATGTAAAGTTAACTATTTTATCTTTACCAAGAGTTTAGCAAAGAATCACATAGATTCAATTAAATAGTGAAATTCATTGTCTGAAATTTTTTGTGTCTGGCACTGAAGTTGCTGAATTTGGCAATATCGTGTTACATCAATTTCACTGTGTGGATCTGATGATTTCAATAAAAACTGTGTTGGTCGGTCTGCTTTTTTAAAAGCACGCTTTAACATCAATAGGGGCATTGGGCAGGGTTGTCCCAAGGCATCAATAATTTCAGGTGAATTTGGTGTACCAGTCATAAGCATTTAAATTGTTCCATTCAAATGTATGTTAACAAATTTTGGCGTAATTTTTATGATAAAAATTTCATTAAAAAAACAGCTAAATTATTGAAAAAACCTGATAGAACATGTGGAAATAACTAAAAATAATCCTATTAATTGTCATAAACCCGTGCTAAGCTCGATGCGTTTTAGGAAGAGTTTAATACAATATTAATGTAATAAACCCTATAACAAATGGATGTAACCGGAAATTGTTGATAGTTTTACAGAATGATTACAAGCTTTAAAATTATAAATATTTTAAAACCTTGTTGGCTCTGCTGTTTGCAACACCGGAAGGTCCTTATCTTTCAATATCTGAGGATTGACTTATGACAGCTCGTGAACAAGGCGTAGTAAAGTGGTTTAACGACACTAAAGGCTTTGGTTTTATTCAGCGTAATGGTGGTGATGACGTATTCGTTCATTTCCGCGCAATTATGGGTGATGGCCACCGTTCTTTACGTGACGGCCAACGCGTAGAATTCAGTGTTGTTCAAGGACAAAAAGGTTTCCAGGCTGAAAACGTTCAGCCTTTAGACTAATTTGTTGCTTTAACGCAATATAAAAACGCTCCAATGTAATTTGGGGCGTTTTTGTTTATAATAGCCACTTTCTTTTGGTCATTGATGGTTCGAGAGCATATATGACATCTGGTTTTGAAACCTTAAATTTACATCCGCAGTTGAAGAAAGCGATTGATGCTTTGGGTTTTACAAAAATGACCCCAATTCAGCAAAAGGTTTTAAAATATACATTAGCAGGGCATGATGCCATTGGTCGAGCACAAACAGGTACGGGTAAAACCGCTGCTTTTTTAATTAGCGTGATCAATGATCTGTTAAATAATCCAGTTCAAGAACAGCGTTTTCGTGGTGAGCCACGTGCGTTAATTTTAGCGCCAACTCGTGAGTTAGCGTTACAGATCGAAAGTGATGCACAAGCATTAACCAAATTTTCAAATTTACATCTGGTCACTTTGTTGGGTGGTGTGGATTTTGAAAAACAAAAGAAAATGTTAGACCGTAATTTTGTCGATATTATTGTGGCTACTCCTGGCCGTCTAATTGATTTTGTCGAGCAAAAAGAAGTCTGGTTAGATAAAATTGAATTCTTGGTCATTGATGAAGCAGATCGCTTGCTCGATATGGGCTTTATCCCGTCAGTAAAGCGAATTGTTCGTTTTTCACCATTTAAAGAGCAACGTCAAACTTTAATGTTCTCTGCAACATTTAGCTACGATGTTCTTAATCTTGCACGTCAATGGTTATTTGAGCCAGTTACGGTAGAAATTGAGCCTGAGCAAAAAACCAATAACGACGTTGAACAGCGTGTGTATGTGGTTGCGAAAGAAGATAAATACAAACTATTGCAAGAGATTTTGCGCGAAGAACCGATTGATAAGGTGATGATCTTTGCGAATCGTCGTGATCAGGTGCGTCGTTTGTATGATCATTTAAAGCGTGATGGTTATCGTGTGGGTATGTTGTCGGGCGAAATTGCACAAGATAAACGTTTGAAGATGCTGGATCAATTTAAGCAAGGTAAGAACAATATTATGATCGCGACTGATGTTGCGGGTCGTGGTATTCATGTGGATGGTGTTTCGCATGTCATTAACTTTACCTTACCTGAACAGTCTGATGACTATGTACATCGTATTGGTCGTACTGGTCGTGCAGGTGCGCAGGGCGTAAGTATCAGCTTCTTATCGGAAGATGATGCTTTCTATTTGCCTGAAATTGAAAAAGCGATTGGTAAGAAATTGCCTTTAACGCGTCTGGATGGTTATTGCTAAGTCTGAAATTACTTTGATTTAAGCGATTTCTTACAGAGAAAGTTTTTCAAAAAAAGACCAAATTATTTTGTGATTTGGTCTTTTTTATTATTTAGTAAGATTTGCTACTCAAATTACACAAAAGATTAAAGATTTTTTTATAATTCCTGTGATTAGTTGCTGAATTGAAATAGATCAACATGTAGAATATGGCGCATTACCTGGGAGGATATTATGGCTCTAATCTCAATGCGCCAGCTCTTGGATCACGCTGCAGAATATAACTACGGCGTACCAGCGTTTAACGTAAACAACTTAGAACAAATGCGTGCAATCATGCTCGCTGCGGATGCAACAAATTCACCTGTGATCGTGCAAGCTTCAGCTGGTGCGCGTAAATATGCAGGTGCACCTTTCTTACGTCATCTTATTTTAGCTGCGATTGAAGAGTGGCCACATATTCCAGTGGTAATGCACCAAGATCATGGTACAAGTCCAGATGTTTGCCAACGTTCGATCCAGTTGGGCTTTAGCTCAGTCATGATGGATGGTTCATTGGGTGCGGATGGTAAGACACCAACATCTTATGATTATAATGTTGATGTAACCCGTCGCGTGGTTGCAATGGCGCACGCTTGTGGTGTGTCAGTTGAAGGTGAGATCGGTTGCTTAGGTAGCCTTGAAACTGGTATGGCTGGTGAAGAAGATGGTGTTGGCGCTGAAGGCGTACTTGATCACTCTCAATTACTAACTTCTGTTGAAGAAGCGACTCAGTTCGTTGCTGATACCAATGTGGATGCTTTGGCAATTGCTGTTGGTACTTCACACGGTGCGTATAAGTTTACTCGTCCACCTACAGGCGATATTCTTGCAATTGACCGTATCAAAGAAATTCATGCTGCATTGCCAAACACGCATCTTGTAATGCATGGTTCAAGCTCTGTACCGCAAGAATGGTTGGCTGTGATTAACCAGTACGGCGGCGATATTAAAGAAACTTATGGTGTGCCTGTAGATCAGCTTGTAGAAGCGATTAAACATGGTGTGCGTAAGATTAATATTGATACCGATTTACGTTTGGCTTCTACGGGTGCAATGCGTCGTATGATGGCAGAAAAACCAAGTGAATTTGATCCACGTAAATTCTTTGGTGAAACTGTTGAAGCAATGAAAGAAATCTGTGTTGCGCGTTACGAAGCATTCGGTACGGCAGGTCATGCAGACAAAATTCGTCCAATTTCTTTAGAGAAAATGGTTGATCGTTACAAATAATTGATTCGTAATGCAGAAAATAGCGGCAATTGTCGCTATTTTTTTATTTGTATTTTTCTGGGCAATAAAAATGTCAGCACATGGCTGACATTTTCACTTCACTTAAGCTCAACTTACTTTTTTTGCTGAGCTTTAGAGTCTAGGTTGGCATCTTTGATTTCAACATAAGCATTGGCGCGAAGTTCACGCATCCAGCTGTCTACTTCAGTATCAAACTGACGTTCGCCCAAGATTTGACGTGCCATACGTTCTTGCACTTCTTTGGTCATATCTTGTTGGCGAGTATCGGTGACTTGCAGAATGTGCCAGCCAAATTGACTTTGGAAGGGTTGGCTAACTTGACCAACAGGTGTCTCTTTCATTACTTTTTCAAACTCAGGCACCATCACACCTGGGCTAACCCAGCCTAAGCTACCGCCATCACGTGCAGAGCCTGTATCATTTGAATAAGTAGCTGCCAAGGTTGCGAAATCATCGCCCGCTTTAGCACGATTGTAGAGGCTATCAATCATTTGCTTGGCGCGATCTAAGCTCACGACTTCTGATGGTTGAATCAGAATATGGCGAGTCTTGTATTGTGGCACCAGCGCTTTTTGTTCATTTTGCTTACGTTCTAACAACTTTAATACATGTGTTCCATCACGTACATTGATCAGCTCGGTTGTTTGTCCCACTTGAAGTGGAGTGATACGTGCTGCCAATTCTGTTGGAATCTCTGATAATGAACGGAAGCCCATATCAAGACCATCTACTTTTACAGCACCAGTTGAAAACTTGGTGCTGATCGCTTTAGGGTCATCACTGGTAGTGAGTGATTGTTTAACCTGCTGAGCGACTTGCTGTACATCATTGGTATTATCACCCGAGATACGCATATGGATGACGTGGACTTGTGTACCCAGTGCAGCTTGACCTTCTGGTGACTTCAGGAAGTTTTCAACATCATGGTCACTGATTTTAATGCGTGACATCACTTGTTGCTGACGTAAACGGCCAATTGCAAGATCTTCCGCAACACGGTTACGCAAGTTTTCGTAAGTACCTGGTGCAATAGCATCTAGCTTTTGCTGAAAAGCTTCTAGTGAGTTTGCACCAGACTGATTTGCAACTTTTAGTACAGCAGCATTCAAGCTTTTCTCATCTGCTTTAATACCGTAACGCTTAACCTGTTCAAGTTGTGCTTGACGTACAATCAGTTGATCTAAAACCTGCATTTGCAAGTATTGTTGCGGTGGAACAGTTTTGTTTTGTGCTTTTAATTGGTGTTCTGTTTCAGCAACACCTTGTTCTAAATCACTTTTAAGAATGACACTACTATCCACAATTGCAACAACCTCATCCGTTGGTTGAGCAAAGCTTTGCATTGATGAAGAAATTAGGGCAGCGAGAACAGTGGCTCTAAAGATATGTTGAAAAGGTTTTATCTTCATTAACGTTGTGTCCAAGATTGATTAATTTTGTTGAAACCTAAAACTCTATTCTCCAGAAGTGAAGCGAGCTTATTGTTTAAAGCACCAAGACCTTTTAGCGTGAATTCAGCCATAACCGCATTCTTTTTACGAACCCCTGGAGTATTTGGATCATCCAGATCGTTATAGTAAGAGCGGCCATAGACTGACACAGCCCAACAACAAGATTCATAATTTACGCCAAGTAGATATTCGCGCATGACATTGTTGTCGATGTCGTATTGAGCATGACCCATAATACGCCAATTGTCTTTTACAGGTTGTATAAAGGATGCAACCACTTGATCATAAGAATCTTGACGATCAGGAATATCTTTGCGGTAGAAATAGCCTAAGTTATAGAGATTACCTTTGTCGCCTGTATAGTAGGCTTGGAAATCGCGCTGTGCATTGTCACCGTTTGACATCCATGCAGCATTTGAACTAATCGTAACGTTCTGGTTGAGCTGGCTAGATAAACTCACAATCGGGCCTGTACGGCGTTGTGTATCAAACTCATCTAGTTTTTCATTTAGGCTTACACGACGATCACTGAAATAGTAACTTTGTCCAACACTTGCTTTGATACGTTCTAAACCTTCTGTATCTAAAAGGCTATACGTCACGCCAAGTGATAGGAAGTTATTGTCATCTAAACGGTCATGACCATAGAAACGGTAGGGGTTAAATAGTTGGTCGTAATTGATTGACGCTGAAGTCGAGTCAAAGTTTGGATGATCATCCTGTTTTTTATAAGGCGAATACGCATAGAAAGCACGAGGTGAAATGCTTTGTAAGTACTTACCATCTTTTTCAAATGTCATTCCTGTAGCAAGTGTGAATTGAGGAACGACAACTGATTTTTCTAAATCATCTGAAGCTGATAATCCACGACCTTCTTTTGAATCCTGATCAAAGAAAGTATTGATACTGCGAACAGAGACTTCTGGAACGACATAGAACCATGATGGTGTTAGATAATTGTATCGAACTGCAAACTGGTTATAGATACGGGTACCACTTGATTCAAGTGCGGAACCATCTTCAATTGATTTCTTGAAGTATGCGGTATCATTATTAAATTCATATTGGAGGCCTTGTGGATCACCAGTGACATAATTTAATAAGAATTGCGGCAATCGCGCATAAGGTTTGTCTGCATCTTTAATCGTTTTATCCAAAGTCTGGAAGTCTTCGACTTTTAACTGGGCTCTAAGACCGGGGATGCCATTACCATAATTCAGTTCCCAGGCACGACGTAAATTTAGATCTGTACGTGTGTTGGGGTTGTTATTAAAGTCAGAAAAATAATCTTTATCTGATGCGTAGTTATATTCTAGATTGGTCGACCATTGATCATTGATTCTCCAGTTATGGAGAAAGTGGAGGTCTTCACGGTCTTCATTGTCATATTGATTATCTTGAGCAATATAACCACCCCAAATGCGACCAGAACCGAAACTTTCAGTCATATAGCGGAATTCAGCATCTAATTTCGCCCCACGTTTACTCATAAAGCTTGGTGTGAGCGTAAGATCGTAATTCGGTGCAAGGTTTAGATAAACTGGTGCGGCAAGTTGTGCGCCACCGTCATTACTATAGCCAAAGCTTGGACTCAGTAAACCTGTAGTACGGCGGTCATCAATTGGGAAATTGAAATACGGAACTGCAAGTACGGGCACATCTTTAACATAGAATTTTGTACCGCGTGTGACACCACGACCTGTATCCTGATTTAACTCAATTTCTTTGGCCTGGATTTTCCATGCTGGTTTTTGTTCTGGTGGACATGCGGTATAACTTGCATCTTTAAAGATTACCAGATTTTCATTGGCACGTTTGATTTGAGTGGCATGACCATGTGCATGTTGTTGTTCTGAGATATAGAAACTATTGTTTAAATCCCCAGTCTGGGTCTTTAAATTATAGTCAATTGCATCACTTTGGGTGAGGAGACCTGATTGAGCAAGTTGTACTCGACCCTCGGCATTGGCATGCGTTTGTGTTGAGTCAATGGTGACCTGATCGGCACGAATAGTACGGCCTTCCTGATCAATGACGACATTGCCTTGCAGAACTGAGTCACCCGCTGGATTGTAGTGTCCATAGTCAGCAGTAATCACTGAAGTGGTGGTACTCGCATCTCCCGCCTTGGTTTCAGGGTTAATTGGTGTTACCCAAGTCCCTTGGCAAAAAGAAGAGCTTAAATAGCGGTTATCACGCAATTGGGCTTCTGGTGCAGATTTGTCAACATAATATTGCTGGAAAAAATGTTCCCCAGGATAACTTTCTTGGTCTTGCTGTCCTTGATTTCGAATGGCTGCTTTGAGCTGTTTGTTGTCAAGCGTAGAGACAGCATCAGCTTGTGCCGCGAAACTGGATTGAATCGAGCCGCCACACAAGAGTGTCAAAATAGCTGTTGCTAAAGGATTAAATTTAAACTGATGTTTCATTGTCTCATTAACCAGTACGCTAATTCACAATTAATTATTGTCGCATCATAGAGAAAAAGTTGATAAGTGGCTACACTTAAGCTTTCAAAATCTCAGCTAGTTTTAGATTTTATTGCAAATGAATACACAACGTGAACAATTGATACAAACTTGGCTTCAAGCCACTCTCCAATCTGATCAATTCGAGATCAACTTTTTAGCAGGAGATGCAAGCTTTCGTCGTTATGCGCGAATTAAGTTACAAAACAAAACATATATGCTCATGGATGCGCCGCCTGAAAAAGAAGATTGTGCACCATTTGTAAATATCGATGAGTTCTTTGACAAAAATGGTGTGCGTGTTCCGCATATCGTGGCCAAAGACCTGACATTGGGTTTATTGCTACTGGAAGATTTTGGTGATGTGGTGCTATCAACATTACTGAATGATAAAACAGTAGATGAGTATTATGCTCAAAGCTTTAAACAGTTGATTGAACTGCAACAGGTTGATGGACAGGCTCATTTGCCAGCGTATTCTTATGAAAAGCTCATGACTGAAATGCGTTTGCTAACAGAATGGATGTTGCCTTCATTGAAGATTCAGCCGACAGAGCAGCAGTTGGAAACCATTGAACAAGCCTTTGATTTTCTGGCGATCGAAGCAACTCAGCAGCCGCAAGTAATTGTACATCGTGATTTTCATAGTCGTAATTTAATGAAAATTGAGAATGAACAAGAATTAGGGGTGATTGATTTTCAGGATGCTGTGATTGGCGCAGATACTTATGATCTGATTTCGATTACGCGTGACGCCTACGTGCAGTGGAATGCTGAGCGTGTTTATCAATGGTTTGAAATGTTCTATAGCTTATTACCAGCTTCTGCCAAAGAAAATCGTAGTTTTGAGCAGTTCAAGCGTGATGCAGACCTGATGGCGATTCAACGTCACATCAAGATTTTAGGTATTTTTGTCCGTTTATTCGAACGTGATGGCAAATCAGGTTACTTAAAAGATTTACCGCGAGTGATGTGGTACTTACTTGAAGAAAGCCAAGGTTATGATGAGTTGAATGACTTTATGCAATTTATCCGTGACGTCGTCATGCCTAAGTTTATTGCGCAATATGGTGATTACGAGGTTGCAGCATAATGAAAGCGATGATTCTTGCTGCTGGCTTAGGCAATCGCATGCGTCCATTGACTTTGCATACACCAAAGCCTTTGTTGGAAGTCGGTGGGAAACCGCTGATTGTCTGGCATATTGAAAAGTTGCAGAAGGTTGGTGTCACAGAGATTGTGATCAATACGGCTTGGTTAGGCGATAAGCTTGTTGCTGCTTTAGGTGATGGTTCGCAATTTGGTGTCACTATCTTGTGGTCACACGAAGGCGAAGGTCTGGAAACAGCAGGCGGCATCATCAATGCTTTGCCATTGCTCGGTGAGGAACCGTTCATTTTGGTGAATGGGGATGTCTGGACGACGATGGACTTTTCAACGCTGTTAAATGTTCAGTTAGAAGATAAGCAAGCGCATTTGGTCTTGGTCGAAAACCCGCCTCAACATTTAAAAGGAGACTTCATCCTGGCAAATGATTTAGCTTATACTTTTGAGCAGGAACAGTTGGGGGAAGCCTTAACTTATAGCGGTGTTGCTGTTTTAGCGCCACACATGTTTACTGGGCTGGAAAATGGCAAGCGACCTTTGGCACCTTTGTTGAAACAGGCGATGCAACAGCAGCTAGTTTCAGCTGAAAAGATGCAGGCGATCTGGGTCGATGTAGGAACGCCTGAGCGTCTAGAACAGCTTGATCAACAAATCAAGCAAGGCGCTTTTGTATAACAAAAAATGCTTTGTCTATCTTTGATTTGCCTAAGAAAAGACAAAAACTTAATGGATTGTGCAGTTTATCATGCTTGTAAATGATTAACTGCATAATCGTTCAACAAGTCCTACTGTGCCTTGTATCAGAAATCGGTATACTGCACAGCAAATTTATCGAGATGTTGCACTGTTATGCATCCTTTTTTTCAAGAATTAAAGCAAGGTAGTCAAGCTCTGGGTCTGAACCTGAGTGAGGACACCCTAACACTCTTATTGAAATATCAAGATGCTCTGGTGCTGTGGAATAAGGCATATAATTTAACGGCTATTCGTGAGCCGAAAGAAATGCTGGTTAAACATTTATTAGATAGCTTAAGTATCTTGAATGATTTGCCGCAAGGTCGTTTATTAGATGTAGGAACGGGTGGTGGAATGCCAGGCATGATCATTGCATTATGCCAACCAGAACGTTCTTGTGTCCTTTTGGATTCGAACGGGAAAAAAATTCGTTTCCTGAAGCAGTTTATTGCTGACTTGAAACTGCAAAATGTAATTGCAGTTCAAACACGTGTTGAAAATGAAGATAGTATTGGTGAGCTGGGTCAGTTCGATGTCATTACAAGTCGCGCATTTGCGTCTTTGACTGACTTTGTCGATGCAGCACAACCATATATGCATGAGCAGAGTATTATTGCTGCAATGAAAGGCTTGATTCCAGCTGATGAAATTGAGCAAATGAAAAATGAGTATTCATGTAAGATCATTGAACTTCGTGTCCCGAGATTAGATGAACAACGTCATTTACTTTTACTTCAACGTATTCAATAAAAATATTAAGGGTAATCATGGCTCAAATTATTGCGATTGCAAACCAAAAAGGTGGTGTAGGGAAAACCACGACAGCAGTCAATCTTGCTGCCTCTTTGGCGATCTTGAAAAAACGTGTCTTGTTGGTTGATATGGACTCACAAGGGAATGCCACCATGGGGTCTGGCATTCAAAAGAATGATTTACTGTACTCGGTGACAGATGTGTTGCTGGGTGAAGTGCCGATTGAAACTGCGATTCAGAAAGCAGAAGTCGGTTATAAGGTTTTAGGTGCGAACCGTGAACTTGCTGGGGTAGAGCTTGCAATTGCAGAACAGGAAGGGCGTGAGTTCATTCTTAAAAATGCCTTGCAGGAAGTAGAGTCTGCCTTTGACTATATTATTGTCGATTGTGCGCCAAGCCTCAGCTTGATTACCGTCAATGCCTTAGCTGCCGTAAACGGCGTGATTATCCCGATGCAATGTGAATACTATGCACTGGAAGGTTTGGCTGATCTTACGCAAACCATTGACCGTATACAAAAAGCCCTTAATCCAAACTTGGAAATTGTAGGGGTATTACGTACCATGTATGACGCTCGTAACGCATTGACACGTGATGTGTCTGCCGAATTAGAGCAGTATTTTGGTAAAAAATTATACGAGACAGTGATTCCTCGTAATATCCGTTTGGCGGAAGCGCCAGCACATGGTTTACCTGTGATCTATTTTGAGAAAAGTTCTAAAGGCGCTATTTCATATTTGAATCTCGCTGCAGAAATATTGAAGAAAAGTAAAGTGAAAAAAGGAAGTGCTGTATGAGCATCAAAAAACGCGGATTGGCTAAAGGTCGTGGTTTAGATGCGCTATTAGGTTCAATTCAAAAAGAGAAATTGCAACTTGAAGCACAGGCCTTGGATCATGGTCAACTCAAGCAAATTGATGTCAATTTATTAAAACGTGGTGAATATCAGCCACGTCGCTTTATTCATGAACAAGACTTACAAGAGCTTGCAGCATCGATTGAAAAACATGGTGTGATGCAACCGATTGTCATTCGTCCTGTCGACGATGAGCAGCAACCATACGAAATTATTGCCGGTGAGCGTCGTTGGCGCGCAGCGCAGTTGGCGGGTTTGACTGAAATTCCTGCGATTGTGCGTGATTTAAATGATCAGGTTGCCATTGCTTTAGCGTTAATTGAAAACATTCAGCGTCAGGATTTAAATCCAATTGATCAGGCAATGGCTTTACAGCGTTTCCATGATGAGTTCGGTTTAAGTCATCAGGAAATTGCAGATACCGTCGGTAAGGCACGTACCACCGTGAGCAACTTATTGCGCCTCTTGAGTCTTGCTGATCCGATTAAAGACCTAATGCAACAAGGTCAAATCGATATGGGACATGCGCGTGCTATTCTCGCGTTAAAAACCAAAGACCAGATTTCAGTTGCGCAAATCGTGATTGAAAAAGGTTTATCGGTACGTCAAACTGAACAGTTAGTACGTGAGTGGAGTGAACCAAAACCTGAAAAGGAAAAGGCTCAGATTTCTCCTGACATTGAACAATTGACTCAGAAACTCTCAGAACGTTTCGGAGCAAATGTAAAAATTGACCATAACCAGAAAGGTAAAGGGAAAATGGTCATTCACTACCACTCATTGGATGAGTTGGATGGAATCCTCAATATTTGTTTGCCTAACTAATATTTAGGATACGTCCTTTTATATTTTAAATATTATTGGGGAATAATATGTGGGAACTTGTGAAAGCGGGTGGCTGGTTAATGCTGCCCCTTATTCTGTCATCAATTTTTACGGTTGCGATTACGATTGAACGATATATTCGTTTAAAGCGATCACAAGTTTTACCTCAGGCTTTACTGGTCAATGCGACAGATGCTGATACTGTGATTGCACAGCTCAAGCAAGATGAAGCATTGAAAAGTCCACTCGGACGTATTTTAAAAGCAGGTTATGATCATCAGGATCAGGGTGAACAATTTGCCCGTGCGCAAATGGAAGCCACTGCTTCGCAAGAGATTAGCGCCTTAGAAAAAAATATTAATTTCCTTGGTACATTGAGTGCAATTGCACCTTTACTGGGTTTACTCGGTACCGTACTGGGGATTATTGAATCTTTCCTGGTGATTGATGTCGGTTCTGCGGGTAATGCCAGCATGATGATGCCTGGGATTTCAAAAGCCTTGATTACCACAGCCGTGGGGATGTTGATTGCGATTCCTGCAATGATTGCCTATCGTTATTTTCAACGTGTCGTGCATGAATATATTGCAGAGTTGGAACAGCAATCGACTTTATTTCATGCTGCGCTTTTCTATAAAAAAGCGTCTCCTTTACAAGAACACCGTCGTGCAAGCTGAGCCGAGGTGGCATCATGAAATTTAAACGTTCTCAAGTTGAAGATATTCATATTAATTTGACACCAATGATTGACTGTATGTTATTTATTTTGGTGTTTTTATTATTATCCACGACTTTTAGTCAACAAAGTCGTATAAATCTGACACTGCCCGATGCCCAAGGGGTTCCGCCTAAACAGTTCGATCACAAAATTGAAATCATGGTAGACTCCACAGGGCATTATGCTGTGAATGGTCAGGCTTTATCCAGTAAAGATATTGCCGATTTAAGTACTGCGATCAAGCAGGTTGCTCAAGATCGTCGCGATTTGATGTTTATTATTGCTGCTGATGCGAAAGCCACTCATCAAGATGTGATTCGGGTGATGGATGTGGCAGGCCAGCTTGGCTTTATGAACGTCAATATCAGCACTAAAGTTCCAACTAGAGGTTTTACTGAGTGAATCAAGATTTTAAGGTTTATGTCCGCTTAATATCGTATTTAAAATCTTATTGGGGCGTTGCCTTATTTGTCTTGCTTGGTTTTGGTATCAACGCTGCCACAGAAGTCTCTGTGGCAAAGTTGCTTAAATACATTATCGATGCAATTCAAAGTGGTAGTCGTGAGAATCTGGATTGGTTTCCTGCCCTCATCGTCTTGTTAATGTTCTTCCGTGGCGTAGGTTTATTCCTCGGTGGATATTTCTCAGCGGTGATTTCGCGGAGTCTGGTATTCAGCATTCGTCAGGAAGTGTATGCAAAACTTTTAAGACTGCCAGCTCAGTATTACCTTGATAACAGTGCGGGTCATATCAGCGCAAAGCTGATGTATAACGTTGAGCAGCTCACCGCGGCATCCTCTGAGTCTTTGCAGACTTTGATTAAAGATGGTTTGATTGTTATTGGTTTGTTGAGTTATCTACTTTATACCAATTGGCGTTTAACCCTGTGTATCGTCGTTTTCATGCCGTTTATTGGTATTCTGGTCAGAATCGCATCGAAGAAGATGCGTAAGCTCTCGATTCAAGTACAAAATACCATGGGTGATGTAAACCATGTGGTACAAGAAACCATTACCGCAAATTCGGTTGTGAAAAGCTTTACTGGCGAAGAGTTTGAGCAGAAGCGCTTTTATAAGTCTTCTGAGGAAAACTTACGTCGTGGTTTGAAAATGGTTGTGGTGCAAAATATTAACAGCCCAATCATTCAGCTCTTGCTATCGATGGCAATGGCAATCATCCTTTGGTTAGCACTACGTCCACAAGTGTTTGGCGATACCTCTGCGGGTGAGTTCATTTCATTCATTACTGCTGCTGGTTTAATTTCTAAACCTGTAAAGAATTTGACTGATATCAATGAAAAACTGCAACGCGGTTTGGCTGCAGCACATTCAGTATTTGAGTTATTGGATTTACCTGAAGAAGTCAATGATGGTCAGTTGAAACCTGTATTAAAAGGCAATATTCAATTTGATCATGCGAATTTGCGTTATGAAGATGGTACACACGCCATTAAAGATTTTTCTTTAACGATCAAAGCAGGACAAACTGTTGCCTTGGTTGGGCGTTCTGGTGCGGGTAAGACCTCATTGGTTAACATGCTTCCACGCTTTCAAGAGTTAAGTGAAGGTCAGATTTATTATGATGGCATTGCTGTCAAAGAAATTGAGCTGGCTTATTTACGTTCTCAAATTGCCACAGTGAATCAGCAAGTTGTACTATTTAACCGTTCAGTACGTGACAATATTGCTTATGGTCAATTACAAGATTCAAGTGATGAGCAGGTGATTGCAGCAGCGAAAGCAGCTTATGCACATGACTTCATCATGAATCTGCCACAAGGCTATGACACGATTCTGGGTGCACAAGGTTTAAATCTTTCCGGTGGTCAGCGTCAACGTATTGCGATTGCCCGTGCAATTCTTAAAGATTCTCCAATCTTGATTTTAGATGAAGCAACCAGTGCGTTGGATAATGAATCTGAATACTTTATCCAACAAGCTTTTGACGAAGCGATGCAAGGTCGTACTACCATCGTGATTGCACACCGTTTATCGACCGTTGAGAATGCAGATCTGATCGTGGTGATGGACAAAGGCCAGATTATTGAGCAGGGTACCCACGCTGAGCTGTTGGCTAAGCATGGTATGTATTATCAATTACATCAACGCAATTTTGAGGAAGACTAAGCATGTCGATGGCGCAACGTATTCAGGATGCCTGGAATGAACAGGCTTCATGGTTGGTGGTGTTGCGCCCACTGTCATGGTTGTACCGATTGGGCTTTTGTACCAATCAGGCACTTTATAAAAATGGTCTAAAAAAAGTCTATAAAGCACCAGTCCCGGTCATGGTGATTGGTAATATTACGGTCGGTGGTAGTGGCAAAACACCTTTGTTGATCCAGTTGGTCAAATACTTGCAACAGCACGGTGTTCGGGTTGGTGTAATCAGTCGTGGTTATGGGGCTGAAGGGCCTTTTCCGCTCTTGGTTAATCAATCCTCCGAACCTGATGTTGCTGGCGATGAACCTTGTCTTATTGTGCAGTCAACACAAGTTGCAATGGCTGTTGGCCCAAATCGTCAGGCGGCAATTGAGCTGTTAATGCAAAATCAACAACTTGATCTGATTATTAGTGATGATGGTTTACAGCATTGGGCCTTGGCACGCGAAATTGAATGGATTGTATTGGATCAAAATCGTGGTTTGGGGAACGAGAAATTGTTGCCAGAAGGTTATTTAAGAGAACCTAAATCACGCCTAAACCACAGTACAGTGATTGAACATACCAAAGTTGCTCAACCTAAGCAGAACATGCATTTAGAAGTAGGTCAGCCTTATTTATTAAATGCTAATCTGGATACGCCTTGGTTTGATCCAAAGCAATATTTTAATGCGGTGGTGGGCATCGGTTTCCCACAGCGTTTTTACCAGACCTTGAGTAAGCTCGAAGTTGATCAATATCAAGCGCATGAATTTCCAGATCATCATGATTATGAAATTGCTGATTTAAGTTTTGATAATCCAGATGCAATCATTACCACGGAAAAAGATGCCGTAAAATTTAAGGCATTATTAAAGCAACATCCTGAATTTAATATTCCGATCTGGGTGGTACCCGTCGAAGCAGTATTATCGCCTGACTGTTATGTGCTGTTAAAACAGCAATTAAAACAGGTCGGGATTCAACTTTCTTAGAGATCTATCATGAAGCATATTGTTATTCCTGCTCGTTTTGCGAGCTCTCGTTTGCCAGGAAAACCATTACTCCTTATTCATGGTCGACCGATGATTTTGCGGGTGGTAGATCAGGCAAAAAAAGTTGCTGGTTTTGATGATTTGTGTGTAGCAACAGATGATCCTCGTATTGCAGAGGTTTGTCAGGCCGAAGGTGTGGATGTGGTTTTAACCAATCCTGAGCATCCATCTGGCACGGATCGTTTAAGCGAAGTTGCTCGTATCAAAGGTTGGTCAGCAGACGATGTGATTGTGAACGTACAAGGTGATGAGCCTTTATTGCCTGCTCAACTGGTACAACAGGTCACACAGCTTTTGATTGATAATCCACAATGCTCAATGTCTACCTTGTGCGAACCGATCCATCAGTTAGATGAATTTCAACGTGATAGCATCGTGAAAGTGGTGATGAGCAATCGTAATGAAGCGCTTTATTTTAGTCGTGCGACCATTCCTTATTATCGTGACGGCGTAAAACAAGCTGTACCAACGCTACACACACAGGCTTTCCGTCATTTAGGTCTATATGCTTACCGTGTGAAATTATTGCAAGAATACGTGACTTGGGAACAGGGCAATCTGGAGAAACTGGAAAGCCTAGAGCAATTACGTGTTTTGGAAAATGGTCATCGCATTGCGATTGATGTTGCAGAAGCGAACTTACCCCCAGGCGTAGATACACAGGCGGATTTAGATCGTCTCAATACAATGCCTGTGAGTGCATTTGAATAAGATTATGGTCGATACTCAAACGAAAACACTATATCCCTGGCATGCACAGACTTGGGAACTTCTCAGTACGCGATTTCCTAATCTGGGACATGGGCTATTATTTTATGGCAAAAAAGGCTGTGCCAAAAAAGAGTTTGCTGAACGTTTTGTTGCTTGGGTGCTTTGTTTAAATAAACAGGCACAAGCTGCTTGTGGTGAATGTACAAGCTGCCAATGGCTAAAATCGGATACGCATCCTAATTATGTGCATATCACGACAGACGAAGAAAATAAAAAACAAAACGCAAAAATCAAGATCGAGAAAATACGTGACTTACTGCCATTTGTCCAACAAACAGGTGAAGGCTGGCGTGTTGTGGTCATCGAGCCTGCGGAAGCATTAAACACAGCCTCTGCAAATGCTTTGTTGAAAACGCTAGAAGAACCGGGTGAGCGAGTCGTATTGATTTTACTTGCTGATCATTATTTGAAATTACCCGCTACCATTCGCAGTCGATTACAGCATTTTGCGTTAGATCGTTTAACGCTTGAAGATGCGCAGACTTTTGTCAAACAGCAAATTCCAGAAATTTCATCAAGTCAAGTGTCATTATTGCTGAATCTTGCCAATGATATGCCGCTAACGGCGATTGAAATTGAAAAAAGTGAATGGTTGCAGAAACGCGCTATTTTCCTTACTGACTGGTTGAAGCTGGTGGCAGAAAAAAATATGCCTTTGAACTATTCAAACAAATGGTCTAAAGAGCTTAATTTTTCAGAATTTATGACCATGTTTGAGTATCTGCTGGGTGATTTGATTAGTTTGAAACTCAATCAGGCACTTAAAAATGATGATCTGGATTTTAGTCATTTAGTTGAGTGTTATAACCTTGAGCAGCTGTTTACCATCTATTCGGATTTACAACAGAAAAAACGCATGGTTGAGCAGAATGTTCAAACCCAACTGGTAATGGATGAGCTGTTTATTCAATTGATGAATGTAGCTTAATCATGCTTTAAGTACTCGGCTGACTGATTATTTCAATAAAACAGGGAATGAACTGGACTGAAAAATAAGTTCATTACCTTGTTTTATATTATTTATGTAAAAATTGTATTTAAAGTGTACATAGCTCTTTAATCCTTGATCAAAAAAGAATATAAAATGTGAAACACTTCACAATAATATTAAAAAATAAGGAATATCGAGATGAAAATTAAATCTATCGCGATTGCGTTATCATTTGTGATTGTACCCAGCATGGCAATGGCTGAACCGAAGTTTCTTTCAAATATTAATGGATCATCTTTTCAGATTAATGCGTCTAATACGGGATCACAAGCTTACGAATGTGTATATAGCTACTCTTTTAATCATGTCCGTGGTGCTGGCGCAAATCAGTTCAGTGGTAAATTTTATATTGAAGCTGGGGCCAACAACATTTCTGTCATTGCCAGAAATACCGATCAAGCGATTAGTAAATTAGACTTTGATTATAAATGTACTGAAAAATAAAAAAACTTTATTTTTATCATTATTAAAAAGCCGCTCACAAGAGCGGTTTTTTTCTAAATCACATCTGTATTTTTCTTATCATTTCTTTCAAGCTGTCATCTGTTGTAAAACTACGGCACGTATTATTCGAAAAAGTGATAAATAAGCAGCTTTTTTTAATGCCCTAAATTGTATTTAACCTAAACATCATTTGTTGTTTGTAGGATTGTTTTCTATAATTCAGTCATATAAGACGTATAGATATTAAATGAACGATCACGAAAGATAGGCTATAAATCAGATGGAAACATTCGGATGTTTTATACGTCGATAGTAGACGTTCTAGATTTTGATGCTTCAATATTGAACAGGGGAAAGTTATGCAACCACAAATGATGGGCGGAATTATACAGGTCAACATTCCAGACAAAGCGACCTTACAATCAAGTTATATGCCTTTTGTACAAGGCGGCGGTTTATTTGTGCCAACTAAACAAGCGGTGAAAATGGGACAAGAGGTTTTTGTGCTTGCAACGCTTCCGGAACAATCCCAAAAGATTCCCTTGACTGGGAAAGTGATCTGGATTTCTCATAAACAGACACATTTTAAGCCACAAGGTTTTGCAATACAGCTCGCTGGTGAAAAAGGCGTGTATTATAAAAATGAAGCTGAGAAATTACTGGCCGGATCCAAAGGTCTGGATCGTCCAAGTTATACTATGTAGTTATGAAGTAAATAGGATAGAAGAGTGTTTGTTGATACGCATTGCCATTTAACCATGTTGGATCTAAGCCCTTATCAAGGCGACTTGGATCAGGCACTTGAGCAAGCTCGTCTTGCGGGTGTTTCGAAATTCATGGGCATTTCGGTTGATCTTGAAGATCATATAAAGTTGGCAGAAATCGCATCCCGACACGATGATGTTGGGTATTCTGTCGGTGTTCATCCATGTGAAGATGAACAGGTGATGGCGCGCGCGACAACAGACTATCTCGTCAATCTTGCTCAATCCGATAAAGTATGGGCTTTGGGTGAAACGGGGCTGGATTATTATCACAGTACAGATTTCGTCGAGGAACAAAAGCGTTGCTTTGCCCGACACATTGAAGCTTCAAAAATCGTGAAAAAGCCTGTGGTGGTGCATACCCGTGCAGCCAAGCACGATACCATTGATATTATTCGTGCAGAACAGTCTACCCATGGTATTTTGCATTGTTTTACCGAAGATTGGGAAACAGCAAAAGCTGTTTTGGATTGTGGTTACTATATTTCTTTTTCTGGGATTGTTTCTTTTAAAAATGCTCAGGATTTACGGGATGTGGCAAAGCAAGTGCCGCTTGATCGTCTTTTGATAGAAACAGATAGTCCTTATTTAGCGCCAGTGCCTTATCGCGGTAAAAGCAATGAACCGAAATATGTTCCTTTTGTAGCAAAAGCCTTAAGTGATGTATATGATAAATCGGTTGAAGAGATTGGCATGATTACAACACAAAATTTTGAAAATCTCTTAAATTTGAAATAAACGGTTTTGTTGTACTAGGAAAGAGAGTTATTACGTGAAAATGGATCGTCAAGCTCAGTTTAGAGCACGAGAAGTATTAATTTTTCAAATCGCGGAGCAACTCCTGTTAGAAAATGGTGAAGCAGGCATGACGCTGGATGCGTTGGCAGCTGAGCTGGATCTTGCTAAAGGCACGTTATATAAGCATTTTCAAAGTAAAGATGAGCTGTATATGTTGCTGATTATTCGTAATGAGCGCATGTTATTGGAAATGATTCAGGATACCGAAAAGGCATTTCCTGAACATTTGGCTTTCTTTATGTTGCACCATTTGCATCATCCTGAGCGTACGGCCTTATTCCATCAGATTGAAGAGCGGCTTTCGACGACTGGACAGGGTATTCAATTACTATTCAGTGAGTTATATAAGGTGCGTAGACAGCGTTTGCGTATCATCATCCGCATGACGGAAAGTTATTTGCTGGGTATTAACAGTACCATGACAACGCGGGATTACCTTGCTTCGATCTGGTCTTTAACCTATGGCGCAGCCGTTATCCTGAATTCGAGTTTCTATCAGCGTTATCTGGGTTCTCGAGATACTTTACGTGTCGCTTATATTGAGCAGGCTTTGGCATTACCGAAGCTGGTCGAAACTGCGCTTGCATAGTTGAAATGATAATGAGATCACCAAAGCATTCACAAAAGGCTTTTACCTTGATTGAGGTGATGGTGGTGATCGTTATTATGACGATTATGGCATCTCTTGTGGTTTTGAATATTGGTGGTATTGATCAACGCCGCGCTATGCAAGCCCGAGAGATGTTTATTCTTGATCTGAAAAAAATTAATAAAGAAGCCACTGATCAGGCAAAAGTTTTTGCGTTAAATACTCAAAATGCCACGGATGTTGCACCTTTCAGTTATAACCTCTATGAATATCATGACCAAAGTCTTGAACAGATTCAGCAGGCAGACCGCACTTGGCAACTGTATAAAGAGTTTAAGACGCGTCAATTACCCAATAATGTGTCTTTGAGTATACAAAGTTTAGATACAGCAAATTATAACAAAGCAAAAAATGAAGATTTACTGGGCGGTAAGGCTCCTCAACTCATCTGGTTTGGAAATGGTGAAGCGAAGCCTGTCCGAATCCAGTTTTATTATGCGCAACAGCCGATTGGACATGAGTTAGAGCTGGATCATTTGGGTAAAGTCAATGAAAATTAAGTCTTTAGTATATTGTCCAGACAGTGGTTCTTCTGTTGCTGTAGAACAGAAACCTCGCACCTCAAGTATAGCTTTCGGTCTTGCAGCAGGGCCGAGCGTTGCTCGATTTAATCGTGCCCACATCGAGCATAGTTCTCCGTCTTCTTGCGAAGCAGAGCTTCTCAGGGTGAAACGTTGTTTCTCTAATCCTGCTACTCGAAGCATAGCTTCTCATCTTGCGACACGATCGAGCTTCGCTCGATTTAATCGTGCTCACATCGAGCATAGCTCTCCGTCTTGCGCTCGGGAGAAACGTTGTTTCTCTAATCCTCGCTCAGGATTTACTCTACTAGAAGTGATGGTTGCGTTGGCGATCTTTGCTGTTGCTGCGATTGCGTTAACCAAGGTAGCGATGCAATATACGCAATCGACATCAAATGCCATTTTAAGAACCAAAGCACAATTCGTGGCCATGAATGAAGTGGCAATGATGGAAATGAATCAAGAATGGCTGGATGGAACACAATCCAAGCAAGTGACCTCTCAAGGGGAAACTTGGCAAATCGATAAAAAAGCACAATCTACAATCAGTCCTAAAATCCAGCGAATTGAACTCCAAGTCAGTTTATTTAATAAAGAACAAGGTAAGGTCGAAGCGGGGATTACCAATCTTGTGTTCTTTAACTATCCTGCCAAAGCTAGAACATAATGAAATATACACGCGCATTTACTCTGGTCGAGTTGTTGGTTGCAATTGCAATCTTTGCAGTACTTTCTATGCTGGGTTGGAAAGTTTTTGATTATTTATTAAAAGTAAAAGACCGTAATGCAGAACATGAATTGCACTTATTTGCCTTGCAGGATGCTTATCAGCAGTTCTTGCGGGATAGTTTGCAGATCATTCCTTTGACCGCCAATGACGGACGTCAGTTGCAAGCTGCGCTTGTCTTGAATGATCAGCACTTTGCATTCAGCAAGGCTGGTGTTTCTGACCCACTGAAACAAGGTTTGTCGCCTTACGAGCGTATTGAATATCGTTATGATGCTGAACAAAAGAAAGTTTATCGCCTCAAATATTCAAATCTGAATATTCCTAATCGGGTACAGCCTGTTTCAAGCACTTTATTGGAAAATGTAGATCAATTTAAAGTGATGGTTTTGAACCCACAAGAATTGACGCAGTGGCCTGAAAATAGTGATCCAAGTAATATCGCTGAACTAAAGAAATTACCGCTTGGAATCAAAGTTCAGTTGACAGTGGCTGGTACAGACTATGAGTGGATTTATAGTCTACTCAATAATAATTCAGATGCAGGCGGTCAGTAATGTCATGAAAAAACATTCATCTCAACATGGCATCGCTCTATTAACGATTCTGGTAATGGTAGCTTTGGCGACCATTCTAGCGGCGACTATTGCCAAGCGACAAACCAATACTGCCGAAAACACGGGCTATTTAATGCGTCAAAACCAGTCTCTACTTTATGCAAAAAGTGCAGAGGCATTTTTCTCGGAATTGCTGATACAAGATAGCGATAATGGAGAAAGTATTGACCATTTACAGGAAAACTGGGCAAAACCGATGCCGCCATTTCCTGTGGATGATGGATATGTTTCTGGTCGTTTGGTTGATGAATCTGGAAAATTTAATCTTAATAATCTGGTGAAAGCCGATGGAACAAAGGTGGATGAAGCCGCGCAACGCTGGTTTGAAAAATTGCTACAACGGGTAGGTTTGCCTGCTGAGTTAAGTCAGGCCGTAATTGACTGGCAAGATGTTGATGATGAAACCACAGGGCCAATGGGAGCCGAGAGTAGTTATTATCAGGGTTTGGATCCTGCTTATCTAACGCCAAATACCAAATTCCACAGTGTAGAAGAGTTGAAACTGGTCAGAGGATTTGAGGGTAAGAATTATGATTTGATTAAACCCTATGTCACGGCATTACCTGAGCAAACCAAGGTCAACATGAATACGGCACCAGCCTTGTTATTGGCCAGTATTGATCCAAAAGTCGATGTAAAAGCGGTTGAACAAGAGCTAAAAGCAAAACAGGCGAATTTGACTTATTTCAATAATATTGATGATTTATGGCAGCTAAATGCATTTTCTGGGATAGAAGAACAGAATAAATCTGATGCCGCTGATTTGCTGGATAGTAAATCCAACTATTTTACTGCACAAATTGAAGTGGTTTTAAGCGAACGAAAACGTCAATTTACCAGCGCTTTAGCACGTAAGGATAAGCAAGTGACTGTTTATTCAAGAAGTCTTTCACCTTTCCAGTAAATTTCTGGATTGGTTAATCAAATGGTGACAAGGTTTAAAATCAATCCCAATCCATGTTTTTTTGCTTTATAATAAAATTCGTTTGCAGATAAAGATTAGCTTGGTGCATGTTAATTCGTAAATTGTTTAAGTTTGAGAATGCTCATATTGTACGTAACTGTACATCGGATCGTTGTAAGCGTTCGATTCATGGGCATAGTTATAAAGTTGAATTATTATTAAAAGCGTCAAAGCTGGATCATGGGCAAATGGTCTATGATTTCGGCTTACTCAAAGGCGTTATTAAGGAGCTATATGATAGCTTCGATCATGCAATCTGTTTTTGGCAGAAAGATGACCCTGCTTATATTGATGCATGTAAGACATTCAGTGCGCGCTGGATTTCCTTACCCGTTTCGCCATCGGCAGAACAGTTTTCGCGTATCTTTTTCTATCTCGCTCAGCAAGTGTTAAATTCAACTGTTACCCAGAATGGTGAAGGGGACGTTGAAGTGTATTCAGTGATTGTGCATGAAACAGATACTGGCTATGCACAGAGTTTTCAGGAAGATATTGAAAATACACAAATGGGCGAATTGAGTCTGGAACAGATTGTCTTTTCAGAACAGGTACAGGCTGAATGGAGCGACGTTCAGATGTACGAAAACCTGAAAAAAGGAACAAAATTCCAGAATCCGAATGTAGAGTTACAAGTTAATATTTAAGTATTCTTCACTTAAATAAAAGAATTTATTTCAAGGAATGTTGATGCAACTTACTGAACAGCAACAGGACAAACTTAATAAAGTTCAGTTGGACGAGTCTTGGAAAATCTCATTATCAGAGTTTCTTCTGAGCCCTAAAATGGATAATTTGCGTGAGTTTTTACAACAAGAAAAACTTGCAGAAAGAGTCATCTATCCACCAAGCAAGCAGATCTTTAATGCATTGAATACCTCACCATTAAATGCAGTGAAGGTCGTGATTCTGGGGCAGGATCCTTATCATGGTCCAAATCAGGCCAATGGTTTAAGCTTTTCTGTGCAAAGAGGGGTTGCATTACCGCCATCTTTGCGTAATATTTTTCACGAATTAAATACTGATCTGGGTGTTCCTGTTTCTCGTCATGGTGACTTGAGTAAATGGGCTGCACAAGGTGTGTTATTGCTCAACAGTGTACTTACGGTCGCGGCAGGACAGCCAACTTCACATCAAAAACAGGGATGGGAAGACTTTACCGATTCAGTCATTGATGTATTGAATGAGCAGCGCGAACATATTGTGTTTATTTTATGGGGTGCTTATGCGCAGCGTAAAGGACAACGTATCGACCGTAACAAGCACCTTGTTCTAACAGCAGCGCATCCATCACCACTCGCTGCAAACCGTGGTGGTTTTTTTGGCTGTAAAGTATTTTCTAAAACTAATCAATATTTGAAACAACATGGCATTGAGCCTATAGACTGGCAATTGGACGCATAATGACTTCTCCCGATTTAAATAGCTATCATCCTGATTTAGTTATTGAGCATGCAAAAAATGGTTGGCGAATCATTCGTCTTAATCGCCCTAAATCACTGCATGCTTTAGATGAGCCGATTGTAAGTGCTCTGCTTAAAGTATTTGAGCATTTTCATGAAGATGAAAGTGTTAAAGCGATCTGGTTCGATTCGACGACACCAAAAGCATTTTGTGCAGGTGGGGATGTCCGTAAATTACGTCAGCTTGTTATTAATAAAGAAGTTGAAACAGCGAATCAGTTTTTCCAGCAAGAATATGCGCTTGATTTACTCCTACATAATTATGCAAAACCGATTGTTGTCTGGGGTGAAGGCTATGTAATGGGTGGTGGCTTAGGCTTGTTTATGGCAGCACCATTCCGTTTGGTTACTCCATATTCACGTCTGGCAATGCCTGAAATCAATATTGGTCTATATCCCGATGTAGGCGCAAGCCGCTTCCTTGCTGACCGTGGTCAAATCGGTTTATTTACCGGTTTAACTGGCTCAATTATGACCGCAGCGGGCGCATTCAGCGTAGGTTGGGCAACGCATATTTGTGAAGCACAACGCGATAATGTTCTGCAAAAGGTTTTAAATGTCGATTGGAATCATTATCCAGCGGGTGCTTTCCGTGCGATTGATGATACCTTGAATAGCTTACATCGTCCTGTTGCTGCGGGGCCTTTGCAAAACTCAATTGATGTAATTCATAGCGTTTGTCGTGGGCAAAACTTTGAATATGACTATCAATCGATTATTGGCCTCAGTGATGCAAGTAGTGACTGGTTGCGTCAGGCAAGTGAGAACCTGCAAAAAGGTTCACCAAGCACTGCAGCAATTACCTGGTTGTTATGGCAATGGGGGAAACAAGGTCATGCGTGGGATGAAGTTTTTGCATTAGAAGCCCAAATTTCTGAATGGAAAATCCGTCATCCTGATTTTGTTGAAGGTGTGCGTGCCCGTCTGGTTGATAAAGACTTATCACCTGAATGGAAAGCAACAGAACAGTTAACGCTTAAAGGTATTTTGGGCGACTGTGCACCTGTAACCAATATCGAGAGCTGGAATGCGTTGTTGAAGCACTATGGCGTAATTGCTTAAGCTGATATGACTGTAGAAAATCATAATGATGAATACTGGATGCAGCTTGCCTATGAGCAGGCTGCATTAGCGGCATCACAGGGCGAAATTCCTGTCGGTGCCGTTCTTGTTAGTGATGATCAGGTCATTGGTGCAGGATACAATGCACCGATTAAACTTTCAGATCCCACTGCACATGCAGAAATACAGGCTTTACGTGCAGCGTGTCAGTCTTTAAATAACTACCGTTTGCCTGAAGATACGACACTGTATGTTACGCTTGAACCTTGCACCATGTGTGTAGGCGCTTTAGTGCATGCACGGGTGAAGCGTGTGGTTTTTGCCACGACTGAGCCAAAAGCAGGTTCTCTGGTCAGTGCCAGACAATTACTCGAAAGTGGTTATTACAATCATAAATTTGCTTTTGAGCAAGGATGTCTGCAAGCGCAATGTTCCTTGCAGTTAAGTGATTTTTTCAAACAAAGAAGAAGTGAAAAGAAGAAAATCCGTTCGTCAAAAACGTCCTTAAATGATTAAAAATGTCTCATGAGTTATGGCACACTAAGCCTCCAATGTTTTTGGATATAATCAAAAGGCGAAGTTATGCGTAATGCAATCACGATAGAAAAAGAATTCAATGCACCGATCTCTGAGGTTTTTGACTTGTTGTCAAAACACGCAACCTATAACAAGGCATTTGCACCATTACAGGTGGTTCGTGTGAAAGATTCTGCTGATCCAGAACGTCCTGACGGGATTGGTTCAATTCGCCGCATGGGATTTGGTCCGATTAAACCACTTCAGGAAGAAATCACGCTACTAGAAGAGAATAAACGAATTGAGTATAAGTTGATCAATAACCCATTGGTAAAACACCATTTAGGGCAAATTGACTTTAAAGAAATCACACCTTTTGTAACTTTGGTGACTTATAAGATTGAATTTACAGCAAAAGCACCTTTTGTAAGTAAATTAGTTCTTGCACAACTCAAAGCAGCGATTACACTAGGTTTTTCAAAATTAGCCAAATCAGTTGCTTCATAAGAGATGGGAATGACAGTTCATATTATTACGATTGATGGTCCAAGTGGTTCTGGTAAGGGCACATTGGCTGCAAAAATTGCCGCACATTATGGTTTTAATTTATTAGACTCTGGTGCGTTATATCGTTTACTTGGGCTGTCTTTGTTTCAACATGGCTTGCTGGATCAGCTAGATACCAAGCTGGAGCAATGTGTTGAATATGCTACACAGCTCGACATCGAATTTAAATCTACAGAAGCTGCAACACTTGTTTTTCTGGAAGGTGTTGATGTCACCAATACCATTCGCACGGAGCAGGTCGGTGAGTATGCATCTAAAGTGGCAACTGTCCCAGAATTAAGAAAAGCATTATTTGAACGTCAACGTGCATTTATTCAGGCACCGGGTCTGGTTGCTGACGGACGTGATATGGCGACATCGATTTTTCCAGAAGCCCAAGCCAAGATTTATTTAACTGCATCGGCTGAATCTCGTGCAGAGCGTAGAGTAAAACAGTTGCAGGGTATGGGGCTTGATGCTAAAATAAGCGACATTTTATCTAACATACAGGCTAGAGATAAAAGAGATATGGAGCGAACTGTTGCTCCGCTCAAGCCAGCTGAAGACGCGTATGTCATTGATAGTTCTACAATAGGCATCAATGAGGTGTTTGAGTTAATGGTGGACTATATCGATAGCCGTATTCAATAGATAAACCCTTTTATTTTCAGTTGAAGCATTGCTTGATCAGATTTTTTGGACAATGTAACAACTTAACTAAACCGGCCTTGTCTGATCCAAGACCGCGGACTTTATCAGGTATATCATGACCGAATCTTTTGCAGCCCTCTTTGAAGAAAGTGAATTAAACCTCAACGTTGAAAAGGGTGCAGTCATCCAAGGTACTGTTGTTAGTATCGATTCTGACTGGGTTACTGTTGACACTGGCCTTAAATCTGAAGGCGTTGTTGACCGTGCTGAATTTTTAAATGAACAACGTGAACTTGAAGTTCAAGTTGGCGATACTGTTGACGTAGTTGTTGAAGCGCTTGACAAC
>Ga0153918_1000094_pt1 | contig 75465 bp, 51 predicted proteins | sample TSFL002MetaG_FD_104687 | JGI IMG/M metagenome (GOLD analysis project Ga0153918, IMG submission 104687) | Attine ant fungus gardens microbial communities from Florida, USA - TSFL002 MetaG | ecosystem: Host-associated > Fungi > Mycelium > Unclassified | place: USA: Florida, Paynes Creek Historic... | reverse complement strand
TGACATGCCAACGCTCTGATTTAGTAAAAGCGTGGGCGTCATCCTTTGTCGAAGCGCGCGCGATAGCAAATAGTTGCTGTCTCGCTGTTATACTGCTCGCAGCAGCAATGCGACAGCGAAACCTTTGCAGCCCAAAACATTCCGTACCTTTACCCCCATGAACGACGTGCTGGGACAAGCCATTTACGATTATCACCATAAACTGGGGAAACATAAACTTTGGATCCACAACCGTTACGGCCCGAAAGAGGAAATGCCGATAGCCACCTATTTCCGTACCGAAGATGATATGCCCGATCTGGAATGGCTGGCCCTGAATGAGTGCCGCGGCAAAATACTTGACGTAGGCGCCGCCGCCGGGTGCCATGCCCTATTATTGCAAGAGCGCAATTTTGATGTAACCGCCATGGATATCTCGCCGCTGGCCGTGCAGGTAACGAGTGCGCGCGGAGTGATCAAAACCCTGCCTGCAGATATTTACCGCTATCAGCATGAACAATTTGATACCATCCTTTTGTTAATGAATGGCATCGGCCTGGCCGGGACTGTTGACGGATTAAAGCTGCTGCTGAATCATTTTAAATTGCTGCTAAAACCGGGAGGACAGATTATCTGCGATTCATCAGACATTAAGTATCTGTATAACGACGTTCCGTTTCCGGATGACAGGTATTATGGCGAGATCAGCTATCAATATCAATACAAAGGTCAAAAGACCGACTGGTTCAATTGGCTTTATGCTGATGAAGAAACCATGCACCGCATTGCCGCAGAATGCGGTTACCAAATGGAGGTTTTAGTGGAGGACGAATATGGGCAGTATTTGGCAAGGTTAACGATGTAAATGGCGCAGCATCTCATTTGGTATTCATTGAGGCCACCACACAACTGCAGATTTTAAATACCCAACCCAATGTTAATTTAATATTAATTTGTATTTTAGGTATGATAAATTGATAACATACAGAAGGTTAACAATTTACTTACTTTTACATCACCATAAATTAACATTTACCTTACATGACAAAAATAAGTGAACAGGCGGTAACCAACTTCCTGGTAAACAAAATCCTTAACCTGCAGAAGAAAGTAAATAAAACTCAAGCTTTGTTAAGTGCGTTGAAAGAGAACCATGATCTGAAAGCTGTTGGTCTGAAGAAGAAAGACAAAAAAGACATTAAAAAAGCGGAGTACAGAGCCGAACGTGTGCAAAGCATTCAGGCTAAAGCTAAATCCAAAGCTAAAAAGGCTAAGCCAGCCAAAGCAGAAGGCACTATTGCTGAAGACACCCCAACTGTATCATTAGATGCTTTGATCAAAAAAGTGCTGGAGGCTGGTCCTGCTTTCCGTCAGGCTATTGCAGAGGCAGTAGCTGCCGCACAACCCGCCGAAGATGCCGCAAAAATTGGCCATCAGGTTGAAGGCAAACTGCGCGAAATGGTAAAAAGCAATGAACTGAGAGCCGAGAAAGAAGGCTCAAAAAACAAATACAGCCTGATACCACAGGCTGGTGCATAACCAATAAAAACGCCCTGATCAGCAGACCAGGGCGTTTTTATTAATCTTCGTCTTCCTCTTCTTCGTCAGGCAGTGGCTGGACTAAAAAGTCGGTGTCATCGCTATCCGCTTCGCCCAGGTCGTCATCGTCTTCGTCGCCAAAATCCTTATCTTCGTCGGTTTCGTCATCAAGGTCGGCATAATCATCCTCTTCGTTCATGTCGTCCTCGTCTGGTGCATAAGCGTAATCAGATACGTCTTCTGACAACACAGCGGTACCGAAAGAGCCTTGCTCGTCCAGTAAAATATCATTATTCAGCATCATAGGGTGCATTTTATGTTACACCAAAATTAATCCGGCTATTCTTTGCAGATGTGAAGCCTGTATGATGCTTTGGTAAAGTTTAACCTTATTTTTATGTCATTTCGAACGGAGCGCGGCGAAGAGAGAAATCTTAGACGATTCGCAAGCACGGCGCAAAATAAGCATGGGGGCTAAGATTTCTCCCGTTGGTCGAAATGACAATGCTGACTACAATCGTTGAGGTTTCTAATCCACCAAAATCCTTTTCCACTCCGGATGTCTTTCCAGATACGCACCCACCAGCGGACAAAGCGGCAACAGCTTCAAATGATGCTCCTCAATGTAAACCAGTGTTTTCTCTATAATAGCCGTTGCGGCACCCTGACCTTCCAGATCTGGCGTTACCTCGGTGTGCAACAAAGCAATGCGACCGGTCCCTTCGGCATAAACAATGCGGGCCAGCCCATCGCCCACGTGCAGTTCAAACTGGCGTTCTTCTTCGTTGCGCACCAGCGGCATATTCAGATATTGCTCTTTCATTCGGTAAAAGTTTATTCTAATATACCGTATTTACCAGTTTGAAACTCGCGAATGGCTTCATAAATCTCAGCCTCGGTATTCATTACAAACGGGCCGTAGCTCACAATGGGCTCATTAATTGGCTCACCGCTTAGCAATAACAATACGCTATCGGCAAAGGCAGTGAGTTCAATATCATCACCGTCGTTGTTAAATAACACAAAACTGTGCTCGGCTGCATGTTCCCCGTTTACCTGTACATCACCTTTTACTATTAATAGTGCGCTGTTATGAGCAGCGGGTATCTTAAAGGCGGTGTGGCCGTCTTTGTTCAGTTTAATATCAAACAGATTTACTTCGGTATAGGTAGCTGCCGGTCCGTGGATGTCTTCAAATTTGCCCGCAATTACATTTACCTGGCCGGCACCATCGGGCAGGGTAACTTTACCCATTTGCTCTGAAGTTATAGGCTGATAATGCGGCGCTGCCGATTTATCTTTTTTAGGCAGATTAACCCACAGTTGCACCATCTCAAATGGGCCACCACGACGAGAGAATTCCTGCTCGTGATACTCTTTATGCAAAATACCGGCACCCGCTGTCATCCACTGCACGTCTCCTGGATTGATAATACCGCTATTGCCCGCGCTATCGTGGTGCGCTACACTGCCTTTATAGGCAATGGTCACTGTTTCAAAACCTTTATGCGGATGCACGTCAACACCGCGCACGGCTTCAGACGGCGGGAAATCAAACTCGGCCGCAAAATCCATCATCAAAAACGGACTGATGCGCTGTTGCGAAATGCCTGCGCCTGGTATCATATTAAAAACTCTGAAGCCATCGCCCACCATGCCCGGACGGGCCGGCCTAGGGGTAATTACTTCTATACTCTTTTTCATAGTGTCTCCTCTTTGTATAGATCAAAGTTACCTATTGTGGCAGGGTTTGATGTTGATGTGGATCAAGAAAATTACCTCTCCCCAATCCCCTCTCCTTAGAAAAGTGACTGCATGCGGACGATTTACTCTTTCAATTCGGTGTCCGCAAGTCAGCCCACCATCACACAATTGTTACCTACCTTCAGGATACAACAGGATAGCTTTTCATCTTGAATAATGGACATTTATTTTACCTCGGCCCTCATTCACTCTCTTTATCAGAATAACTAAGCAGTCCTCTCCTTTGGAGAGGTAGAGAGGTGATGAGTTGAGCCGATACCAATTAAAAACCAATTCATGAAAAAACTTTTACTCCTGGTCCTGCTGTGTGCGGCCAAACCTGTATTGGCCACCAATTTTTATGTTGCCCCAGACGGCAGCGATAGTAACAACGGCTCAAAAACCAAACCATTTGCTACCGTGCAAAAAGCTCAAAGCGCCGTATCGCCTGGCGATACCGTATTTTTGCGTGGCGGCACATATCACATGACCGAAGCGCAGATTGCCCGCTCTGAGCGCAACTACGCCTGTGTAACTTATCTTGATAAAAGCGGCGCGGCTGGCAAATACATCAACTACTTTGCTTATCCCGGCGAGAAACCAGTGTTTGAATACTCGGCTGTTAAACCGGCTAACCTGCGTGTGGCAGCTTTTTATGTTACCGGCAACTACATCCACCTGAAAGGTTTTGAGGTGACGGCTGTGCAGGTAACCATTAAAGGGCATACCCAGTCTGAGTGTTTTGAAAACCGTGGCAACCACAATATTTATGAGCAGCTAAGCATGCACGATGGCATGGCCATTGGCTTTTACCTCATTGCCGGCGGCAACAACCTGATCTTAAATTGTGATGCCTATCGTAACTGGGATTATTTCTCTGAGAACGGTCGCGGCGGTAATACCGATGGTTTTGGCTGCCACCCGGCGGCAGGCGGCAAGAATAATATTTTCCGCGGATGCCGGTCATGGTTTAACAGTGATGACGGCTACGATTGCATTAATGCACACGAAGCAACCATGTTTGACCATTGCTGGGCTTTTTACAACGGTTACGATAAAGATTTTAAAAGCGAGGGTGATGGCAACGGCTTCAAAGCAGGTGGTTATGCACGCAGGCCAGGCAGCGAGATACCTAACCCGGTACCGCAAAACACGGTGCAATTTTGCCTGGCGGTGCATAATAAATCAAACGGATTTTACTCCAACCACCATGTTACCGGCAGTTTCTGGTACAACAACACCGCTTACCGCAACAACGTTAACTTCAACATGCTGAACCGTCTGCACGACGACGTGAACGCCGATGTACCGGGCTACGACCATAAAATGCGCAACAATTTGGGTTATAAAGGCAATAAAGAAACCATGAACATCAGCGACGGTAAGAACGACACGGCCTACAACTACTTTGACCTGAACCTGACCGCCAGCAATAATGATTTCCTGAGTGTTGACGAAACCCAACTGACCGCCCCCCGCAAGGCCGACGGCAGCCTGCCCGACATCGCTTTTATGCACTTGAAACCTAAAAGCCAGTTTGTAGACAAGGGCCAGGATATTGGCTTTCCGTTTAATGGTAAGGCCCCTGATCTGGGTTGCTTTGAGAGTGGGAAGTAGGATATCTCTAACTTGCTGATTACAAACACGTCATTGCTAGGAACGAAGCAATGACGTAATGATACGTCCAACCAAATCATAAACCCGATTATAGAGCGATGAACATTTTCCGGTCATTAAAATTAAGCCTGGGCACGGTAGCCTGCCTGGCCTCGCTGGGTAGCAGCGCGCAGCAGATCAACATCCCGCTGAAATGGCTAAACGGCGCACCCAATAAAACCACAGGCGTAAGCTGGGGTATCCCCTGGCCGCAAGGACAGGTAAAAAAGTCGGCACAGTTTGCGTTGACTAAAGCCGATGGCAGCACGCAAGCCGTACAAAGCTGGCCCCTGGCCTACTGGCCCGATGGCTCTATCAAGTGGACGGGTTTTGCTGCCGTGGCAGATTCTGGTGCACATGATTTGTCGATAAAAATGATCGGCACAAAAGATAAAACAGCCGCCAATGCCACCCTGCAAATTACCGACGACGCGCAAAGCGTACGTATTAATACGGGCGCTATGCAGTGCGTGCTTGCCAAGAACGGCAGTAGCGTAATGCCATCACTCACCCTCAATGGCAAGCCGATCGCTACCGATGGTCAACTCACTTGTATCTTGCAAGATAAAGCAGATGCCGCTGCCGATGTGGAATCATCGCCCATAAAACAAAAATATATGGGTGAGGTGTCATCCGTAAAAGTAGAACAAAGTGGCCCGCTACGTGCGGTAGTAAAGGTTGAAGGAAAATTTAAAGCCGTTAGTGGCGGCCGCAGTCTGATCCCTTTCATTCTGCGGTTTTACTTTTATGCCGGGGTTTCCAACATCAGGCTCATCCATACCATCGTTTATGATGGCGATCAGTTTAAAGATTATATCAAAGGCATGGGGTTAACGTTTAACGTGCCTTTCCGCGAGGAGTTGCAGAACCGGCATGTGCGTTTTTCTGGCGAGGATGACGGTGTTTGGGCCGAGCCGGTACAGCCGCTTAATGGCAGAAGACCGAGCCCTTACTTGTTTGACCAGGCGCAGGGCAAACGTCTGCCTAACGTGGCATCGGTACCCAACCAGAAAGCTCTGTTTGATAACATGGCCAGCTGGAATGATTACAAACTCACCCAAAACAGTGCCGACGGCTTCAACATACAAAAACGCACCAACGGCGCCAGCAGCTGGCTGGATATAATTGGCGGCAAACGTGCTACCGGTTTAGCCTTTGCAGGCGATGCCAGCGGTGGCTTGGCGCTGTGTTTGAAAAACTTCTGGCAATCATACCCTGCCGCATTAGAGATCAACGGCACCCGCACCAAACAAGCCAAAATGAGCGTGTGGATGTGGTCGCCATATGCGGATGCGATGGATTTACGCCACTATGATACCACCGCACATGATCTGAATGTAACTTATGAGGATGTGCAACCCGGCTTCAGCACCCCGTACGGCGTAGGGCGTACCAGCGAGGTGATGATCTGTCCTTACGGCGCCATGCCTACCAACCAGCAGTTGGCTAATGATGCCGCAGCAACCAACAATACCCAACTGCTGGTTACCACGCCGCAGTACCTGCACCAGGTAGGCGCGTTGGGCTTGTGGAGTCTGCCGGATCGGTCTACCAAAGGGAAGGCATGGATTGAGAACCAGTTGGATAAAGCCATTGCCTTTTATCAGCAGGAGATTGATAAGCGCGAGTGGTATGGCTTTTGGAACTATGGTGATGTGATGCATAGTTATGATGTCTCGCGCCATACCTGGAAATATGACATAGGCGGTTTTGCCTGGGATAATACTGAGCTGTCAACCGACTTGTGGCTATGGTACAGCTATCTGCGGAGCGGCCGCCCGGATATCTTTAAAATGGCCGAGGCCATGACCCGCCACACCAGCGAGGTGGATTGTTATCACCTCGGGCCAATGATGGGGCTCGGCTCCCGTCATAACGTTAATCACTGGGGCGACGGCTCTAAAGAGGTACGCGAAGCCCAGGCCATCCTGCGCCGTTGTTTCTATTACTTGACTACCGACGAGCGCACCGGCGACATTATGCACGATGCCGCCATGCATGCCGATAGCGGCCTGGCCCATGTTGATCCGCTACGCGAGATTTTACCCAAAAGCAAATATCCAACCCACGCCCGTTTCGGCCCGGATTGGGTGGGTTTGGTTGGCAACTACATGACCGAGTGGGAACGCACCGGCGACGTGAAATGGAAAAACAAGATATTGGTTGGTCTTAATGATTTTGCCAAAATGCCGCATGGCTTTTACTCTGGCAAGGGCAAAGATGCCGGTATGGGTTATGACCCTGCAACCGGTCATTTTTATCAGCTGGATCAGGGCGATGTTGGCAGCCTGCACCTGGCCACACTTATGGGCGGCATGGAGATGGCTTATGAGCTAACACCGATACTGAATAGTAAAGACTGGAACCGCTTATACCTGCAATATTGCTCGCTGTATGGCGCGCCGTTAGAGGATGTACAGGCAGCCTTCGGCAAAGAAATAAAAGAGCGGCTGGGTGACCCAAATGGCGATTATGCCCGTCAGCCAGGTTATGCTTATGTAATGACCAAGGATGTGAAATTTGCCCAGCGCGCCTGGGATTATTTCCTGCCCAAACAACCCGGCCGTTTTGGCGGTGGCGCGCGTTTTGATACGCAGATATTGAAAGGCCCAATGGTTGTAAAACCACTACAGGAGATCAGGAATGTATCTACCAACAGCACCTCACAGTGGTGTTTGAACGCCATAGAATTATTGCAAATGGCCGGCGACCAGATGCCGGAGCATAATTTTGCCTGGGACGGCAAGTAGAGATACCGCTTTCGTACCCTTCCTCCATGTCATTTCGATGAGCATAAGGGATGGGTATGAGCGGTGGCGCGCAAGAGAAACTACTCTCTTGAGCGATAGCGAAAAATCTTGTACGATAGGGCTGAACATACCGGTTGGCTGTCGCTCGTACAAGATTTCTCTCTACACTCCGCTTCGTTCGAAATAACATTTTTTATTAAACATGAAAAAACTCCTCATAGTCCTCTTCTTCTGCCAAACCGCTTTTGCCCAAGTGCCGGGCAAACTCATCTACACAGACGATTTCAGTAAACCCTTGGACAACAAAACCTGGGTGACTGAGATTGAGCCCAAACCCGACGCCATATCATCAGTACAAACAAAAAACAGTGCGCTGGTGCTGGATACAAAAGGCGGCGTTACTGTATGGCTGAACAAAGTACTGAGTGGCAACATCCAGATAGAGTATGATCGCCAAGTACTGGTAGATACAGGCAGGAATGATCGCCTGTCTGACTTTAACCAGTTTTGGATGGCCAGTGATCCGCACAACGCCAACTTGTTTACACGCAGCGGGAAATTTGAGGAATATGATAACCTGCAGCTTTATTATGTAGGAATGGGCGGCAATACCAACAAAACCAGCCGTTTCCGCAAATACCTGGAGAATGGCACCAAGCCGATCATAAAAGAATATTTGGATGCGCCGCACCTGTTACAAAAAGGCAAAACCTATCATATCAAAATCATTGCAAAAAATGGCACTACCAGCTATTGGGTAAACGGCGAGTGCTTTTTTACTTATGATGATCCCCAGCCTTTAAAGTCTGGATACTTTGGTTTCCGGTCCACATGGTCAAGACAGGAGGTTAGGAATTTCAGGGTTTATGCGTTGTAGAATTTTTAGCACAGTGCATTGAGGACATAATTATTTATAAGTCATCCCGAACTTGTTTCGGGACCTCAGGGGACAGTCCGAATGTAACTGTGCCCGCATGTTGCGTGCTGAAACAGGTTCATGATGACGTGGCGGCGGTTTGGCCTTCGCGCGCCCTTCGATAGGCTCTGGGCGACATCCCTTTCTTTCATTTGCATACACGCAGTCTCGCTCGGCTCCAGCCGGGTGATGGCTATCCCGCGGCCTCCGGCCACCGTAAAACATCAAACTAAAAAACTTTCGGACTTTACTGCTATTCGGACTTCCGGACTATAAAAACCTAATTCCACCTGCCAAACTCGTGGTGCCGTTGTATACTGATGTTTACCTTACCGCCAATTTTGTATTTGCCTTTAGTGAGGTTTTGCACGCGCAGGGTAACATCCCGCTGGCGAACAATGAGTTCTTCGTACGTACCTTTAAATAGAATATTGACGATACGCCAGCTTTTGGAGAGGCCACCAGTAATCTTGATATCCTCTGCATAAATTACCACGCTGCCGCGCTTGCTACTGATGCCGCAAACCTTGGCTTGTTCTGGCGTAAGGTGGGTACAGTTGGCCAAAATGAGTGAGGTATAAAGCAATTTAGGAGATTCATAAAGTTCTTTCGGGCTGCCACTTTCCACTATCTCCCCTTCCTTTATCACAATCAACTGATCGGCCATAGAAAGCAGCTCGGCTGGATCATGCGACACAAGGATAGCAGTTATGCCCATTTTGGTAACAATGTTGCGGATATCCTGCTGCAACCCTTCGCGGTAACGGGCATCAATCTGGTTAAAAGGCTCATCCAACAGCAATACCTGCGGCAAACTGATGAGTGCTTTGGCAATACTCACTCGTTGCTTTTCGCCACCGCTCAGTTTTGAATAAATCTGATCATGCAGGTGCTGGATGCCCCAGGTATTGAGCGCTTCGCTTACTTTCTGTGTTTCATAATTAACATCAGCCGCACGCAGGCCCGATTTTACGTTGTCCCATACCGTGGCGTGCAAATCCATCTCGTAGTTATCCTGGGTGAGAAATTTAATGAAACTATGTACCTCCTGGCGGTCCTTCTCGCGGTCGGGCAGGCGCTCCTGGTTAAAGAACACATCGCCTGAATCGGGAACCATTAAACCTGATAATAAATTGAGCAGGGTGGTTTTACCACTACCACTTTCGCCCACAATGCCGGTTATCTTGCCTTTGGGCACAAAAAGCGTAATATTGTTTACTCCTGACGACTTATTTCCAAAGAAGTTCTTAGTAATGGATATGGTTTCAAGGATGAGTTCTTCTTTGTTATTGTCAAACATCGGGCAGTATGTTATTCACTGCCTAAACTATGAAAGATCGGCGTGATATGAAAATGGTTTCGGAGATCCGGCGGCTGGCAATCAGCACTCAAAGATCTGGAACCAAAGGTAAGAGATCGGTCGTTAACATACTATTTTTTTTGAAACCAATTTGATATCTGATTGAACTGACTAGCCTTTCGCCACCCCTTAATCTCCTACTCTTGTAACTGTTTCTTTACTTCTGACATTCATCATATTCCCTTCATCAAAACTTCATAACCAATTGAAATTTTTGTGTTGTTGAATTTTGATTAAACTCATGCTAAAACTATCTGGAGGGATGGCGGCTTGGTGTGTCGCTGCCGTTCTATTGACTAATCGGGCCCACGCCCAAACTGATACGCTTAAATTAAATTTTCAAGACGCTGAAAAACAGTTTCTTGAAAATAACCTGAACTTATTGGCGCAGAAATACAACGTTGAATCGCAAAAAGCGCTGATCCAGCAAGCCAGGCTTTGGGATAATCCCACCCTCAGTACCGATCAGAACATCTATGATTCGGGCAGCAAGAAATTCTTTTATCACAATACCAGCGAAGGCCTGGGTCAGGTTTTTGTGCAGTTAAGCCAGGTGTTTACTACTGCAGGCAAACGCGGCAAGCAGGTACAGGTAGCCAAAGATGATGCCCAGGTACAGGAGGCCCAGTTTAACGACTTGATGCGTAACCTGCGCTACAACCTACAGTTAGATTTCGGTCAGCTGGCCAATCTGATTGATCAGGGCAAGGTTTACCAAAACGAAATCAACTCTGCAGGGAATTTGGTTAATGCTATCCAAAAATCATACGATGCAGGCAATACATCGATGAAGGATCTCATCCGTCTGAAAGCCTTACTGTTTGGTTTGCAGAATGACATGGTGGAAAACAATCGCCAGATCAATGACCTGCAAACCGAGTTAAAAACCTTGCTCCAGGTAAAAGAAACCAGCTTTATTGCTCCGCAGATCAACGATGTGCCCAATAAGGAAACTACGCTGGACGTGCAGGCTTTAATTGAACAGGCCAAAACCAATCGCCCTGATTATTTATCCAACCAATATCAGCTTAACTCGGCCAACCATAACCTGGCTTTGCAAAAAGCCAATGCGGTACCAGATGTAACCCTTGGCGTGGCTTATGATAAAAACAGCAGCTACGCGCAAAACTATTATGGTTTGCAAATTGGCCTGCCACTACCCTTCTTTAACCGTAACCAGGGCAATATCAAATCGGCCAAATATGCGGCGATGAGTCAGGATGCCGTGGTTAAAAATAACGAGGCCCAGCTAAAGAACGATGTAGTTGCCGCCGTGAACCAGTATCGTTTAAATCAGCAATTGTTCAGCACACAGCAAACAGCCTTTAATGAGCAGTATGACAAGCTGTTTAACAGCATGATGAAAAGCTTTAAAGACAAACAGATTGGCCTGATTGAGTTTGTGGACTTTTTTGATACTTACAAAGACACCAAGCTTAAGATGTTGCAGCAGCAATACAACCTGCAAAAATCTATTGCCGATCTGAATTACGCCACCGGGACAACAGTCATCAAACCATAAATATCCAAACCCTGATAATAAAATATAAAATGAAGAAAGTAATGTTTTTAGCCGCAGCTGCGGCCATTGCAAGCTTAAGCGCCTGCCATGAAAAAAAACAACAGGATACTGAGAGCAAGGATGTGTGCATCAGCGATTCGCTGTCTAAAATGATCAGCATTGATACCGCCAAAACCACCACCATGAAGGATGAGCTAACCCTCTCTGGCGAAGTATCCAGCGATGATAACAACGTGGTAAAAGTTTTCCCTTTCAGTAGCGGACAGGTGCTGGCGGTTAAAGTTTCCCTGGGAGATAAAGTGAGCAAAGGCCAAACCCTGGCCGTAATGCGCAGCGCCGATGTGGCCGGTAACTATACCGATTTATCATCAACCCAAAGTGATGTATCTGTAGCCAAACGCCAGTTGGACCAGGCCGAATACCTGTACAAAAACGGCATCAGCAGCGAGCGTGAATATACCGAGGCTAAAGAGAACTATAACAAAGCTATAGCGGCCAACCGCAAAGTGCGCGATCAGATTGCCATTAACGGCGGTGGCAATACCAGCGAGAGCGGTCAGTTGGTGATCAAAGCGCCAGAGAGCGGTTACATTGTAGAAAAAAACATTACAGCCGGCAGCTTCATCCGTCAGGACAATAGCGGCAGCATGTTTACTATCAGCAACATGAAGGATGTGTGGATCTGGGCCAATGTGTTCGAGAGCGATATCAGCAAAGTAAAAGTAGGTTATACCGCCAAGGTAACCACCATTGCCTACCCGGGCAAAGTGTTTATGGGCAAAGTAAACGAGATCAGCTCGGTACTTGATCCGGATAATAAAGTATTGAAGATCAAGATTGCCCTGCCCAATCCCGATATGCTGCTGAAACCGGAGATGTTCACTAACGTGGTCATCACCAATAATGAGAATGCACAGGCGGTATCGGTACCGGCCAAGGCCATCATTTTTGATAGCAGCAAAAATTATGTGGTAGTATACAACAGCAAGTGCGACCTGAAAGTACGCGAAGTGAACGTAATTAAAACGGTAGACGATATCTCTTACATCGCCAGCGGCCTTAACCCCGGCGATAAAGTGATCTCTAAAAACGGACTGTTACTTTATGATGCTTTGACAGGAGATTAAGTAAGTGGTGAGTAGTGAATTTGGGGTGGTTATAAACTACCTCACAAACAACTTAATCAACTACTCACAACTCACCATTCACATCACTAATGACCAATGACTACTGACAATTGACCAACATGGATAAATTGATTAAAAATATCATCCACTTCTCGCTCAGGCACCGCTACTTCGTCTTCTTTTTGACGGGGATTATGGTGGTACTCGGGATCTGGAGTTACAGCAATACCCCTATTGAAACCTTTCCTGACGTAACCAATACGCAGATCATCATTATTGCCCAGTGGCCCGGCCGCAGTGCAGAGGAGGTGGAGAAATTCATCACCATCCCTATAGAAACGGTACTCAACTCGGTGCAGAAAAAATCAAACCTGCGTACTACGTCGGCCTTCGGCCTGTCATACACCCGTATCATTTTTGATGACGATGTAGACGATGCCTTTGCCCGCCAGCAGGTATTGAGCCGTCTGGCCAATGTTGATTTACCCGACGGTGTAAAACCAGAAATTGAGCCACCTTACGGACCAACGGGTGAGATCTATCGCTATACGCTTAAAAGTAAAACCAAATCGCTGCATGAGCTAACCGCAATACAGGATTGGTTGCTGGATCGCCAGTTTAAAGCCGTGCCCGGTGTGGCCGACGTAAACAGCTTTGGCGGTGAAGAAAAAAGCTACGAGGTAAGCGTTAACCCTGCACTGCTGCGTAAGTATGAGCTGACATCGCTGGATGTGTTCAACGCCATTAACCGCAGTAACATTAACGTGGGTGGCGATGTAATTGAAAAGAACGACCAGGCTTACGTGGTGCGCGGCATCGGCGTGATCAACAATGTTGATGAGTTGAAGAACGTCATCATCAAAAACGTAAATAACGTACCTATTCTGGCCAAAGATGTGGCCGATGTGCATGAGGCCGGTCTGCCGCGACTGGGTCAGGTGAGCCGCGATAAGAAGAAAGACGTAATTGAAGGCATCATTGTAATGCGTAAAGGCGAAAACCCGGCCGAGGTGCTGGACCGCGTACGTGCCAAGGTGAAAGACCTGAACGATAACGTGCTGCCCAAAGACGTCAAGATTGATACTTTCTATGACCGTACCAACCTGATGGATTTCTGTACAGAAACGGTGATCCATAACCTGTGCGAAGGGATCATCCTGGTAACGGTAATTGTATTCCTCTTCATGGCCGACTGGCGCACCACCGTCACCGTGGCTATCATCATCCCGCTTTCGTTGCTATTTGCGTTTATTTGTATGCGCATTAAAGGCATGAGTGCCAACCTGCTCAGTATGGGCGCGGTGGATTTTGGTATCATTATAGACGGCGCCGTGGTGATGGTTGAGGGCATTTTCGTTGCGCTGGATCACCGGGCGCATGAAGTGGGCATGGAGAAATTTAATAAACTGGCCAAACTCGGTTTGTTTAAAAACGTGGGTACAGAGATGGGCAAGGCTATCTTCTTCTCCAAACTCATCATCCTAACCTGTTTGATGCCGATCTTCGCGTTCCAGAAGGTGGAGGGTAAAATGTTCTCGCCGCTGGCCTACACACTGGGCTTTGCATTGCTGGGCGCTTTGATCTTTACGCTGACGCTGGTGCCTGCCCTTTCAAGCATCCTGCTGCGCAAGAACGTGAAGGAGAAACACAACCCAGTGGTAATTTTCTTTGAAAATGGCGTGCGCCGCATGTTCAATTTTACCTATCATAACCAGAAACTGAGCTTGCTGGTGGCTATTGGTTTTATGGCCCTCACCTTTATGTCGGCCAAGTTACTGGGTACCGAGTTCTTGCCAGACTTGAACGAAGGCGCCCTTTGGGTAGAAGCCGAGCTGCCAATGAGTGTATCGCTGCCGGAAGCCGAAAGCATCAACCAAAAGATGATGCAAATATTGGAGAAGTTTCCCGAGGTGAAACAAACCCTGGCGCAAGTGGGCCGTACTAACGATGGTACCGACCCTAAAGGTTTCTTTGATGTACAAATCCAGGTGGATCTGAAAAACAAAAAAGATTGGCGCAAAGGCTTGTCTGAAGATGAACTGATTGACCAGATGGATCAGCAACTGCGCAAGATCCCTGGTGCGGTATTCAACTACTCGCAACCCATTCGTGACAACGTGGAAGAAGCTGTTGCCGGTGTAAACGCCGCGCTGGCCGTAAAAATATTCGGTCCAGATTTTGAGACGCTCGATAAAAAGGCCGATGCAGTAATGAAAGTACTGAAAGGCGTTAAAGGTGTGGACGATTTGGGTGTACTGAGAAACCTTGGGCAGCCGGAGTTCCGTATCGAGCTTGATCAGCGTAAGATGGCACTTTACGGCGTATCAACTGCCGATGCCAACGCGGTGATTGAGATGGCCATTGGTGGTAAAGCTGCTACCGAGCTGTACGAAGGTGAGCGCCGCTTTGACGTGCGCATCCGCTACCAGAAAGATTTCCGCGATACGCAGGATAAGATCGAGAACCTGATGGTGCCAACTTTAAACGGTTCTAAAATTGCTATTAAGGAGATTGCTGATATCCGTACACTGACCGGTCCGGCATTTATTTACCGCGATAATAACTCACGTTACATCGCTGTAAAATTCTCTGTCCGCGGCCGCGATTTGGGTAGCACCATTGCCGAGGCGCAGAGCAAAGTAAATAAAGCCGTTAAGTTAGATCAGGGCTACTCCTTCGCCTGGGCCGGTGAGTTTGAAAACCAGACCCGTGCCTCAAACACCCTGGCGCATGTAGTGCCTGTGTGTTTGCTGGTGATCTTTCTGATCTTGTTCGTTACCTTTGGTAATGTTAAAGATGCTACGCTGGTAATCATGAACGTGCCGTTCGCCCTCATTGGCGGTATTTTGGCACTGCATATTACGGGCATCAACTTCAGTATTTCGGCGGGCATTGGTTTCATTGCACTGTTTGGGGTGTGTATCCAGAACGGGGTGATCCTGATATCGGTATTCCGCAAAAACCTGGAAGAACACATGCCGCTGGATAAAGCCATCCTGGATGGTGTGGTGTCGCGCGTGCGCCCGGTAGTAATGACCGCGCTGATGGCCGCCATCGGTCTGATGCCGGCCGCTATCTCCACCGGTATCGGCAGCGAAACCCAGAAACCGCTGGCCATTGTGGTAATTGGTGGCCTGGTAACATCAACCATATTGACGTTACTCATCCTGCCGGTTATTTATGCGATGGTTTACAAACTGATCCACCGCCGTGAGAACCGCAAGCTTTTGAAAAAGATTGGCGCGGTGAGTTAATGTTGATGAAGATTAAAGAATAGAGATTAGTTTCTATAAGAGCGGTCCGGGAATATTCCCGGACCGCTCTTAATATTTACCTATTTGCCCACATGAGAAAAGATTCCCATCTTGAGAGAGGACGTGCTGACAGTACGGTTGCAGGGTGTGTCATTTCGCACGCATAAAAGGACACACCCCTTCCCCCTCTCAAGAGGGGAATTGCACAAGCCCCATGCTTTCCAACTTCTTTATTCTCCAAATAACAATAAAGCGGTAAATTGCGTTGTTAACACGTCCATGTAAACATTGATGAAAAACGCCTTACGCTACCTTATTCCTTCCATATTTTTAAGCGGACTGATGCTGCACGCATCGGCCCAGAAAAAGACAGATAATACGCCGTCTGTCAACGTGTTTATTGGCACCGGCGGGCACGGGCACACGTACCCGGGGCCAAGTATGCCTTTTGGGATGGTGCAACTGAGTCCGGATACCCGGCTGGACGGCTGGGACGGCTGCTCTGGCTATCATTATACTGACACGCTGGTATATGGCTTCTCGCATACGCACTTAAGTGGTACCGGCTGTTCTGACTATGGCGACATCCTGTTTATGCCCACCACCGGCGAACCCAAACTTATCAATACTGAATATAGTTCCAGCTTCAGAAAGAAGTATGAAAGTGGCTCGCCGGGCTATTACAAAACCCGGCTGGACAAATACAACATCAACGTAGAACTCACCGCCACTACCCGTGTGGGCGTGCATCATTATGATTACCCCAATACGCCGCAGGCCAACATCATCATCGATCTAAAACACCGCGATGAGGTACGGGATGCATGGATCGAGGTGGTGAATGACCATGAAGTGCGGGGCTTCCGTCGTTCCAAAGGTTGGGCCGATGACCAGTATGTGTATTTCTACGCGCGCTTTTCCAAACCGTTTAAAACATACGGCATAGCGCTGGACGATCAGGTGCAGCAAGGCAAAAACAAGGTTGAGGGCAAAAACGTAAAGATGTACCTGCAGTTTGATAACCCTGGTGATGTGGTATCTGAAGTTGCACTGTCATCGGTAAGTACAGAGGGTGCCCTGAAAAATCTTGACGCCGAGATGCACGATTACGGTTTCGATTTTAAGAGAATAGCAAAAGCTGCGCATACCACCTGGGTGAACGAGTTAGCCAAAATTCAGGTTGAAGGCGGCGCACCGCCTCCGCAACAGTCGGCACAGAGCGCGCAGAACTTTTATAATGGCTATAACCCTTACGGCGGCTATAGCGTGGGTCCGCAGCAAAAAGCCCCTCCTGTTGTGGTAGACCAGGGCAAAATTAAGCGCAATATTTTTTACACCGCGTTATACCACACTATGCTGGCCCCCAATATTTATAATGATGTAGACGGTCAGTACCGCGGGATGGATCAGAAAGTGCATACCGCTAACGGTTTCAATTACTACACCATCTTTTCATTATGGGACACCTATCGTGCTGAACATCCGCTACTTACCATCATCGATAAAAAGCGTACGCTGGATTTTATCAAGACTTTCCTGGCCATGTATGATGAAGATGGCCTGCTGCCCGTTTGGCCCGTAGGCTCATGGGAAACCTATTGCATGACAGGTAATCATTCCATCCCTGTTATTGTGGATGCTTACAGCAAAGGGGTACGCGATTTTAATACCGATAAAGCCCTTTATGCTATGAAAGCGGCGGTTAACCGTAAACAATTTGGACTGGACTCCTACAAAAGCAATGGCGCCGTTTTGGCCGATGATAGCCGTGAATCGGTATCAAAAACGCTGGAGTATGCCATTGATGATTGGTGCATTGCCCAATTTGCCAAAATGCTGAACAAACAAGCCGATTATGACGAATACATTAAGCGTGCTCAGTACTGGAAAAACCTGTATAACAACCAGAGTGGCTTTATGCAGGCTCGTACCAACGGTAGCTGGTACATGCCTTTCGAGCCTACAGAGGTAAACAATAATTACACCGAGGGCAACGCATGGCAATACACCTTCCTGGTGCCGCAGGACGTGGAAACGCTGATAGATAAGATGGGGGGCAGAAACAAGTTTGAGGCCAGGCTTGATGAATTGTTCAATACTAAAGCTAAGCTTACCGGTAAAAATCAGCCGGATATTAGCGGGTTGATTGGTCAGTATGCGCACGGTAATGAGCCTAGTCATCACATTGCCTACCTGTACAACTTTACAGACGACCCGACCAAAACGCAGTTGTACCTAAGCAAAATTATGAAGGATGAATACAGCGATGCCCCGGATGGTTTGGCCGGTAATGAGGATTGCGGACAAATGTCTGCATGGTATGTCATGAGCGCGCTGGGTATTTATAACCTGATGCCGGGCGGGCAGCAATACCAGGTAGGTTTGCCGCAGTTTGACAAAGCAGTGATTAGCCTGGAGAATGGCAAAAAGTTCACGGTTTATAACGCGGCAGCAGCCTCCAGTAATATCTATCTGCAAGGCATGAGCTTGAATAAGAAACCGTACAACAAGCTCTATCTTACTTATGACGATATCAACAAAGGCGGCGACTTTGAGTACTTTGCCGGCCGATTGCCTAATCGACTTTTCGTACAGGATCTGGAGAAACCATCGTCAAAAATTACGGACGATCTCATCGTATCAAACCCATATTTTGTAGCCCCGGCCAGTACGTTTAAAGACAACATCAGCATAGCAATAAAATGTGCGGATGTTGACGCCAAAATTTATTACACTACCGATGGATCTGCGCCAACTACCGGTTCAACTTTATACGCTGCACCACTACAGTTAACCAAAACCACCATCCTGAAGGCCATAGCTGTAAAAGATGGCAAAAGCAGTTTTGTGGATGCGGGCGTTTTTAGAAAGGGAGATGCGAAGTAAGGGAAGCAAAAAGGGTGTCATGCTGAGCTCCGTCGAAACACGCGCGAGGGCCTTTCCATCATCTATTGACAGCGTTACAGAGCCTTCGCACACCCTTCGACGATGCTGAGGATGACACCCGACGCGCAACACGTAGCCCCCTTTACTAACCTAACAAAATTTAAACCCAATAATAACGTTGTTAAATGTTACCGGCCTGCTATGATATAGCGCCATAATTTTCCATATTTACCCAATGTTCAGACGCATAAAGAATAAGTACCTGCGGTACTTCGTTATATTTATCTATTTCGTTATTGTTTTTGTTTGCGCTATAGAGCTTAATTTCCTGTGGCTTTTTGGTTACACGCCAGATATGCAGGACATTAAGACCCCATCCTACTCCGTTGCGTCTGAGGTGTATACGGCTGATGGTAAGCTCATCGGCAAATACTATCATGAGAACCGCTCGCCTATTGCTTATAAAGACCTTTCGCCCAACCTTATCAACGCACTGGTAGCTACTGAAGACGTGCGTTTTTACAAACACGGCGGGGTTGATTTCTACGGTTTTATGACCAGTATGATCTCTACCGCCAAAGGCGATAAACGCGGCGCCAGTACCATTACCCAGCAGTTGGCCAAAAACCTGTTTGCCACACGCAAGCGTAAATCGCAGGGCTTGGTAAAGCATATCCCGGTGTTGCGTACGCTGGTTTACAAGATCAAAGAATGGAGCACCGCTTATAAAATTGAGCACGTTTATAACAAACAGGAGATCCTGACCATGTATTTCAATACCGTTCCGTTTGGCAACAACTCGTTCGGTATCAAAACGGCATCGCTTAAATATTTTAACAAGCAACCTAAAGACTTAACCGCACCACAGGCGGCAACGCTGATCGGGATGCTCAAAGCCACATCAACCTATAATCCCATCAGCAATCCAACCCGCTCTTTAGAGCGTCGCAATGTGGTTTTGGGACAGATGGAAAAATATAATTACCTGAAAAAAGCTGAATACGATACAGATATCAAACAACCGTTAGGCCTTGACCTGAGCTATGTTGATGATGAATCTCAAGGCGACTCTTACCTGCGCCAGGCGGTAGAGAAATGGCTGCGCAAATGGTGTAAGGATAATGATTATGACCTATATGAAGATGGTCTGAAAATCTATACTACTATTGACTCGCGCCTGCAGCAATACGCCGAACAAGCCGTGGCAGAAAAAATGAAGATGCTGCAACGCCGTTTTTACAACATCTGGGGCAATAAAAACCCATGGCGTGATTCTAAGGGCGTCGAAATTAAAGACTTCCTGCTGAAAGCTGAGCAACGCCTGCCTATCTATAATCTGCTTAAAAAGAAATACAATGGTGATACCGTGCAAATGAACGCTTACTTTACCAAGAAGAAGCAAATGCGTGTATTTACCTGGCACGGCGAGCGCGATACTACCATGTCTACCGTGGATTCCATCAAGTATTACGCCAAAATCCTGAACACCGGGATGATGACCATGGAACCAACCACCGGCCAAATTAAAGTATGGGTAGGCGGTATTGATTATAAATACTTCAAGTACGATCACGTCAATCAGGCCAAGCGTCAGGCGGGTTCAACGTTTAAACCGTTTGCCTATTTAACTGCATTGGATAACGGCTACTCGCCTTGCGATAAGTTTACCGACAAGCCGGTTTCTATCAACTACACCTATGATGGCAAACAGGAAACCTGGGCACCAAACAATGCCGATTTCCATTTTAGCTACCGCGATATGTCTTTGCGTTGGGCCATGGGTAAATCGGTTAACTCCATCACCGCACAGCTGACCGAAAAAGTGGGTTGGGATAAAATTGTAGATTATGCACATAAAGTAGGTATTGAAAGTCCCTTGAAAGCCATCCCATCGGTATCATTAGGATCTAATGACGTTTCAGTTTATGAGATGGTGCGCGCTTACAGTACCTTCCTGAACAAAGGCAAGAAAGTTGACCCGATTCTGGTCACCAAAATTACCGATCAGCATGGTAATGTGCTGGCCGAGTTTAAGCTAAAAGAAGAGCAGGTGATCAGTCCGGAAACGGCCTGGCTGATGCTGTACATGTTCCGCGGTGGTATGGAAGAACCAGGTGGTACATCTCAAGCCTTGTGGGAGTATAACGGTCTTTGGAAAAAGAACAACCAGATTGGCGGCAAAACGGGTACCTCCAGCGATTATGTTGACGGCTGGTACATGGGGGTTACTAAAGACCTGGTAACCGGTGTTTGGGTAGGCGATGACGATCGCAGTATTCACTTCAATTCGTCTGAGAGCGGTGAAGGATCACACACGGCCTTGCCTATTTTTGGCAGCTTTATGGAACGTGTTTATGCCGATCCAAAATCAGGCTACACCTACGGTCCGTTTCCGAAACCATGGGGTAAAATTACTAAAGAATACAACTGTCCTTCGCCGCACATTGCTGCGGATACAACCGCAACCGACAGCCTGACAACGCCTGTTGATACCACACTGGTACAACCGCAACCACCAGCCCCAGAAGGCGGCGGGCCATCGCCCGAAGGCCAATAATATGTTAAAAAAAGGTTGTTATGCTTTCATAACAACCTTTTTGCTGTAAATTTATCACGATATATCTATAAAATCCTCCTATATGGATAACCGCTACCAGCTATTGCGTAAAACCAGGCGATGCGTGCTCCTACTGTTCGCCCTGTTTTCAACCTTTTTTATCAGCCAGCAGGCACACGCACAATACTTTGGTCAAAACAAGGTGCGCTATAAAAAGCTCGACTTCAAGGTCTACAAAACCCCGCACTTTGAGATCTATTATTACATGAAGAATGATAGCCTGCTCAAACGTTTTGCGCAGGAGAGCGAGTTGTGGTACACCCTGCACCAGCAGATCTTCCGCGATACCTTCCGCAAGGCCAACCCTATTATTCTCTATGCAGATCACCCCGATTTCCAGCAAACAACAGCCATTGACGGGCAGATTGACGTAGGTACTGGCGGTATTACTGAAGGTCTGAAAAATCGCGTGGTAATGCCGGTGATGGAAACCAACCAAACCACTCGCCACGTAATCGGTCATGAGTTAGTGCACGCGTTCCAGTATCACCTGTTATTAGGTAACGATACCTCAAATATTGATAATATCAACAACATCCCGCTGTGGATGATTGAAGGTATGGCCGAGTACTTGTCCATAGGTAAAAAAGATGCCTACACCGCCATGTGGATGCGCGATGCATACCTGAATCATGACATCCCAACGGTAAAAGACCTGACTGAAAGTAACAAATACTTTCCATACCGCTATGGCGAGGCTTTTTGGTCATTCCTCGGTTCAACTTATGGCGACAGTATTATTGTGCCTTTCTTTAAAAATGCGGCCCGTTTCGGTTTAGAGTACGGTATCCGCAGAACGTTTGGTTATGATGATAAAACGCTTTCTAACCTCTGGAAAAACGCTATTTCTACAGCCTATTCACCTTACCTGAAAGATACGGTGCAAAAGCCGATAGGTACCAAATTGATAGACTATAAAACCGGCGGCGATTACACGGTGGCGCCCTCTATCAGTCCGGATGGCAACTACCTCACTTTCCTATCGCAAAAAGAACTGTTTACGATAGACTTGTACCTGGCCGATGCACATACGGGGCAAATCATAAGGAAGCTGACGAGTAAGGTTTCCAACACGCACATAGACGAATTTAACTTTATCGAGTCGGCAGGTGCATGGTCGCCGGATAGTAAGAAGTTTGCGTTCAGCGTGTTTAGTAAGGGGCGTAACCGCATGATGATTGTGGAGGTACCTACCGGCCGCGTACTGGACGATGTATCGCTGGGCAAGGCAGAGCAATTTAGTAACCTGAGCTGGTCGCCAGATGGCAAAAGCATTGTTACACAAGGCATGTCTGAGGGTCAGGGCGATTTATACATGTACAATACCGAAAGTAAAAAAGTTACCCAGTTAACTAACGATAAATATTCAGACTATCAACCAAGCTTCTCGCGCGATGGTAAAAAGATCGTCTTTGCGAGCGATAGAGCTACTTATGATAAATCACAATCGCAAGACATCACTTTTAACCTGGCCGAATTGGATCTGGCCACGGGCAAAGTGACGGATATAAACGTATTCAATGGGGCCAACAACCTGAACCCGGTTTACTCATCAGATGGTAAGCAAATCTATTTCCTGTCTAATCGTGATGGTTTCCGCAACCTGTACCGCTATACCCTGGCCGACGGCAAAGTAGAACAAATGACTGATTTGTTTACCGGCATCAGTGGTATTACCGAGTTCTCGCCTGCGCTGAGTATTTCAAATAATAACGATATCGTTTATTCTTATTATCGCGCGCAGAAATATGCTATTTACCGTGCCAAGGATACCGATTTTAAACCGGTAACAGTTGATGCCAATCAAACCAATTTTGACGCGGCGCAACTGCCACCGTTTAAATCTGTAGGTGTTGATCTGCTCAATGCCAACCTGAGCAATTACCTGGCTTACCCACGCATTCCGGCAGACTCTGTTAAGCAGATTAAATATCGTCCTCAGTTTAAGTTAGATTATCTGGCCAGCAGCGGCGTGGGCGTGGGTGTAAGCACCTATGGCACCGGTTTAGCCAGCGGTATTCAGGGTATATTCAGTGATATTTTGGGCAGAAACCAGATCTATGCCGGCGCTGCGGTAAATGGCGAAATCTATGATTTTGGCGGTCAGTTCACTTATATTAACCAGGAAGGCCGCTGGAATTTGGGGACCAGCATTTCGCACATTCCGTTTCAGTATGCCAATTACAATGTGGTGAACACTACGTACAGCTCCAATGGCCAGAACATACCGGCAGTTGAAGAGCGTTATGATATTATCCGTATTTTCCAGGATCAGGTAGGTGTGTTCACTTCTTATCCGTTTTCAAGAGTTACCCGTATTGAATTTGGAGGCGGCGCAGCTTATTACTCTTACCGTGTAGATCGTTACAGTACATTTTATAATAACAACCCGAACGATCCATATTATGGCAGTATATTGGACGTACAAAAAAACCACATCTCCAACAAAGATTATTCTGCCGATCCGGCCAATGGCGGCGTAAACCTTAATCCGTTTTCTGTTTTCCAGGTGAATACGGCACTAGTGGGCGATAACTCTTACTTTGGTATTGCAGCGCCGCTTAACGGTTACAGGTATCGTTTAGAGGCCGAGTATAACGTGGGCACTTACCACTATTTCTCGCCTACTATAGATCTGAATAAATACATCCGTCTTAAACCAATAACCCTGGCTGGCAGATTATATGGCTATGGCCGTTTCGGACCACAGAATAACCTGTATCCGCTTTACCTGGGCTATCCGTTCCTCATCAGAGGTTATGAATCGCAAACATTCTATAGCAATAACAACAAAACGCCAACTAACAATTTTACGGTAGATCAGCTTTCCGGGAACCGCATTGCAGTAGCCAGCTTTGAGGTAAGGTTACCATTTACTGGTCCGGAGAAATTAGCGGTTATTAAATCCAAGTTTCTGTTCTCAGATTTAAACTTATTTTTTGATGCTGGTTTAGCCTGGAGCAATGGCGATAAAATTGAATTTGCCAGCAACCCACGCCTGCTGCGTACCGAAACCGCAGTTGACGGCAATGGCAACCCGCTGATTGACCCAAGCACCAACCTGCCGGTAACACAAAATGTTTACACCAAGGTGCCGGTAACCAGTGCAGGCGTATCACTCCGGGTAAATATTTTTGGCTACTTTATATTGGAGCCTTACCTGGCAATCCCCTTCAACCGTACCGATGTTAAAAAACCGGTGTTTGGCTTAGGATTTACACCAGGCTGGTAAACAAAATTATTATTTATATCTTTGTACATAAAGCGGCTCTTTTGCCGCTTTATGTGTTCTATTGGTATTGTAGATTAATATAAGATAAGAGATATGAAGTGTACCGGGTTGATTTTGATACTGAGTTTAATGACCGCCACCTGTTTTGCACAACGTACGGATACCACGTCAAGAGGCGTAAAAACCAAAGTGGTAAACGGTGTAAACATGACCACCAACCAAAACATCATACAGAATTTTTCTAAATCAACCGACTATACTACGCTTGTTAATGCCATTAACAAAGCAGGTCTTGACGAAACGTTTGAAAGCAAAGGCCCAATCACCCTCTTTGCTCCAACCAATGCAGCTTTTGCCAAACTACCTGCCGGCGAGCTGGACAGCCTGCTGAAACCCGCACATAAGTTTGAGCTGAGTAACCTGCTCACCTATCATGCCATTCCGGGCAAAGTAACAGCTAAAGATATTGCCCGCAACATTAGAGAGCATAACGGCAGCGCAGTATACATTACTTTATCTGGCAGCAAGCTTTCTGCCACAATTGATGCTAACCGCAACATTGTATTAACCGATGAAAACGGCGGACAAAGCATTATCAGCACGTTTGATATTGAGCAAAGCAACGGCATGGTACATATTGTTACTGCGGTTGTAGTGCCAAAGAAACGTATGATATAGGGCTGACAATCGCGCAGAAACCGACTGACGGGCCAGTCCGTATTTAGCTATATGAAAAAGATATTTCTTTTAATATGGGCTATAGGGACGATAACCATATTAGCTTGTCAAAATAATAACCCGGATAAGAATCAGCCTAAACGCCTAAAGGCCAGATCTGCTGCGGAGTGGAAAAAAATCCTTTCGCCCGAGGCTTATGATATCATGGTGAACAGTGGCACAGAAACACCGTTCAATAACCCTTATTGGAATAATCACCAGAAAGGTATTTATGTAAGCGCCGCCACCGGCGATACGTTGTTTACATCAGCCGATAAATTTGACAGTGGCACAGGCTGGCCCAGCTTTGTAAAACCTGTAGATCCTAAAAAGATAGAGATCCGCCGCGATGCCAGTTTCGGCATGGTGCGGGACGAAGTTATTGAAAAAAGCACTGGTCTGCACCTGGGTCATGTGTTTGACGATGGCCCCGTAAGCCGGGGCGGCAAGCGCTACTGCATGAACTCCTACGCATTTAAATTTATTAAACAGTAACCGGCCGGCGGGCAGATGAAATAGCCGGGCGCATTTGCGGGCGGTTAAAACGTGCGCTGCGCTCTGCATTTAAACCAATGGTCAGGTCAATCCAGTCAGGATTTACAGACCGGATCATTTTCTCTTTCATTGGGCGGGTAAAAGTGCTTACGTATTTGAAACGCTCAACGGCTTGCTCTTCGGTATTGATCTCCTCAAAGTACACCAGGCGGCTTAACTGGCGCGAATTATCAAAAAACAGGTTAGGCATCTGGCTGTAAAACTCCAAAGTCTTTAGCAAATCTGCACAAAGACCAACATGCAAATTAGTTCTGTTTCTGTCTGTTATGATATAGATAAAGCGTTTCATGACAAAAAAATTTTGTGGCTCAAAAAATAAATACTAACTTTATGAGCATAAAATTACTAACATATTTAGTAAATCCAAATTTTTTATGTCAATAATTTCACAAAATATTAAGTTTCTTAGGAAAAAGAAAGGCTTAACCCAACAGGCATTTGCCGATGAAATTGGTATAAAACGCTCATTAGTAGGCGCATATGAAGAAGATCGTGCAGACCCCAAATACGATCTACTAAAAAAAATAGCATTATATTTTGATGTGAGCGTTGACGACTTTATTAATGAAACTATTGACGAAGGCTGGGCACCCAAACCAAAAGGTGAGGGCAGCAATCTGCGTATATTATCTATTACGGTAGATAAAGATGAGAACGAAAACATTGAGTTAGTGCCCGTTAAAGCCAGCGCTGGTTACCTGAATGGCTATGCCGATCCGCAATTTGTGGCCGAACTACCCAGGTTTCACCTGCCTATGTTTAAGCAGGGTACCTATCGCGCGTTTGAAATTAAAGGCGACTCGATGCTGCCACTGCAAACCGGCAGTATTATTATAGGCGAATACCTGGAACGGTGGACTGATGTTAAAGCCGGCGAAACTTATGTAATCATCTCCAAAAATGATGGCGTGGTTTACAAACGCGCGGGCAACAAGTTTAAAGACAGCAAAAAGCTGAAGCTGATATCAGACAATCCGGTATATGAGCCTTATGATATTAACGGCGAAGACATTCTGGAGATCTGGAAAGCCAAAGGTTACTTTTCAACCCATCTGCCAGAACCTACACCAGAGCCAACCATGGAAAGCCTGACCAGCATGATGGCCCAGATGCAGCGCAGCATATCAGACCTGCAAAAAAACAATAATAACTAAGTAAAAAAGAGGCATATAACAATTAAGTTACACAGTTGCGTTTAAACCAATTGCGTATATCTTTATTCTAACTTAAAAACTTAAAGAATGAAAAAGTTATTGTTAGTATGCTGCTTCGTAATTGGAGCAACCGCGATGAGCTTCGCCCAAGGTGGCGGTGGCCGTATGCAACGTAGCCCTGAAGATCAGGCTAAATCACTGCAAACCGAGTTAAAGCTGAATGATGATCAAACTGCAAAGATCACAGCTATTTACAAAGATCAGGCGGTGAAAAGAGACAGCTTAATGAAAGCTGCTAACGGCGATCGTCAGGCAATGAGACAGGCTTTCCGTCCGATGATGGAAGCAACCAGCACCAAGATCAAAGCTGTTTTAACTGCTGATCAGGCAACTGCTTATGACAAAATGATGGCTGACAGAATGAGCCGCATGGGTGGCAGAGGCGGCAATGGTGGTGGTAACGGCGGCAATGGCGGCGGTACTCCTCCTGCAGGCAACTAATTAAAAGATTTTCGAGAAGTTAGAAAGCGGCCCATTCGGCCGCTTTCTTTATTTTAGCACAAATTATCTGCCTTGAATACAGTCCAAGCGTTCATCCAACAAAGCCTGCAGGCACGCCAAACGGCCGGCAATTACCGCGAGCTTAAACCAGCCTCTACCCTCGCTGATTTTTGCTCTAACGATTATCTTGGCTTTGCCCGTTCTGCAACCCTGAAAAAATATGTTGATGATGAGCTGAGAGCCATGCCTACACAAAATGGATCTGGCGGCTCACGATTACTGGCCGGCAACACAACTTATGCCGAAGAGCTTGAAAATCAAATTGCACAAACCCATGGTTTTGAAGCGGCACTGCTTTATAACTCTGGTTATGACGCTAACATTGGCTTGTTCGCTTCGCTGCCGCAGCGCGGCGATACGGTAATTACCGACGAACTGATCCACGCATCTATTATAGATGGCATTCGCCTGAGTAATGCTAACCGCTACACTTTTAAACACAATGATCTTTCAGCACTGGAGCAAAAACTCAAGAATGCCACCGGCAGGGTTTACGTTGCCGTAGAGAGCATCTATTCTATGGATGGCGACCATGCTCCGCTGGCAGAAATCGCCCAACTAGCGGCGCAATATAATGCCGCCTTGATTGTAGACGAAGCCCATGCAACCGGCGTGTTCGGTTATGGATTGGTAGAAGCTGCCGGGCTACAGCAACAAGTATTTGCCAAGATCATTACCTACGGTAAAGCCATGGGCTGTCACGGGGCCGCCATCGCCGGTAGCTGGCCGCTGCATAATTACCTGGTGAACTTCTCACGCTCGTTTATTTATACCACAGCGGCTCCGCTGCATCAATTAGCTACAATAAAGATGGCTTATCAGCTTCTGGAGTCGTCATCAGCACAAACAGAAAAACTACAGCAGCATGTTGCGCGTTTTAAAAATAAGGTAAGCACATTAGTACAGCTTATGCCCAGTGATAGTGCCATACAGTGCGTTGTAGTTGGCAGTAATGAAAAAGCGCGTGCTATGGCCAGCCATCTGCAAACAAACGGTTTTGATGTACGACCAGTATTGAGTCCGACGGTGGCGGCAGGTACCGAACGCCTGCGCATCTGCCTGCACGCTTTTAATATTCATAAGGAGATTGATACACTCGCCGATTTGATTAATAATTTCACGCTATGAAAAAACCACTATTTATAACCGGTATCGGTACCGATGTAGGCAAAACCGTCGTATCGGCCATATTGGTAGAAGCCTTAAAGGCTGATTACTGGAAACCGGTACAATCCGGCGATCTGGATAATAGTGATACCATGAAGGTGCAACGATTGATTGCCAATACGCAAACGGTTTTTCACCCCGAGGCTTATCGGCTTACGCAACCTTTCTCGCCGCACAAATCGGCGGCGCTAGATGGGGTGGAAATCAACCTGGAGAAAGTTGAAGCGCCGCCAACCAACAACCAATTAATTATTGAAGGCGCCGGCGGATTGATGGTGCCTCTTAACGACAGGCACTTTATTATTGATCTGATCAAACAGCTGGATGCAGAAGCCATACTGGTATCACGCAATTACCTGGGTAGCATCAACCATACCCTGCTTTCTATTGCTTTACTTAGGCAGTACTATATCCCGGTAAAAGCTATTATTTTTAATGGTGATACTGATGCCTATTCTGAGCAGGCCATTCATCATTATGCCGGTGAAACGGCCAATATCTATCGCATCGGTCAGCTAAATGAATTAAGCCCGGCCGAAGTAAGTAAACAGGCTTTGCTATTAAAAAATCAGATCGAACACAATCCACTATAAACGAGTGTGGCGCACCAACACATAACTGCTAATTTTTTAGCAACAATTACAATTTGATTTCGATATTGTAGTCATTAGTAAACCTGAGCAAATATGATTAAGAACGTCACCATTATAGGAGCCGGTACCATGGGTAATGGCATTGCCCATACCTTTGCTCAACACAATTTCAATGTGCAGTTGATTGATTTAAGCGCAGAGGCTCTTGAAAATGCACTCCGCAAAATCGCAGGTAATCTTGACCGTCAGCTAAAGAAGGGAAGTATCAATGAAGATACTAAAACAGCTACCCTTAATCATATTAAAACCGGAACAGACCTGGCGACAGCCGTAACCGACGCTCATCTGATTATAGAAGCCGCTATTGAGAATCCCGACATTAAACTAAAACTCTTTAAACAGTTAAGCGACCTATGCGGTAATGAGGTCATATTGGCTACCAATACTTCATCCATATCTATCACCCAGATTGCGGCTGTTACCAAAAACCCGGGCAACGTCATCGGCATGCATTTTATGAACCCCGTACCAGTAATGCCGCTGGTGGAAGTAATACGCGGTTATGCCACAACCGATGCCGTAGCCGCGAAGGTAATGGACTTAGCGCGCCAGCTGGATAAAGTGCCGGTAGAGGTGAATGATTACCCCGGTTTTGTAGCCAACCGCATACTAATGCCCATGATTAATGAGGCTATTTACACCTTGTATGAGGGGGTTGCCGGTGTTGAGGAAATTGATACGGTAATGAAACTGGGGATGGCCCACCCGATGGGTCCGTTGCAACTGGCAGATTTTATTGGGTTAGATGTGTGTCTGGCTATCTTAAAGGTATTACACCAGGGCTTTGGCAACTCTAAATACGCGCCATGCCCGCTGTTGGTTAACATGGTAACCGCCGGGCACCTGGGCGCCAAAAGCGGAATGGGCTTTTATCAATACATTTCTGGGAATAAAGACCTGGTAATAGCCCATAAATTTGCTAAAAACTAGGTTTTTAACCATTCGGCACGCTGTTTGCCGTATGATCTGGTAAATCTATCAGTTATGAAAACAGCAAATAAACTGTTGATAGGCCTGGCCCTTATGGGCGGTTTATTAACTGCCTGCAGTGGCGATTATTATGTGGCCGACCAACCTGCCGAACCGGTATACACCCGTCCGGTAGCGCCGTATGATGGTGCCGTATGGGTATCCGGCGATTGGACCTGGAGTGGTGGACGTTATGTTTACAGAAACGGTTATTGGACACGTCCCCGCAATGGACGCGCCTGGGTAGGCGGTTCATGGGAACGCTCAAATCGTGGTTACCACTGGCGCCGCGGTCATTGGAGATAAAAAAAAAGCGCCCTGAGAAAGGGCGCTTTTTTTTTATCTGAACCAGAATTTTTCGTGAGCTAATTGTTTCTAAAGGCACTCAAGAACGCCTCGCCGTTTTAAGGATTTGATGGATCGCCATGATTCTGTTTAAAATACAATCCAGGCATCTGACAAACCCACTCAGAGACACAACCCCCTACTGCTCTTCCTTAAAATAAACTTTATAATAGTTCATCGCCTTCTCATCGTCAAAACCTTTTTCTATCAGCTCTTTATCACCGTGGATGTAGATATGAAAGTTACGATCAAGCTTAAGCACACTTTTATAAACACGCGCCTGCTTTTTTACCGCGTTTGATGAGATATCAAAACTGTCAGCAATAGGGGTATCAAACTCCTGCGCGTATTGATTTTTATAGTTTTTGAATGATTCTATAGCCTGTGGGTTGCCAATCACCTCTCCGGTAAACTCGTCCATATCAAAAGTTTCTTTCTCTTTGAAATACTTCATGGAGCGGTTTAGCAGATCAATCTTATCGGCCTTGGTCATGTCAAACTCGTCGTCCAGTTTCTGGGTAACAAAGTTTTTGTAGATGCTGAGCGTGTTGTTGGTTTGGTTAAAATTATCATTACGGATCTTCAGTTGCAGAAAATCGTCCTTCCAGTAAACTGCGTCATTGTTGCGGTTGGTATGGTCAATCACCACCACTTTGTAGCCTTCCTCTTTGGCAGTGTTAAAGATCAGGCAGCCCTTATCGAGCTTATTGATATTAATGGCATTCTCCTCGTAATCAACCTCAAAACCCTCGTCTTGTGGAAACACCTTCAGATAGGTCTCTTTGTTTTCTGATTTGAAAATGCCGATCACCTCGTGTAAGTCGCCCTCAATCTGCACATTCTCAAAATAACCCACATACAGCTCGCCAGATTTGATATTGGGATGCCCCGATACATTATACAGGTGCTTGGCAATAAGCTCAGACACTTCGTGCAACCGGAGCGAGTCTTCAAATATCTGTCCGGCGAAATGGTAGATCTCGTTCAGGTTAATATCGGCATGATGCATCAGGTGATACACTTCGTTCACTTTCCCAAAAGGTGTCAGAAAATATTGCTTTAGCAACTCGCCGATGGTTTCGTCTTTAAAAGTCAATGATTTCTCAGACAGCACATAATGCTCGTCTTTAGACTGATTACCAACGTAATGCACCGAAAGTTCGGCCAGATTCGATTCAAAAAAACTTACCATAATAATGCTGCAAGGTACCTGTTTTAACGCAATGGCAATCAATTGATTTTTCGGTTACCAAATATTACATTAGTACCAGCCAGATTTAAACCGCACAATTATTAAGATGAGCAGCCAAACGCCAATAAATAAAAGCACGTTTTTCAGAACAAACCAGAAGGTGCACACAGCTTTAATTGCAGGTCAGGTATTGTTTATAATAATATGCTTAATCATCAATAAAAACCAGCCGTTTTATTACAAATGGCCCGGTCGTCGCGATCCATTTTTTCAGTTAGCATTGGTCCTAACAGCGGGTGGGGCTATTGGCGGATTATTGCTTTTCGGTAGAAAAACAATAAGTATTAGTTTGATGGGATCGTTGGATGAAAAACTGGCGGCATATCAGCGGGCTCTGATCAGGCGCTTTTCTCTTCTTGAAGGCCCATCTTTAGTAACATTAGTGCTGGCACTTAGTACTCATAACAGTATCTATTTACAGCTATCGGCAGTGCTGATTATTTATTTAATTACACTGCGCCCTTCGCAAAAACGCTTTGAAAATGACATTGTTCTGAACCCGGAGCAGCAATCTGAGCTACGCGGCAGCATATAGTTGTATAGAATTTACGAACTTTGCGGCATTCTTTGTCCATAGCACCTGATTACTATGGAACATGGACTATAGATTATGGACTTAATTAACAACGATACCATTGTAGCCCTTGCCACCCCCGCCGGGGCTGGCGCCATTGGGGTGATCCGCCTTTCGGGTACTGACGCCATTAACATCATCAGCCGTGTGTTTAAAGGCAAAGACTTGAGTAAACAGGCGTCGCACACTATCCATTTTGGCCATATTGTTGATGGCGACGTGATCTTAGATGAGGTTTTGGTGTCGCTGTTTGTTGCCCCACGCTCCTACACGCGCGAGAATGTGGTGGAGATCTCATGCCATGGATCAAACTACATCATTGAGTCGATCATCAAACTACTGATCAAAAATGGCGCCCGTGCGGCCCGAGCCGGTGAGTTTACCCTGCGCGCTTTTTTGAACGGCCAGCTGGACCTCTCGCAAGCCGAAGCCGTGGCCGATCTGATTGCCGCCAATTCCAAAGCATCACAACAAGTAGCCATGCAGCAACTGCGCGGTGGCTTTAGTAACCAACTCCAGGCATTGCGCGAACAGCTGGTACAATTTGCTTCGCTTGTAGAACTGGAACTGGATTTTAGTGAAGAAGACGTGGAGTTCGCTAATCGAGAGCAACTGCGGTCATTAGTACATGAAATTATGCGGGTGGTTGGTAAATTGATTCAATCGTTTGAGCTGGGCAATGCCATCAAGCAAGGCGTAAACACTGTAATTGCCGGCAGACCGAACGCCGGGAAATCTACCCTGCTCAATGCCCTACTAAATGAAGAACGTGCTATTGTGAGCCACATTCCTGGCACCACACGGGATACGATTGAAGAGATTTTGAACATTCGCGGTATCAACTTCCGTCTGATAGACACCGCCGGCATCCGCGAGGCCACCGACACCATTGAACAGATCGGTGTGCAGAAAACGATGGAAAAGATCAATCAATCGGCGCTGTTGGTTTATGTTTATGATGCCCTGGCTATTACCATTGAGGAGCTGAATAATGACATTGCCAGCCTGCAAAGGCCCGATATGAACATGCTGATTGTAGCCAACAAAGCTGACCTGCTCAACCCCGAACAACTGGCCGCCTTACCCCATACCGAAAGCGCCATAATTATATCCGCCAAAGAAAAACGCCACATAGACGAACTAAAACACAAGATCTATGATGCCGCCATCAAAAGCCAGCTCAATAGCGACGAAACGCTGGTAACCAACATCCGCCACCTGGAAGCCCTACAAAAAACCGAGACCGCCCTAACCCGTGTTCTCGACGGCATAGTGGTATCCGTCACCTCAGATTTCCTGGCGATGGATATTAAACAGGCGCTACATTACTTAGGCGAAATCACGGGCACAGTTACTACAGATGATTTGCTGGATAATATATTTAGTAAGTTCTGTATCGGAAAGTAACCATAATCATATATAACCGTGTTTTCTTGATTCAACGAAATCGATTAAGCAGATTTAATTTGCGTGGAGATGCCTAAAGCCTAATTTAGTTTGCGGCAGGCTATATTGGCTGTTTGCCGTAATCTGCATCGCTTTCATGAAATTTAAAAACCGGGCATTATTACTGCTGCTACTGGCGGCAGGGTCAAAATTAGTGGCGCAGGCGCCGCCAAAACCTTATGGTGCGTTGCCTAACCAGGCGCAATTGAATTGGCATCAGATGGAGATGTATTGCATTATTCATTTCGGTGCCGATACTTATACTGACAAGGAATGGGGTTTTGGCGATGAAGATCCGGCCATCGTCAATCCAAAAAAGTTTGATGCCTTACAAATTGTGGCCGCGGCAAAAGCAGGCGGTTTTAAGGGTGTGGTAATTGTGGCAAAACATCATGATGGACTTTGCCTTTGGCCAACTAAAACCACGCCGCACAATATCACTCAAAGTCCATGGAGAAGTGGCAAGGGTGATATGATTAAGGAGTACCAACTGGCCTGCCAGAAACTGGGAATGAAGCTGGGCTTATATTGCTCGCCCTGGGACAGAAACAACGCTGCTTATGGAAAGCCTGAATATCTGGACATCTACCAAAAACAGATCAAAGAACTTTACACTAATTATGGCCCGATATTTATTTCATGGCACGACGGGGCGAACGGTGGCGACGGCTACTACGGCGGCGCGCGCGAGGTGCGTAAAATAGACCGTTCTGTTTACTACGATTGGAAGAATACCTGGGCTATTGTACGCCAACTACAGCCCAACGCAGCCATTTTTGGAGATATTGGTCCGGACGTGCGCTGGGTGGGCAATGAAGAGGGACACGCCGGCGAAACCTGCTGGGAAACCTATACTCCACACGCGCCAGATGAAGGCAAAGAACCAGCAAATGGATATAGCAAATACCAGGAAGCAACAACGGGCACGCTGAACGGTAAATACTGGATGCCTGCTGAATGTGATGTACCGCTCAGACCCGGTTGGTTTTATCACGCATCTCAGGACGACCAGGTGAAGACCCCGTATCAATTGCTTAACCTGTATTATAATAGCGTTGGCCGCGGGTCTGATCTTGATCTGGGCCTTGCGCCTAATCGCGATGGCTTGCTGAGTGCACAAGATGTATCGTCAATCAAAACTTTCGGAACGTTACTGCAACAGACTTTTAAAACCAACTTGCTGAAAGGAGCTGTGCTGACCGCCGGCAATATCCGGGGTAATAATAAGGCTAAATTTGGTCCGGCTTATTTGCTGGACAACAACCGTTACAGTTACTGGGCTACAGACGACAACGTGAAGCAAACCTGGCTAGAGGCAATGCTACCGGCAGCCAAAACCTTCAACGTCATTCGCCTGCGCGAAAATATTAAGCTGGGGCAGCGCATTACAGCTTTTCAGATAGATGTTAAAAACGGCGCTTCCTGGAAAACTATAGCCCATGGCACCAGCATTGGCGCCAACCGGCTCATCCGGCTATCACAATATGTAAATACCAGGCAAGTACGGCTAACCATAACCAGCGCAGAAGCATCTATAGTGTTAAGCGATTTCGGCCTTTTCTGTGAACCGCCGCATTTATCTGCCCCGATGTTTAGCAGAGACAAAGCTGGAAATGTAAATATAACTACAGAGACACCCGTAAGCAGCGTGCATTACACCTTAGATGGCAGCGAGCCGGGTTTACAATCGCCCGTATTTAAATCGCCTGTTCCACTGCTTGACGGGGGTACCATCAAAGCCCGTAGTTTTCAGGGCGACCGCCTAAAAAGCGACGTCATTACCCGCAGCTTCGGTATATCTAAAGCTGCCTGGAAGGTGTTGGAAACCTTGCCCCAAACCCGTAAAGGCGGCGCTGCTGCTATAGATGACGATGAAACCACCCTCTGGACCACCACAAATTCAGATCCAACCGCCGAAGGGCAGTTTCCCCAATATATTGTGGTAGATATGGGAAAAGATGAAAGCATCAGTGCATTTACCTACTTGCCGAGGCAGGACAAGAACCCAGCCGGCATGGTGCAACAATACATGCTTTACGTCAGCACGGATGCCACAACGTGGACCAAGGTTGCAGCGGGGGAATTTTCTAATATCCAGTCAAACCCTTTAGAACAACTAATAAAGCTTACTTCACCAGTTAAGGTTCGATATTTCAAGTTCTCTGTATTGAGCGTTTTTAACGGCAATGGCGTATCAGCTGCTGAGATTGGTGTCCGTCGTTAATTTCAGCAAACATCATACTCATTATTTGAGTTCAACATCGGCAAATCATCACTAATCATCTGCCGATGTTGATTTAGTAACAGCGCTATTTAATCACCACACCGTCTTTCTTCGCACCATCGCCAGCTTCAACCGGTGCGCTTATACCTTTCATTCGGGTATTGGCTACGTTAATGCCACCGCTCTTCTCTCCTTTCACACTGATAAAAGTGTGGATGTTATCGCCAAACTCCATGTGGTCTATCTGGAGGCCCGAAGTATTGTTCAGGCTGAATAAAGTTTTTTCAGGTGATAAGACCTTCACATTCTTCAAACTAATATCAACAGCCTGCGACATATCAACCGGCTTATCTGCCGAGATGATCGTGTTTTCAAAATACAGTTTGCTTACCGGCATCTCTGGTAAGCCAATAATAGAAATGGCATTATGGGCACCGCTACAGTATATATTGCTGATATGAAAATCCTGGAAACGTGGGGTCTTGGCGTTCACCTCGAAAGTTTTGCCGCTATCGCCACCCGGACCTTCATCTTCATAATATGTACTAAAGAGCACGGCCTCGTTCAGGATGTTATGCATATAAATGTTATCGATATAAATATCGTGCACCAATCCGCCTCTGCCTCTTGAACTTTTGATACGGATGCCTACATCGGTATTTACATAATTACAGTTAGTCACGTACACGTTCTGCATGCCGCCATCGGTATTACTGCCTACCACAAAGCCTCCATGGGCGTGATACACCACGCAATCGGCAATAATGATGTTTTTCAGTGCGGCCTCGCCATCTTTAGGCGTTCCGCTTGATTTCATGCAGATGCCGTCATCACCAGCGTGCACCGTGCAGTTAAACACTACGGCATTTTTGCAGCTCGACAGATCAATCGCATCACCATTTTGCGCCCAGTACTCGTTAAAAATGGTGACGTTACGGATAATCATATCGGTACAGTTCTTCGGATTCAAGGCAAACTGCGGTGAGTTCTTGAAGGTCGGTCCGTCAAACAGTACGTTTTTGCTGTTGGTGATAGATACCATGGTTGGGCGCAGGAAATCGCGCGCGGGCAAGTAGTCTTGCGGGGTAAGGTTGGCTTTGCCTTTGAGTGTTTTCAGGTAAGCTTCGCCGTCCATGGCTTCCTGTGTAGGCCAGAGCATGCTGCCGTCCTTGCTAACCACATGTCCATGCTTTTGCATGTCAGCCCAAAGCGAGGGTGATGCTTTTGTCTTTTTAAGTGGTCGCCAGGTATCGCCGCCGCCGTCAAATACACCTTCGCCGGTTACGGCTACGTTTTCCAGTTTGTTGCCACTTAGCAATGTCTTTGTTTTGCCATCAACAATGGGATAGATGGTATGGTCTGTACTGAAGGTGATGAGTGCACCGCGTTCGGCATGCAGGTTCACATTACTTTTCAGTTCAATTGGTCCGGTAAGCCATAAGCCCGAGGGGATGAGCACAGTGCCGCCGCCAGCCGCATTGCAGGCGCTGATAGCTTTTTCAAATGCGGTGGTGTTGAGCGTCTGCCCGTCGCCAACGGCGCCGTAATCTTTAATATTGAACACCTTACCGGCAAACGTTGGTGCGGTGATGGCAGGCATCTTAAAAGGAGCATGCGCTATGTAGTAGTCTATAGTATGCGCGGGTGTTTGGGCCTGCATTTTGCCGGTAGCCAGGCAAAGACTCAACAAGAACGCGGCACGGGTGTATCTGTTCATCTTCATTATTAGGGGTTATTTAATTTGCTTAAGCGGGTTCCAGTTATCTTTTCCAGCCAATACATTTTTTACGGTGTAGGCCTTAGCTTCCTGATCGGTCAGTTGGTGCTCCCATTTCACACGGCCTTCGGGATTTGCGCCCGCTCCGTAATCTTTGTACTCGCTGTAGCGGGCTGTTTTATAGCTTTCAGTGTTGTTCCAGTTGGCAAAACCCTCGGGCATAATGTGGGCGCCAATCTCACAATGCAGGTAGGCCACACAGGCATAAGGACGCCATGGGCGGCCCAGTGATACACGATGCAGGGAGGTATCTTTGGCAGTCAGCTTACACTCGTTAAACACAAAGCCAAAAGGATGGCTCTGCGGCGTTGAAGCAGCCGTAACGTGCGAGTTCTTTTTGCTTTCTATATGGCATTGATCAAACCAGGCCGTGGCGGCGCCGAAAATAAAATCGGTAGTGCCCTCAATGTAGCAATGCGTAAAGTACTGGCGACTGCGTTCGCTATTCAGGAAAAGGATATCCTGGTTACCTATAAACTGGCAATCGCTAAAAACCATCCTGTCGCCGCGACTTTGCACAGCTACGGCTTGCCCGGCAGTAAACCCCGCATCGTTACGAAAGGTGATTTTCTCGGCCGTAAAATCATCCGCAGCAATTAAAAAACTTTCTGAGTTTTGAGTGTTAACAGGCTTGCCTTGTGCATTGGTCATACCGGGATGATCTTCATACGTCAGTATCACTCCATCTTTAGATTGCCCCACCATGTGCACAAAGTTTTTACCGCTGTCCAGCCGCAGTTTTTCATGGTAAGTGCCGTTTTTAATGTAGATGCTGAATGGCGCCTTATTGTTCGCCGGCACCAGGTCTAACGCGGCCTGAACGGTTTTTACATCGCCGCTGCCATCGGCTGCTACGGTAACTTTTTTGCTTTGAGCAAAGCTGCCGGCGGCTATGGTGCAGGCTGCTACAAGGGCTATCAGATTTTTCATAAGGATTTAAAAGTTAGGTTTCCAATCACCAAGGATGAGGTCTTTTGTATATTGTTTGGCTTCGTCATCTGTTAGCTGATGCGACCATTTTACGCGCTCCGCAGGTTTATAACCCGGACCAGTATTTTTGTACTCGGCATAATAGGCCGTTTTCTCATTTTCAGCATTGCGCCAGTTATCCCAACCATCACCGCTAATCACGTTGCTAAGATTGCAGTACAGGTAAACCACCTTGGCATTAGGTCGCCACGGCCTGCCCAGGGCAAAAGTATTCTCTTGTGCATCGCCATCAATTTTGCAGTGCAGAAAAACATAGCCGTAACGGGTGGTATCCAGCGTTGATGCCGCGGTGATGTAAAGGCCGCCTTTTTTGCAGAAGATATGGCAATCTTCAAACAATGCGGTGGCTGCACCGAAAATAAAATCGACCGCACCATCTATATAGCAGTTTTTATAATACTGACGGCTGCCCAGCCCATGGGTATAAATGGTATCCTGAAAACCCAGGAAACGGCAGTTGTAAAAACCAGCTTTATCGCCCTTTACATAAATAGCCAGCGCCTGCCCTTTCGGTCCGGCTGAATTTTCAAAAGTGATATTCTTTGCGGTGAAATTATTGCCGTAAACATAAAAGCTAGCCGTACGCGCTGTACCTAATTGTTTACCGGCAGAATCCAATCGCAAGGCATAATTGTCGTACGTTATAACGGTATGCACTGCATCTTGGCCAATCATGGTTACGTTGTTCTTGCTAGCCTCAAGCACTACACGCTCTTTGTAAATACCGGGTTTAACCATTATCTGGGTTTCGGTAGCAGAATTATCCGGCACGGCATTAAGGGCCTCTTGTATGGTTTTATAATCGCCGCTGCCATCCTGGGCCACAACTATCTTGCTTTTGGCCGTGGCCATTTGCGCCAGGCAAATCATCAGCCCAAAACAAACAGCTAGCAGTCTACTGCCGCACTTATTGAATTGCTTATAATTACTCATTGGTTTTATGGTTTTATACTTTCAAGAATACTATCGCAATACGACCAATGCCAATGAATTGCCGATAGTTGGTTATGCTTTATAATTGGTTAAATCATGCAACGGTCCAGATCTGCCGTTGCACAGCACAAACCTAAACGGTCTATTTATTCTTGAGGTAAGTAATTTGGTCAAAAAGGTCCAAAAATTACCTATTCATCGACTTTGTAACATTAAAATTATACTCGCTGCGGCTTTAGTAAATACACTGTTAACCTGGCTGCTTATTGATAAAAGCAACTATATTTGGATCTGTCTTTTATAAACCAATGTTAAGGCCTGCCAAAATTTTTTACGGTCTGTTGCTATGTCTTTTGTTTTGGGTGCCGGTTTATGCGCAACTCAAATGCAAGATTGTGCATTACTCTGCCGAAGACGGGCTTTCACACAACCGCATCAACTGCATGCTTAAAGACCGCGATGGCTTTATGTGGTTTGGCACCTGGAACGGACTGAACAGGTTTGACGGGCATAACTTTATCGTCTATAAATCAAGGCCGGGTGATACCACCAGCCTGCAGAATGACCGCATACAGGAAATGGTGGAAGACAAACAAGGCTACCTGTGGCTGCGGCCTTATGATAACCGTATCTATCGTTTTGACAAAGCTAAAGAACAGTTTCTGGCCATAGACATTAAAAAACCGGGCACAAACGTCGCGGTTACCATTGGCAGAATTTTTTTGAGTCATACGGGACAGATTTGGTTGACTACTGCCAATAACGGAATCTACCTTATTCCCGATCCTGACGCGCCTCATCCTCATTATATCTGGTTCGCTACTACATCCGCAGCTGCCTACCGGCTGCCATCAAACGAGATGACCTATTTTTATGAAGATCAAGATGCTAACGTTTGGCTGAGCACCACAGCCGGGGTATGCTGCCTGCGCAGAAACGGGCAAAAAGTTGAGGTTGATGCCAGTTTACATGGCCCATCGGGGCAAAGCATCACTGCTATAGCGGGCACACATCACAAAATCTGGATGGCATCTGCCACGGGCGATCTTTTTTGCCTGGATAAAACCAGCAGGGCATTTACCAGCGTAAAGGCGGCTGCTTCTGCTGTAAACAGGATTTTTGAGGCCAAGCACAACAACGACATCTACCTCACTACCCAAGGCGGCGAACTGGTAGCCGTTGACCGCAACACTATGCAGGTGAGTAGTTTTAAAAGCCCCAGACCAGGCTCATTACGCGCCATGTATGAGGACAGGAGAGGGTTACTGTGGATAGCGCCTGAAGATAAGGGCATTCTAAAGTTTGATCCGTCAAAGCATGCCTTTAAATACTTTGAGCAGGTTATTGATGCCGACTATAAAAACACATCACATTTTTTCAGACTGAATGAGGATAAAAACGGACTGTTGTGGGTGAGCATGGAGAACGGCGGCTTTGGCTATTACAATGCCGAGAAGGATAGTGTTGAGTATTTTTATAATAAGCCGGGCACCAGCGATAAGCGTTTTTCAAACATTGTGATCTGCTCTTATGCAGATCAATCGGGCATTTTGTGGTTTAGCCCGGATGATAAGGGACTGGATAAGGTGGTGGTAGAACCCGATAACTTTCGCCATCAGCTGGTAGCGCCGCACAGTACCATCCGCTGGGATAACGAGATCAGGGGTATTGGCAGCGATCGCCTCGGCCGGGTATGGGCTGCTTCACGGTCGGGGAGTTTGTTTGTTTATAAATCAGGCGCAGCACAAAAGATCGCCTTTAATAATTTGCCGGCAGACGGTCTCGGGGTTATCTACAAAATTATGCAAGACGCCCAGGGCGCCATGTGGCTGGGCACCAAAGGGAAAGGGCTTTATCGTGCTGAGCCGGTTGATGCCAATCAGACCACTTATCGTTTATCGCATTTTGAGCCGGACAAAAATGACCCGTACAGCCTGAATAGCAATATTGTTTATGACATATTTGAGGATAACGCCAAAAGGATCTGGGTGGCTACTTATGAGAACGGTCTGAGCCTGGTAGTTAACCGCAATGGCAAAACGGCTTTTTTAAATGATGTAAATACGTTTAAATCATACCCAAAATCAAACTTCCGTAAAATAAGACATCTGCAGGAAGACGGCGCGGGTAGACTATGGATAGGCACTACCGATGGCTTGCTGGTTTCCCAACCCATCCCCAAAGCATTAAACCAGTTACGGTTTACGGCTTACACCAGGATACCAGGTAATGTAGAAAGTTTGGGCAATAACGATGTGCAATACATTTACCGGGCCAAAAACGGCCGCATGTGGATAGCCACCGCTGGCGGTGGATTGAATGAAGCTGTAGGCAACGATCCATCAAAATCATTAAAATTTAAAGTTTTTACAACCGCCAACGGCCTGCCAAACGATTATGTTTTGAGCTGTATAGAAGATCAGCAAAACCACCTGTGGCTGGCTACCGAAAACGGGCTAAGCTGCTTTACGCCATCCACCGGTAAATTTAAAAATTACGACTCCGTAGACGGGCTTCCCGGTGCGGGTTTTTCAGAAGCGTCGGTCACCGCATTGACCGGTGGCTGGCTTGCCTTCGGCTGCATTAACGGGTTTACTTACTTTAATCCTGCGCAACTGGCAGCTCCAAAAATTGCTGCCAAAATGGTTTTTACCAACCTGCAGGTTAACAATGCTGATATTGCCGCCGGCGATGCTACGCACATCCTGCAAAACAACATCAATCAAACCACCGGCATCAACCTGAAGTACAACCAGAACATTGTTGGGCTTGATTTCGCCGCACTCGATTTCCGTTCTAACGACCGGCTGGAATATGCCTACCGCCTGCGCAATTTTGACGATAGCTGGCACATCAATAAAGGCCTGCGCAGGGTAGTTTACACCAATTTACCACCGGGCAATTATGAGCTGGAGGTGAAATGTATCAACACTGGTCTGTATGTTACAGAGCCTTACAAAAGCTTGTCCATCCACATTACGCCGCCGTGGTGGAAAACCTGGTGGGCCTATTTATGCTACGCCATCATCCTGATTATAGCAGGGGAAATAGCACGCCGTATTGCCTTTACTATGCTGCGTCTGCGCCAGCGGGTAGCCGTAGAGAAAAAACTGGCCGACCTGAAGATGAATTTCTTCACCAATGTTTCGCATGAGTTGCGCACACCGCTAACGCTCATCCTCAACCCTATCGAGGAAATTTTTAAGAAAGAACGATTATCCAACGAGGCTTCGGCACACATCCAGGTAGTGCGTAAAAATGCCCGGCGCATGGTTTATTTCATTAACCAGTTGCTAGATCTGCGGAAGGTACAGAGCGGAAAAGCCGTGTTGCACGTATCGCAGGTTGATATCAAGGCTTTTGTAAAAAAGATAGGCGAGTATTTTAACGATGCTGCTGCCGAGAAACACATTAACCTGCAAGTTATCGCAGACGAAAACCTGCAACGCGCATGGATAGACGCCGATAAAATGGATGTGGTGATCTACAATCTGTTGTCTAACGCGTTTAAATTTAGTCCGCCCGATAAAAATATTACTCTGCACATTAGTGAGCAGCCGGGTGGCAGGTTGGCCATAGCTATTACAGATGAGGGCAAAGGAGTTCCGGAAGATCAGCTGAGAGATATTTTTGAACTTTATTATGAAGGGCAGCACACCGATAGCAAACACGCCAAAGGTACCGGCATTGGCCTGGCGCTCTGTAAGGAATTTGTAGAGCTGCACCAGGGACAGATTGCCGCGCACAACAACGTAAACGGAGGCCTGACCGTCACTATCACTCTATTACAGGGCGATGCCCACTTCGATAAAGACAAAGTAATTTTTGCTGATGAGCCGGAGCTTTCAGAACCACGCCACGAACTTACGGCTGATATCAGCACACAATTACCTGCCCTCGAACAAGACACCTCTACCGATAAACCATTGGTTTTGCTGGTGGAAGATCACCAGGAGTTGCGCTCATTCCTTAGTTTTCAGTTGAATGAATTTTACCGGGTGGCGGTAGCCGTTAACGGGCTGGACGGTTTAACCAAAGCAAAAACACTTTTGCCTGATCTGATACTGAGCGACGTGATGATGCCCGAGATGGATGGTATTACCATGCTGGATAAACTGAAGAACGATATTCAAACCAGCCACATCCCGGTGGTGATTCTCTCTGCCAAGTTCTCTATAGAAAGCCAGATTGAAGGTTTGAAATACGGGGCCGATTACTACATCACCAAACCTTTCCATAACGATTTTTTGATGGTGGCCATTGATAACCTGATCAAACAACGCAAGCAGCTATTTAAGCAGTTGGTTACCAGCGAGAAGATGCAGGTTGATCTGTCGCCCAGCGAGATTACCATTACCACGCAGGATCAACAGTTCCTCAAAAAGATTATCCAGGTGGTTGAGGACGGTATGACCGACCCCGACTTTAACATTGACAACGTAGCTGATTCTATGAACATGGGCCGCTCAACATTCTACCGCAAGTTCAAAAGCTTGACTGGCCAGCCACCTGTAGAATTTGTGCGCGAGATGCGCCTGAAACGCGCCGGCCAGCTCATGGATGCCGGTGAGCATAACATTGCCGAAATTGCGTATTCGGTTGGTTTCAACAATGCCAAATACTTCAGCACCTGCTTTAAAGATTACTACCAGCTTACGCCTTCAGAATACCTCAAAAAAAGCCAGGAAGCGCGCTCTACGCAGCTGTAGGCCGTTTTTGCCTGAATTTTAAACCCATTTGCCCGAATTTTAAACCCTCTTGGCAGCCCTTCCTGTCTATGTTTGTTTTGTGCTCATTTCTCTTAAAAGCACGGTAACCAATTATTTATAACCTATCCTGCATTTATTGATCAAAGGGTCAATTGTGTACGGATCAAAATCCAAGTACAATTATGAAAAAAGTTTTACTACAACTTTTCATGCTGTTCTTTCTATGCTCAGCATGGGCGCAAACCAAAACAGTTGGCGGTAAAGTAACCGACGAAACCGGCCAGCCGCTGCCCAGTGCCAGCGTAAAAGTAAAAGGTACCCCCATTGCCACCTCTACCGGTGTTGACGGTACTTATCACCTGTCAGTTCCCGGCGCGCACTCGGTGCTGGTTTTCTCATTTGTGGGCTACAAAGCCAAAGAGGTAACCGTTGGCAATCAGAGCCAGATCAATGTTAACCTGCAGCCTGATGCCACCTTACTGAACGAAGTGGTAGCCATTGGTTACCAAACCGTACGCCGCCGCGATCTGGTAGGCGCGGTATCATCAGTAACCGATAAAGACCTGCGAGATAACCCTACACTCTCTGCAGCCGAAGCCCTGCAAGGCAAACTGGCCGGTGTACAGGTTACCGTAGCCGATGGCCAACCCGGCGCACCTGCCGATATCTACATCCGTGGCCGTACTTCTATTACCCAGAGTGGCAGCCCGCTTTATATTGTTGACGGGGTACAGGTAGATAATGCTTTGAGTGTACTCTCGCCACAGGACATTGCCAGTATTGACGTGCTGAAAGATGCCGCATCAACATCCATCTACGGGGCGCGTGGCTCAAATGGTGTTGTCATTATCACCACCAAAGGCGGTAAAAATACCAACGGTAAAACCAGCGTAAACTATAACAACAGCTTTGCCATACAGAAGCTGCCCAAAGAGCTGGACGTAATGAAGCCATTTGACTTTGTGGAGTACCAGTATGAGCGTTCAAAATTCACCAATGATACTACGTTTATCACCCGCTTTGTACACAACAGCGATCCATATAGTAAAGTACTTAGCTATCAGAACACTCCGTTTGTAGACTGGCAGAACATCATGTTCGGCCGCAATGCGTTGCAGCAAACGCACAACATTAGTGTGAACGGTGGTACAGAGCAAACCCAATACAACCTGAGTGGGACTTACAACAATCAACAGGGCATTTTACAATATACCCAATACAAAAGAGGCATCATCAATTTCAGGTTTGATCATCAGGCCAGCAAGAAACTTAAAATTGGCTTTAACGTACGTTACAATAACAACGTGCTGGACGGCCAGGGCACTACCGACGCCGGCGGCGCCGGCACCAACAACCTGCGACAGATTGTGCGCTATGTGCCTATCCAGCAAGACGGTCAGTCGTTAGATTATTATGACGCTGCCGAGGCTACCGCTACCGCTGGCAACGGCTTATCGCTCATCAATCCGCTGAAGGAGTTGCAGCAGCAATACCGCAAAAAATCAAACAGTGTGCTTGATCTTAATGCGTACCTTAATTTCAACGTCATCAAAAATGTAACCATCCGCTCGGTTGCCGCTATTGATTACAACAACACCAACAGCCGTTCTTTCGATGATACCGTTACCTATAACGCGCGTACCACAGGTGCTAAACAGCCATTAATTTTAGTGGCCAACAACAACATCCGTACCATCAACAATTCCAATACCATTGATTACAACAACCCGTCCATCTTTGGTTCTAAACATGCCATAGACCTGTTGGTGGGTAGTGAGTTATACCAAACCTACACCTGGACCAACGGTCTGGATTTGCGCAATTTCCCTATCGGCACCTCGCCAGATCAGGCTTTTGCCAACTATAGCCTTGCGCAAACCGTGCAGCCGCCAACGGTATCAGAAGTGCCTATTCATAATTTCTCATTATTCTCTCGCGCCAGCTATAACTATGCCGGCAAGTACCTGGCCACTTTTAACTTAAGGGCCGATGGTAGCTCGGTGTTCGGGCCATTGCATAAATGGGGTTACTTCCCTTCGGCCTCGGCTGCATGGCGCATCTCGGATGAGAATTTCATGAAATCGCAGAACCTGGTATCAGACCTGAAACTGCGTGTCAGCTATGGTTCTGTGGGTAACAACCGTATTTCGCCTTATTCGTTCGGCAACTTCTTTGCACCGGGTCGCTCTTATTATTTAAATGATCTGTTCATCTTTGGTGCCTCAACCGCAGGTTTGGGTAACCCTAACCTGCAATGGGAATCGCAGATCTCGCGCAATATTGGTGTAGACGCCGCCTTTTTTAAAGGCCGGTTACAGTTAACTGTTGATGTTTACCGCAACAGTACCAGCAACCTGCTGCTCAACAACGTTATCCCGGTTAACTCGGGCTACGGCAGCCAGTTCCAGAACGTGGGTGCCACCCAGAACACCGGTATGGAAATCCAGCTGAACGGTACCATTATGCAGCGTAAAGATTTCCGCTGGACAGGTACCTTCAACATCTCGTGGAATAAAAACATCATTAAAAGTTTGGGTTCACAGCAATCGTTCACCGTTAACTCGGGCTACTTCAACACCTCACAACAACCGGCAGATTACCTGGTTAAGGTGGGCGACGAAGTGGGCACCTTTTACGGTTTGATTAATGATGGTTACTACAAAGTATCAGACTTTGATACCCAGCCCTACAGCAACCCTACCTATCCTTTTGCTACCACCAAATACACGCTTAAAGCGGGTGTGCCGGTATCGGGCATTACCTCAACCACCATCCAGCCAGGTACCCAGAAATTTGTGGATGTAAACGGCGATGGTAAAATTACCACCGCAGACTTTTCAGTTATCGGTCATGCCTTGCCGCGCGCTATAGGCGGTTTCGGGCAAAACTTTGCCTGGAAAGGATTTGATGCCAGCGTGTTCTTCAACTTCTCATACGGAGGCAAGGTAGCCAACTACAATAAGCTGGAGTTTACCAGCACCTATTCTAACGGCGCTAACTTGTTGTCTATCTTCAATAATCGTTACCGCACGGTTAACCCGGCTACCGGTGCACAGGTACAATATGCCAGCGCCACCACAGGCGCCATTGGTGCATCGCCTGATGTTTTGCAATCGCTTAACGCCAATGCCAAATACTGGATCCCGGTGCAAAGCATTGAGTGGGATAACAACCAGACCTTTGCGTTGGAGAACGGCTCCTTCCTACGCATCAACACCATTACGCTGGGTTACACCCTGCCATCGCGCATCAGCAAAAAGTTTGCGGTATCTAACCTACGCGTGTTTGTTACGGGCAACAACATTGCCACCATTACAGGCTATACCGGCTATGACCCTGACGTAAGCACCAGGCGCTCTTCGCCGGTTACTGCCGGGGCAGATTACTCGGCCTTCCCGCGTTCGCGCATGTATGTGGCTGGTATAAATGTTTCATTCTAATCAAGGTATCATCATGAAAAATAACATATATCGTCAACTTACCCGGGCTGCCATCGCCGCTGTTATTGCGGCAACCGGGCTCACCTCCTGCAAAAAGTACCTGGCGCCAGATCCGGTATCTTCTTTCAGTCAGGATTATGTTTTCAGCAATCTGCCTTATGCCAAGGCAGCTGTAATTGGCGTTTACAACAACCTTTCGGGCCAAAACTCTTACGGTCTTTATTTCAGCGGCTACTATCCGTATGACTCTGACGAGATGATGGGTGCCAGCGGTACCGCCGACGGCGAGCGCCGCGATTTGGCGCATTACAACATCCTGAGCACCAACGGTGGTATTGCATCGGCCTTTGCCAACCAGTACTCGGGTATTGAGCGTGCTAATATTTGTATTGAGCAATTGCCAAAAATGTCGCTTAACAATACCGGTACCACCCAGGAGAAAGGCGAACTTAAACGGTTATTAGGCGAAGCGCTCACCCTGCGCGCGCAGTTCTACTTCGATCTGGTAAAGATTTGGGGCGATGTGCCTGCACAATGGACACCATCGGCTGAGCAGTCTACTTTGTTCCTGCCCAAAACAGATCGCGATACGATCTATAACCACATCCTAAACGATCTGAAAACCGCCGAAGACCTGGTGCCGTGGCGCACCGAGATAGGCGCCCTGGGCGATGCTGCCGACGAGCGTATTACCAAAGGCGGCGTTAAAGCCCTGCGTGCAAGGATCGCATTGTTTCGCGGTGGCTATTCCCTGCGCCGTGCCACCAACCAGATGGAGCGCCGCCCCGATTACCTGACCTACTACAAAATAGCGCGCGATGAGTGTGCCGATATTATGGCCCGCCGCGATCAGCATACGTTGAACCCCAGCTACAAGGCTTTATGGCAAACCTATGTATGCGGCCGTAATGCTAACGAGCCTAACGGCGAGTTTCTGTTCCAGATTGCCGAGGGTGGTAACACCGGCAGTACAGACGGGCGTATAGGCGTTTATAACGGCACCCGCTTTGCCGGCGCTGGCGGCGGCTCATTATCAGTACTGCCCAACTATTACTATTATTTCGACTCGACAGATGTGCGTCGTGATGTGACCGCTGCTCCATATGAGATTAAAACCGACGGTAAAAGTGTACAGGCACACAACATTAACGTGGTGTATGACGGCAAGTTCCGCCGCGACTGGTGGTCAAACCCGGTTAACCCTACCCTGGCTACGCTTAACTCGGGCATTAACTGGATTTTGATCCGTTTCTCTGATGTATTGCTGATGTATGCCGAAGCTGATAACGAGCTGAACAACGGTGCTTCGGCGGCGGATGTAGCTGCTGTTACGGAGGTAGACAAACGCGGTCACGGTGGCAACGCAGCGCTGGTGCCAACCATTCCTACAGATCACGATGGCTTCTTTAAGTTCCTGGTGAAAGAGCGTTACCTGGAATTTGGAAACGAAGGTATCAGGAAGTATGACCTGATCCGTTGGAATTTGCTCACCACCGCTATTAACGAAACCAAAACCAACCTGGCCAATTTTGGCGCAACAGCCCAATTGCCAATGGTTGCACCAAGCTATATGGCCCCGCCGCCAAGCTACTCTATGACCGGCACCCTGCCAACTTCACTGTATTACTGGACCACACTGCCAACTGTTTTCAACGGCAGCAACCTGAATACGTATGATGACTCGCGCATGTTTGCCAACTCAGTTTACAAACCAGCACCAACTGCTACCCCGGCCAATACCGCCAAGGTAAGCTGGATCAGCTACAGCGGCATCAACTCTACATTTACCACGGTGTTTGCGGGTTCGTTCAAAACCAATCACAGCGAACTGTATCCAATCTACATTAACCAGATCAATGCCAGTGGAGGCATCCTGACACAGGATTACGGTTATTAATATCGTATTTTTATTAGCCGGAGATCATTAACCTGATCTCCGGCTTTATAAATTTACACTACCAATTACAATACCCCTTTATATTCAAAAATGAGAGATAAAAAACGATTCCCTTTGGTGATGTCCATTGCGCTTATTGCTGCAATTTCTGCAGCATTTACCTGGCAGCCGGGCAAGATAACGGTTTACCTGGCCGGCGATTCTACCATGTCAAACAAAGCCGTCAGCGCCCGGCCCGAAACCGGCTGGGGCATGCCTTTCAATGCTTTTTTTGATACCACCGTACGGGTAGATAACAAAGCACGGAACGGCCGCAGCACCAAATCATTTATTGCCGAAGGCATCTGGAAGTCTATTACAGACAGCCTGCACACTGGCGACTATGTGTTGATCCAGTTCGGCCATAACGATGAGGTGCCCACCAAAACCACCTACACGCCCAAAGCAGATTACCAGGCCAACCTGGAACGCATGATTAAAGAAACACGCGACAAGGGCGCCAATCCCGTACTGATCACACCCGTAGCCCGCCGTTCTTTTGATAGCTCAGGCAATGAAAAAGACACACACGAGGAATATGCAGCTATTGTGCGCCAGGTAGCATCGGCACAACAAGTTCCGCTGATTGATCTGGATAAAGAAAGTATGGCGCTGATCCAAAAGTTCGGGCCTGATGATTCTAAGTTGTTATTCAACTACATAAAGCCAGGGGAAAATCCAAACTACCCGAACGGACAATCAGACAACACCCACTTCAGCGAACTGGGTGCCCGTAAGATGGCCGAGATCGTATTGAAAGACATCAAAACACTGAACCTGGAACTAGCCAGCCGCATTGTGGTATCACACCTCGGCATTAAATAAATACCTCGACCCATGAAAAAATATCGTTTTGGCCTTTTGGCCGCTACCGGGCTGCTGGCATTACTGGCCTTCAGCCTTCCCTCGCACAAAACCAAGGTTTATATGATTGGCGATTCTACCATGTGCCTTTACGGCGCTCGCCAGTTCCCTATAACCGGCTGGGGCATGCCTTTTGCCGATTATTTTGATCAGACCGTAACCATAGATGATCGCGCCAAAGGCGGCAGAAGCACCCGCACCTTTTTAGAAGAAAACCGCTGGCGGCCCATTGCCGACAGCCTGCAACCCGGCGACTATGTAATTATACAATTTGGCCACAACGACGAGGCCAAAGAGCCGCAATTTGCTGCCCGCTACACCCCGGTGCCCGATTATAAAACCAACCTCATCAAATTTATTACCGAGTCGCGCCAAAAAAATGCCATCCCTATTTTGGTAACCCCGGTAAGTCGCCGCAATTTTGATAAGGACGGCAACGCCAAAGAAACGCATGTAGAATACACCCAAGCGGTATTTGATGTGGGCAAACAATACCAGGTACCCGTTATTGATCTGGACGCCAAAAGCCGTGCCCTGTACCAGCAGCTGGGACCAGACCGTTCTAAATTATTATTTATGGAGCTTGATTCTGCCGAGCATCCCAACTATCCGGTTGGCCGTCATGACAATACCCACTTTAACGAATATGGCGCGCGCCTGATGGCAGAGATTGTATTAAACGAGATCAAGGCGCAGCACCTGGCACTGGCAGATAAGATTGTGCATAAGCAAACAGCAGCGCATTAAGAATTACCATTACGTTATTGCGAGGAACGCAGCAATGACATTTTGTTGTATTATTTCACCATATTAGCCCTATGAGAAAGCTGATTAACTGCCTGCTGCTATGGGTACTATCTACCGGCGCTGCATTGGCCCAACCCGCCGCCAAGATTACCAACGTGCCAGATACCTCTTACACCACCTATAGCGATTTTCAAAAGAATCTGAAGGTCTATCCCTTTATTAAGATGGTACCCGATAGCCCTACAACCAGCGTTAAAGAAAACCGCAACATGGTGTATTGCAACATCGGCAACAGGCAATTACATATCGATGCTTTTATTCCGGCCAAATCAAAGTTGAAAGCCGTGCCGGCCATTATTATGGTACATGGTGGTGGCTGGCGCTCAGGTAACCGTACCCAGCATATCCCGTTGGCACAGCATCTGGCAGCGCTGGGTTATGCCTGTTTTACGGTAGAGTATCGCCTCTCAACCGAAGCGCTATATCCTGCTCCTTTAAATGATATTAAATCGGCCATTAAGTGGGTACGTGCCCAGGGCACAAAGTTTAAGGTAGATACCAATAAAATGGCTGTATTGGGTTTCTCTGCAGGCGGACAAATTGCAGCGCTGGCAGGTGTTACATCTGGTACAAATGTATTCCCCGGCAATGGTTGTAATCAATCTCACTCCAGCGATGTGCAGGCGGTGATTGATATTGACGGCACGCTGTCATTTGTATCTCCAGACGCGCAGGAAACCAAGAACCCTCAAACCGTAAGCTACTCGGCCTGGTGGATAGGCTACCCGCGCACAGAGCGCTTGGATTTATGGGCGCAGGCCAGTCCGCTAACTTATACCGATCAGAACAAGGTACCGTTCCTGTTCCTCAACAGCAATCTGGAACGTATGCACGCTGGCCGCGATGTGTTTAAAAAAGCCATGGATGAGAAACATATCTATACCGAGATTGTCAACTTTAAGGATACGCCGCATTCATTCTGCCTGTACAGACCCTGGTTTGATGATGTAGTGACTAATATTAATAGTTTTATGCACAAGGTTTTTAACTAAGCTGCGAGTTAGCGCTTTATTAAAAATAAAAAGCGAAGGGTGTCATCCATCATAGAAGGGCTCGCAATGGCCAAATAACAACAATGCTTCAACCAACTGACCTTTTTGACATTCTTTAAAATATTTTTGCCCGATATTCGTCAGTCTGTTTAAAGGCCTCTTTCGTTATGTATCCAACTTTACTTGCCCTGCACTCGCTCGTCCGCTGGTTTGTACTTGCCAGTTTAATCATGGCAATCATCAGGGCATACCGGGGCTGGCTAAAGCATCAGTCTTACACCCTGGCAGATGAACGCCTGCGCTGGATTACTGCTACCATCGCCCATATCCAGTTATTACTCGGCATCAGCCTATATTTCATCAGCCCTATTGTAGATTACTTTCTGCATCACTTTAAAGTGGCCGTGGTTATCCGTGATATCCGCTTTTTCGGGATGGAACATGTAACCATGATGCTGACGGCTATCATTATTATTACCATCGGCTCGGCAAAAGCTAAAAGGAGGCCAACCGATCTGGAAAAGTTCAAGACCATGGCTATCTGGTTCAGCATCGCCTTGTTTATCATCTTTACTTCTATTCCCTGGTCGTTCTCGCCTCTAATCAGCCGGCCAAACTTCCGTCCGTTTTAATTTCCATGCTCAACCGGGTAACAATCTGTAAATAAATACGCATCAGTTTTTAAATGTGGTTTTGACACTTTATATTAGTGCTCGAAACCAAATTAGACCAAACATGCGTAAACCTATTTTCTTTACCCTGCTGGCGTGCGCGCTAACGGGTTGGGTAAATGTGCAGGCACAAACTCCTGCCCTAACACTTCAACTTGATAAGCCCGGAGCAGCGGTTAGTCCGACTTTTTATGGACTGATGACCGAGGAAATTAATCACTCTTATGACGGCGGCCTGTATGCCGAGCTGATCCGTAACCGCGTATTTAAAGACAATGCCGACAAGCCCGAGGCCTGGAGCGCACTAGAAGATGCCGGCGGCAAAGGCAGCATTATGCTGATTGGTGCGCACGAGCACAACGTACCGGCAGATCAAGGACGCAACGCCATTAATGATGCGTTAACCACCTGCTTAAAACTAACGGTGGAAAAAGCCGGTCGCGTGGGTATTGCTAACGAGGGTTACTGGGGCATCCCTGTTAAACCATCAACAGCCTACCGTGCCTCATTCTATGCCAAATGCGATGACGATGCCGTAGGCCCGCTAACCGTATCGTTAGAAAGCAACGACGGCAAAACCGTCTTTGCATCTGGCAAAGTCACCATTGCGAAAGGCTACTGGCAAAAGTATCAGCTAACGCTTAACACCGGCGCAGGCATTAAGCCAACCAAGGATGCGAGGTTTGTGATTACAACAGATCGTACCGGCTCTTATTTTTTTAACCTGGTATCACTGTTTCCTCCTACTTTTAACAATCGCCCCAACGGCAACCGCCCTGACCTGATGCAGATGATGGGCGCCATGAAACCCAGCTTCCTGCGTTTACCGGGCGGTAACTTTTTAGAGGGTGATTACTTTACCACCCGTTTCCCATGGAAAACAACTTTAGGTCCGCTGGAAGAACGCCCTGGCCACCCGGGCTGCTGGCAATACCGTGCGTCTGATGGCATGGGTCTGCTGGAATTTCTGGAATGGTGCGAGGATTTGAAGATCGAGCCCGTACTGGCCGTTTATGCTGGTTACTCACTCAGAGGCGACTTTGTGCCACCGGGTCCATTGTTAAAACCTTATATTGATGAAGCACTGGAAGAAATTGAATACGTTACCGGTGGACCGAACACTATTTGGGGTGCACGACGTATTAAAGACGGCCACCCGGCGCCATTTAAACTACAATTTGTAGAGATAGGTAACGAGGACGGTTTTGACCGTGCCAAAAGCTACAGCCAGCGATATGATCAATTTGCCGCAGCCATCCGCGCCAAATATCCGCAGCTGAAGCTGATCTCGACCGTTGGTGGTAAAGATGGTCTGGGTTCACGCATACCAGCACCGACCTCGCGTTATGACCTGGTTGATGAGCACTACTACCGCACCGCCTGGCAAATGGAAGAAAACGCCGACCAGTACGATAGCTACGACCGCAACGGCGCCAAAATATTTGTAGGCGAATGGGCCACCCGCGAAGGCGCACCAACCACCAACATGAACGCCGCCCTGGGTGATGCCGCCTGGATGACCGGCATGGAACGCAATGCCGACCTGATCAAAATGTCATGCTATGCGCCACTATTTGTCAACGTAAACGAAAAAACCGAGGAACTGCCCCGCGCCTGGCAATGGGGATCTGACCTGATTGGTTATGACGCCTTGAACAGTTATGGTTCGCCATCATACCATGCGCAAAAAATGTTCAGCAATAATTTGGGCAACCAGGTAGTACCGGTTGTTGCCACCAACATCCCTACCAAAAAAGCGGGCAAACAAGATAGCACAAATGTGCGCAGCTTGCCTAAAAAGGCCATCATCCCTACCCTGTTCTACGCTGTTACTAAAGACACAAAAACCGGCAGCATTTTTATCAAGGTTGTGAATACGGCCAGCACTGCACAGGCGGTAGATATTGCTATCAACGGCGCTGCTAAAATTGCGTCATCGGGCACCATAACAACTTTGAAAAGCGATCATCCGGAAGATACCAACACCATTAAAGATCCTGAAAAGATTGTACCGGCATCGGCTAATATTACCGGTTTGGGCAAGAATTTTAACCGTGTGTTTGCCCCATATTCAATTTCGGTGATACAGCTTAAAGCGCAGTAATTATGGCCAGATCATTTGTTAATAAGTTACTCATAATGTTGATGCTCAGCATCAGCATTATGAGTACACAGGCCCTTGCCCAACAACCTGGCGGAACGTTTACCCTGGGCAATAAACAGTTTCTTTTAAATGGCAAACCGTTCGTGATCAGGGCTGCAGAGCTGCATTACGCCCGCATCCCCCGTGAGTATTGGGAGCACCGCATACAGGAGTGCAAAGCTATGGGCATGAACACCGTTTGCATTTACCTCTTCTGGAATTTGCATGAGCAACAGCCCGGCGTTTTTGATTTTACCGGTCAGAATGATGTGGCGGCCTTTGTTAAACTGATCCAAAAAAATGGCATGTACTGCATGGTGCGCCCCGGTCCCTATGTTTGTGCCGAGTGGGAAATGGGCGGCCTGCCATGGTGGCTGCTCAAAAAGCCCGACCTGCAGGTACGCACCCTGGCCGATCCGTATTTTATGGATCGCACTAAACAGTTCCTAAAGGCTGCGGCCGGTCAGCTGGCGCCACTGCAAATCCAGAACGGCGGCAACATTATTATGGTGCAGGTAGAGAATGAGTATGGCGCCTACGGCGGCGATCAGGCTTATATGGAAGCTATACGCGATGCCGTGCGCGGTGCGGGTTTTGACAAAGTACAATTGTTCCGTTGCGATTGGTCGTCAAACTTTACCAAGTACAAGCTTGATGGCGTGGCTACCACACTCAACTTCGGTGCTGGTTCTAATATTGAAAATCAGTTTAAAAACTTCCAGCAGGTGTACCCTGATGCCCCGCTGATGTGCAGCGAGTACTGGACCGGCTGGTTTGATCATTTTGGTCGCCCGCATGAAACACGCTCGATAGAGAGTTTTATTGGCAGTTTAAAGGATATGTGCGATAGGAAGATCTCTTTCAGTTTGTACATGGCGCATGGCGGTACGTCATTCGGTCAGTGGGGCGGTGCTAACTCTCCCCCGTATTCGCCCATGGTGGCGTCTTATGATTACAATGCCCCTATTGGGGAGCAGGGTAACATTACCGATAAGTTTTGGGCCGTACGCAACTTGCTGAAAAACTACCTGAATGAGGGCGAGACCTTGCCCGATGTACCGGCAGAAAAACCGGTAATTCAAATTCCAGCGTTCTCGCTAAATGAAACGGCATCCTTATTTGACAATCTGCCCGCGACCAGGAAAAGCCAGCAAATCAAACCGATGGAGGCCTTTGATCAGGGCTGGGGGCGCATCTTATATCGCACCAACATCCCGGCATCACCAAACAAAAGAAAACTGGTGATTACCGAGGTACATGATTGGGCCAACGTGTTTATTAACGGCAAGCAGGTGGGCATACTGGACCGCCGCCGTGGTGATAACACGCTGGAAATTCCGGCAACAACGGCCAATGCACAACTTGATATATTGGTTGAAGCTACCGGCCGTGTAAACTATGGCAAGGCTATTATTGACCGAAAAGGCATCACCGAAAAGGTTGAACTAACCGACGGCGATAAAACCACCTCGCTTGAAAATTGGAGCGTTTATAATTTCCCGGTTGATTATGCTTTTCAAAAGCAGCACACTTTCAGCCTGAAGAAAGCCAACGGACCGGCCTGGTACCGTGGCACTTTCACACTGAAGGAAACCGGCGATACTTTCCTGGATCTGAGTACCTGGGGTAAAGGCATGGTTTGGCTGAATGGCCATAACCTGGGCCGGTTCTGGAAAATCGGTCCACAGCAAACCATTTTTGCGCCGGGTGTATGGTTGAAGAAAGGTGTGAATGAAGTGATTGTGCTGGATGTAGATAAGCCAACGCAAACCATCATGGCCGGCTTGAAACAGCCGATCCTGGACAAGATCAATCCTGATGAATCGCTGGCACATCGACGTAAAGATCAAAACCTGGATTTGAGTAAGGAGAGCGCTATTGCTGAGGGTGAGTTACCTGCAGGGGATGGCTGGAAAGAAGTAAGCTTTGATAAAGCATACACTGGCCGTTATCTCTGTTTTGAAGCGCTGAGCTCGCAAAAGCCTAATGACCCGCTTACTACCGTTGCAGAAATTGAACTGACCGGTGCCGATGGCAAACCCATCTCATCCCTTAAATGGAAAGTGATATATGCCGATAGCGAAGAAACCATTGCCAGCAACAGCACTGCCGATAAGGTTTTTGATTTGCAGGAATCAACCTTCTGGCAAAGCCGCTCTACCGGGGCATCGCCAGCGCAGCCGCATCAATTTGTGCTGGATTTGGGCGAGAACGTAACCGTTAAAGGTTTCAGGTATCTGCCGCGCTCTGATAAGAAAACCAACGGCATGGTGAAAAGCTATAAGATTTACTTTAAAGCTGCGCCATTCCATTTTTAATAAATAAAAATTTAAAAACTTTGTCATTGCGAAGAACGCAGGGGAAAACTGTGCGAGGGTGACGAAGCAATCTCGTCGTACGTTTATTCGTCCGACGGGATTGCTTCGCCCTCATTCCTAACCCACAGCCCTGCTCGCAATTGACAAAAGTTTAAACCAACAACCTGAATTAATAACCAGACAAAATGAATCGGACCAAAATATTGATTACCGGTCTGCTGCTTGCCTGCTTTGCCATCGGTGCAAACGCGCAAAAGAAGATCAAAGTGCCCAAAGAGAAAGACATGGGCGCCTATCTGATGGTTTACTTTAAAGATGAAACCCACGGCTTATACTTTGCCCTCAGCAAAGACGGTTACACTTTTACCGATGTAAACCAGGCCAAACCCATTATTGCCGGCGATACCATTGCCGATCAAAAAGGCATCCGCGACCCCTATATCTATCGCGATCCACAAACCGGCTGGTTTTATATGGCGCTGACCGATCTGCACATTTATGGCCAGCAGGCCGGCTATCGCACTACCCAGTGGGAACGCGACGGCGCCAAATACGGCTGGGGTAATAACCGCGGGCTGGTCCTGCTCAAATCGCCGGACCTGGTGCACTGGTCGCACACCGTACTGCGTGTTGACAAAGCCTTCCCTGAACTGGCTGATATTGGCTGTGCCTGGGCGCCCGAAATGATTTATGACGATGCCCGCCAGAAAACCATGCTCTACTTTAGCATGCGCTTCGGTAATGGCAAAAACAAAGTGTACTACACCTATATGGATAAGGATTTTACCCGAATGGAAACTCTACCCAAACCCATATTTGAGTATCCAAAGGCAGGCACTGAATACATTGATGCAGATATTACCAAAGTGGGCAACAAATATCATATGTTCTATTGCTCGCACGATGGCACTGCCGGCATCAAACAGGCCTTATCTGATTCTGTTAACATTGGCTATCAGTATAACCCAGACTGGGTTGACCCTGAAAAGCATGGTTGTGAGGCACCTAACATCTTTAAACGCATTGGCCAAAACAAGTGGGTACTTATTTATGACATATATGGCATCAAACCGCAAAACTTCGGTTTCAGTGAGACATCAGATTTTGTTCACTTTACAGATCTGGGCCACTTTAATGAGGGCGTAATGAAGGCCAGCAACTTTGCTATCCCCAAGCATCCGGCAGTTATTTTAATTACCCGCAAAGAAGCGCAACGCATTGCGGCTAATTGGCATATGGACGAGAAGTTTTGATGCGGATAGCATTTAAATCATTCACGATGTCATGCTGAACGATAGTGAAGCATCTCTCTAGCTAAGCCAAGAGATGCTTCGTTCCTCAGCATGACATGATTATATTTTTGCCACTGCTCTACCTGACCCTCTTCGGTGATGTACTATTTAATAGATATCATCGTCCCAAACATTCATACACTTCTCGCCCTAATTACATAATTCTTCAGATCAAAATATATTTTATGCAATCGATTGCATTTTTAAATTAAAAGACAGAAATTGCGTCAACAATAACCAATCAACCAAATTAGTCCGATTCATACGATGAGAAAAATTCTTGCGCCGATAAGTGCCGCTTTGCTAACAGTGGCCCTGTTTACGGGATTTAAAGGAGCCCGGCATCATTTTGATTATCCTTTTCAAGACCCGGCGTTAAGCATGGAGCAGCGCGTAAATGATCTTGTTAGCCGCATGACGCTGGAAGAAAAGGTGGGTCAGATGCTTAACTCCGCACCGGCCATCCCTCGTCTGGGTGTGCCTGCCTATAACTGGTGGAACGAGTGTTTACATGGCGTGGCGCGCACACCCTTTAAAGTAACGGTTTACCCGCAAGCCATTGCCATGGCCGCCACCTGGGACCGCAACTCGATCCATACCATGGCCGATTATACGGCAGATGAAGGTAGAGCGGTTTACAACCAGAGCATTAAGGATGACAAGCACGGCATCTACCTGGGCTTGACTTACTGGACACCTAACATCAATATATTCAGAGACCCACGCTGGGGCCGCGGACAGGAAACTTATGGTGAGGACCCATACCTGACCGGCGAGATCGGTCGCTCTTTTGTACTGGGTTTACAGGGTAATGATCCTAAATACCTAAAAGCTGCTGGCTGCGCCAAGCACTATGCTGTACACTCGGGCCCGGAAGAGCTGCGCCACAAATTCAATACCGATGTAAGCGATTATGATTTGTGGGATACTTACTTGCCGGCTTTCCGCAAGCTGGTGGTTGACGCCAAGGTAGCCGGTGTAATGTGTGCTTACAACGCGTTGAAAGGCCAGCCTTGCTGTGGCAGCGATTTGCTGATGACCAACATTCTGCGCAATAAATGGGGCTTTAAAGGATACGTAACTTCTGATTGTGGCGGCATTGATGATTTCTATAAAAAGAATGGTCACCAATACCAACCTGATGCTGAGAGTTCTGCCGCTGACGCGGTTTTGCATGGTACAGATGTAGAGTGTGGTAAAGTAACTTATCAATCGCTACTACTGGCGGTGAAAAACGGAAAACTGAGCGAAGATCAACTGAATCAATCACTCAAAAAATTGTTTATGACCCGTTTCCGTTTGGGTATGTTTGATCCTGCCGAAGCGGTGAAATATAACACCATTGGCAAAGAGGCGCTGGAAGCCCCTGCACATACCGCACAGGCGTTGAAGATAGCACACCAATCTATCGTACTGCTGAAAAACAGCAACAACACTTTGCCATTGAACAAAAACCTGAAAAAGATTGCCGTGCTGGGACCAAATGCTGATAATGCCGTGAGCGTGCTGGGTAACTACAATGGTACCCCATCGCACGTAGTGACAGCGCTGGAAGGCATCAAATCAAAACTGGGTAAAAATACCGAGGTGGTTTATGAGAAAGGTGTGGATTTTGTAGCCGACTCTACCACCAGCCTCAACTTCCAGTCGACAGTAGATAAGGTAAAAGATGCCGATGTAATTGTATACGTAGGCGGTATTGCACCGCAGTTGGAAGGTGAAGAGATGAAAGTGAACAAAGCCGGTTTTCACGGTGGCGATAAAACCAGCATTCTGTTACCAAACCTGCAAACCGAGTTTTTAAAGGCCTTGAAAGCTACAGGCAAACCGGTGGTGTTTGTAATGATGACCGGATCGGCCATTGCAACACCTTGGGAAGCACAGAACCTGCCGGCCATTGTTAACGCCTGGTATGGCGGTCAGGCTGCAGGTACGGCTATAGCCGACGTGCTTTTTGGCGATTATAACCCTGCAGGCCGTTTACCGGTAACTTTTTACGCATCAGATAAAGACCTGCCTGATTTTGAGGACTACTCTATGGCCAACCGCACTTACCGCTATTTTAAAGGTACGCCGTTGTTTAGCTTTGGTTATGGCCTCAGCTTTTCTAAGTTTGAGTATGGCGCTATTACCGCGCCTGCAACCATCGCTAAAGGCAAAAACCTGGTGGTACACGTAAAAGTAACCAACAAAAGCACCCGCGATGGCGAAGAAGTAACCGAGCTTTACTTAACCCATAAAGGCCTGAAACAACGTACTGCCATCCGCGCGCTGAAAGGTTTTGAGCGCACGTTTATCAAAGCCGGCCAAACTAAAGATGTAGCCTTCACCATCCCGGTTAGCGATCTATCGGTAGTTAACGCCGATGGCGAACTGGTACAACTGCCGGGCAAACTGGAACTGAGCGTTGGCGGCAACCAGCCCGATGCTAAGAGCCTCGTGGAGAAACGCACCGTTGCTAAAACAATTACCTTACTATAACCTAAACTTTAAAAAACAGCAAGAGCCGCCCAATTGGGCGGCTCTTGCTGTTTCGAGGGCATGGGTCAGAATGCCCTCCCTCCCCTGAAGAGGAACACAGAAAAGTGTAACTAACTAACCAACGCCTTCCCTGTATTATCTTGAACCAGGCAGATATCAATGGTTCTACCCGGGCTACGATGAACAATATTACGGCTTAACTACCTTCGGCACCCAGCCACCTAGCACGTTGGCTGGCGTATAAACCGCGGCTTCTGCATCAGTCAACTGGTGCGTCCACGCCGGACGTTGTGGTGTTACGGTTGATTTGCTTTTGTACTCGGCATAATAGGTGGTGGACAGGTCTTTTTCATTTGACCATTCCTGCCAGCCCTTGGCGCTGATACGGTCGCCCAGATCGCAATTGAGGTAAACGGTTTTGGCATAAGGTCTCCACGGGCGACCTAGTGCAAAGGCCTGCGGGGCAGCATCACCGCTCAGGCGGCAATTGTTGAATACGTAACCATATTTAACCGAGTCTGGCTGAGCCGCGGCAGATGCATAGCCACCGCCTTTTTTGCAGAAGATAGCGCAGTTCTCAAACCAGGAAGTGGCTGCGCCGAAAATAAAATCGACCGTACCCTCGATGTAGCAATCGCGATAAAACTCAAGGGTGCCGAAACCGTGGGTGTACAAGGTATCCTGAAAGCCAAGAAAGGCACAGTTCTGGAAATAAGCCCTGGTACCGGTAACGCGCATAGCTACCGCCTGACCAACCGGACCGGCAGAGTTTTGAAATGTGATGTTTACCGCAGTAAAATCATCGCCAAAAATAAAAACACTCGATGAACCTGATGTGCCGATATTTTTACCCGCGGCATCTGGCTTAGAGGCAAAATCATCATAAGTAAGGATGGTTTTATCACGGCTCTCACCAATCATGGTAATATGGCTTTTGGCCTCGGGCACAGTCAGCTTTTCTTTGTAGGTGCCGTTTTTAATAAAGATGGTGACGGTTTTGGCAGAATGATCTGGCACAGCATTAATGGCCTCTTGTACAGTATGATAATCGCCGCTGCCATCCTGGGCAACTACAATTTTGTCTTTGGCTACTGCGATGCTGGCTGTAATGAGCAGCAAAGCAACGATGGCCAGACCTAACTTATTCAGAAATCTCATGGTGGTTATGGTGAAATTATGGTTTACTTTTTGAGTTTAGCTGCACGCTCCATTTCTACACTGGCCTGGAGGAATGCCCCCACGCCTTTGGCATCGTTGGTAATTACTTTCTCGCTCATGTAGTAGGCGTAGCTGCCATCGCGGTAAGGCTTACCCCCCAGACCGCTTACTTGTACCGTGCCGTCCAGCACCAGCAAACCACGCTCATCCTTGCGGATAAATTTTTTGATAATGCCATCATAACCTTTCTGCGCCACCGTCAAGTAGCTAGCGGGCAAAAATCCTTCGCGCACGCCCTTGGCCAATGTATACACAAACATGCACGATGCTGATGCTTCGAGATAATTGCCTTTTTCGGTTCCCATATCCACTATATCATACCACAAACCGCTTGGCTTATCCTGAAAGCGGGTGACTGCATCCGCGTAGCGTTGCAAGATGGCTATTAGTGCTGCACGTTTAGGGTGATTGGCGGGAAACTGGGTCAATGCATCAACCAGAGCCATACCGTACCAGCCCATAGCCCGGCCCCAGATATGAGGCGAGCGCCCGGTTTTCGGATCGGCCCAGCGCTCGGCTTTGGCCGCATCCCAAGCGTGATATAATAAACCCGTTTTGTCATCGCGCGAGTGCTTCTCCATCAGGATAAACTGGCGGGCCACATCGTTAAAAATAGTGTCTTCATGAAACGTTGCGGCGTACTCGGCATAAAATGGCTCTGCCATGTACAAACCGTCCAGCCACATTTGGTTGGCGTAACGTTTTTTGTGCCAAAAGCCCCCATCAAATGTGCGTGGCTGGGTAGCCAGCTGGCTGCGCAGCATCTGCAGGGCTTTCAGGTATTTTTCTTCTTTAGTTTGTTTATATAAGGTGAGGACGTTGCGGCCGCAAAGCACGTAATCCAGGTTGTGCTCATCCATGCGATAGGTGCGGATACTGCCGTCAGGCTGCACAAACTTGTCCATGCAGTATTTAATAAAGTCGTAATATTTCCGGTCGCCGGTATCCTGCCAAATGCCTTCGAAACCTTTCAGAATCACGCCCTGATCGTACGTCCACTTGTTGCCGGTGGGCAGGCTGTCTTTCCACAAGGTGGTTACCGTGTGGGCCATCTGCTGCGAGTACGGTTGTTTGTTTTGTGCCGATGCCGGTTTAACGGCCATTACTGCCAGGGCCAACACGGGCAGGCTGTTCTTTAAGAGCTTAGGAAATAACATTGGTGGTTTATTTAAATACTTTGGCTAAAAATACATCAATATCTTTTACCACATCATCAAACCATGGGCGGTACAAACAAAAGGTGTGCGGCGTATCTTTAAAATTGATAATCTGGGTGTACACGCCTTTTTTATCCATCATGGTTTTAAACACATCACGGCCCGCATGCATGCGCTCCACCGAGCTATTCAGAAACAGGAACGGCAGCTTATTACGCTCCGCATAAGTTAGCGGACTAGCTTCTTCCCACAAATCCAAACGTTCGGTACGCTTGTAACCCATCCACCAGGCAGACGGTGCTACGGTTTGCTGATTCTGGGTTTCCCAGGCATCAGGCGATACGAATGACAGGGTACCATCAATATCAATTACAGCCTGTACTGCGCTGGAGTGCGGTTTGTTGCAATTGAGCGCATCAAATTTATTCAAGCCCGAGGTTATACCCACCAGTGCGGCTAATTGTCCGCCGGCAGAGAATCCCAGTATGGCGATCTTATTGGTATCGATATTAAACTTTTTCGCGTTAGCGTGCATCCACTGAATAGCCGACTTAATATCATTAACACCGGCAGGATACAACGCCTCGGTAGACAGGCGATACTCTACCGTGAAACTGGCATAACCCAAAGCCGCCAAACGTTGCGCCAACGGGATATGCTGGGTGTGGTTACCCGAACGCCAGCCACCACCATGCACCATAATAATAGCAGGTGTAGGCTTGCTTTTTTTAGCCGGAGTAAAGGCATCAATATGTAATTGACGATTACCTAATTGACAGTAAACTAAATTTCTGGCCTCTTTTACGGATGTTAGCGGGCTGTCTGGAACGATCTTGATAAAAGGATAATTTTTAAGATTCTGGCGATAATCTTTGTTGATATTGAAAGATGTATCAGGCACACCGGTAAGCCACTCTTTAGATTGAGCCATGGTTTTAGCGGCGCAAAACAGACTTAAAAGCAACAGGTATTTTTTCATAAGCTAAAGATAAAAAGCCCGACGAGATGGCGCTCCCGCCGGGCCATAAAAAACGAACCAATTAATTAGTATAGCCTGGGTTCTGTTTCAGGTTAGGGTTTGTTGCCAGCTGGGCAGCAGGTATAGGGTAAAGCCCCCAAGTTTGTGCGTCGGTTGTGGTTTTAAAGGTCCATTTCCCGGTAAAATAATCACCAAAACGGATCATGTCTCTGCGGCGATGGCCTTCCCAGATGAACTCGCGACCGCGCTCGTTCTCAAAATCTTTCAGCGTTACGGTTAAAAGCGGAGTAGCATTGCTCCTGGTGCGTACCTGGTTAATCAAACCTAAGGCACCGCCGACATTACCAGATCTGAACATGGCCTCGCCTTCGGTAAGCAGTACATCAGCATAACGGGTTAAAACCAAATCGTTATTACCGTTACCGCCGGTATAAACCGCACCATCAGGCACATATTTTAAAACGCGATAACCTTCGTTATCAAGCGCTGCGGTGTACGACACTACCTGCACCAGGTTTAACTGCGTGCCATTTACCAATAATGGGCGACCATCAGGATAGGTTTGCGGACCGTACTCCAGCAGTTTTTTGCGGTTATCCTGGTTTTCATAACGATCAAGCGCCTCCTGGAAGGTAGAGAAACCGTTGGCCGGCGTAAAGTTAAGGCCATAACGCTGCTGGTCTGCCGCAGGTTGTGAGTACAGTATAAACGGATTGGTACCCGCAGATTTAGCCGGGTCTATTGAAAAGGCAAAAATGGTTTCTTTGGTATTGCCTTTGTTGGTGGCCTTAAAATTATCCACGGTGTTAGCTTCCAGCGCGTAGGATCCGGTTTTGGTAATGTTGTCGCACATAGTAATGGCATCGCTCCAGCGGGCAGTGCCGGTATAAACCTCTGCGTTAAGATACAAGGTAGCGAGCGCCATATATACGGCCTCCTGGGTTAAACGTGGGTAATAAGTTGCCTTATTTACAGTTTTTACCGATGGCAGATCTTTCGCAGCAGCCAGCCACTCAGACTCAACAAATTTAAATACATCTGCACGAGGGCTATTGCTAGGTAAATTAGTCTGGTCTAATTTGGGGGTGGTAACAATTGGCACATTTCCCCAAAAATCAAGCGCATAGAAGTAAAAATAAGCACGCAAAGCACGCGCCTCTGCAATTTCAATTTTTAAAGACGCAGCGGCAGATGATTGGTTTAAGTTGGCTATTAAACCATTGGCCTTACCTATACCGCCAGAGAAGATGTTGGTCCACGCATTGCCAACCTGCACGTTGTTGGAGTTGGTTTGTCGCAACATAATATCCATATTGTTCTGATCATACCAACCACCGCTGGCCCTGCCAGGCACCACAAACTCATCGGTACCAATTTCAGATATGGTCCACGGTGCACTTACACTGGCCACCTGTGCCAGGTTTGAGTAAAGCACGGCAACACCGGCAATGGCTTCGGTTTCGTTATTAAAGAAATTTGAAGGAGAAAGCTTATCAAACGTATCTTCATTAAGCTTTGTGCAGCTGCCCAGCACTACTGCGCTCAGCATTGCAAAATATATCTTGTATTTAAATTTCATGTTTTATATGCTTGAAATAAATAATCAATTAAAAGTTACGTTAACACCTGCGCTAATAGTACGGGCTCTTGGGTAGCCCAGGTAATCTATACCCAGCGGCGCAGTACCGGTACGGGTAACCTCGGCATTAACTTCAGGATCGACACCTGAGTATTTGGTAATCAGGAACAGATTTTGTCCGTTTACGAATACCCTCAATGCAGATACTTTTTTAGATCTTACAGCAATGTCATAGCTTAATGTGGCATTATCCAGGCGGGCAAATGAGCCGCTTTCAATCCAGCGCGAAGAATAGATCTGTTTTTGGGTGTAAGCCACGCCATCATTTTGTACAGATGCAAGCGCATTTCTGCCGGGCAACAAAATTTTATAGCCCAGGTTATTGGCGGTAAGGTTATAGATCTTGTTACCGGCCATTCCACGCAGGTTAGCATTTAAAGTAAAATGCTTGTAAGTAAACGTATTGGAGAAACCATAGGTAAAATTAGGTTGAGCATTGCCGATGATCTGGCTGCCGCCCGGTGCATAGGTTTCTAAACCCTGCGCGTTTAAGCCCGTATATACCGGACCGTAAAAAGTACCCAATGGCTGTCCGGGCATAATAATCTGCGTATCACCACCAGATACCAGGCCCTGTACTCTGGCCGAGGTGATATTTGAGCCCTTGTACAAGCTGTTTGACAAGCTTAATACCTTGTTTACGTTGCGGGAGAAAACCACGTTGGCATCCCATCCAAAATCTTTATGATCAATAATGGTGGCACCTAATTCAACCTCAATACCTTTGTTCTCTACACTACCAACGTTAACTGTTTGTGTTGGCACTGGCGATGGCTGCGGCAGGTTGATCTGCAATAACAGATCGTCTGTTCTTTTGCGGTAATAATCAACAACACCATGTATTCTGTTCTCAAACAAGCCGAAGTTTAAACCGATGTCCAGTTGCTTGGTCGATTCCCATTTCAGATCCGGGTTTGCCAGCTGGTTTTGGCTAACAATAGTTACACGCTGGCCGCCGATGATATAGCCTGCACTACCAGTAGAAAGCAAGTTGAGCGACAACAGGTTACCAATATCCTGGTTACCGGTTGTACCGTAGCTAACACGCAATTTAAGATCTGATATGGGCTTGACATGGAAGAATTTCTCCTGAGATAAACGCCAGGCCACAGAACCCGACGGGAAGTAACCCCATTTACTGCTGGCACCAAAACGGCTTGAACCATCGCGGCGTAATGTTCCTGTCACCAGGAAACGGTTATCAAAGCCATAGTTAACACGTCCGTACATAGATGCCAGTTTGTTACTGCCCACACTACTGCTTACAGTTGGCGCTGCAGCACCTGCGGCAAGTGCATACCATTGAAAGTTATCTGACAGGAAGTTATTAGCTGTGATGCGATCGCTCTCACTGAAAAAATACTGATACGAGTAACCGGCTAATGCCTCAATATCATGTTTACCGTAGCTTTTGTTGAAGCGCAAAATGGTTTCCATCAGCTTGCTGTAATCATCAAATTTTTGCACACTGGCATAACCGTTCAAAGTATTACCCAGCGGACTGTTCCCTTTGCTTTTATAGATGTAAGAGTTGCGGTCTGTGCTGTTACGGGTATAACCCAACGTTACACTGACACTCAACGGATCAATAATTTTGTAAGATGTGGTAAGGTTACCCAACAATCTCTGGTTCAACTTCTGGTCAATAATCTCGGTAGAAAACGAAACCGGGTTTACACGGTAAGCCGGAATGTTATAATAATTGCCATTAGGATCATAAACCGGGTAAGTTGGGTTAAATACATAAGCCTCGTAGTTCATACTGGTACCAGCCTCGCTACCTACCGTATTAGAGATAGGTGCCACGTTTGATTTATTTTGACCGTAGTTCAGTTTCAGATCAAATTTCAACCTATCATTCAGGGCTTTATGAGTTAAACTTGCCAGGATATTAGCCTGCTCTATATTAGATCCGATTACAATACCCTGTTGCTTGCCATAACCCAAAGAAACACGGTATGAGGTACTATTAGTGCCGCCAGATAAAGCCACGTTATGGTCATGACTAAAAGCAGAGCGATAGATCTCGTCCTGCCAGTTGGTGTTGGCGCCTTTGTCGTCAATAATATTGGCAGGCGATGGCAAGGTTTTAATTACCGCGCGGTATTGGTCTGCGGTTAGCATACCTAATTTTTTTGCCACGTCGGCTACACCTACAGAACCATTATAACTTACCTGGGTTTGGCCGGCTTTGCCGCTTTTGGTGGTAATTACAATTACACCGTTAGCCGCTCTTGAGCCGTAAATAGCTGCCGCAGAGGCATCTTTCAGTACCGAAATAGACTCGATATCGTTAGGATTAAGTGTTTGCAGCGGGTTGATAGGCTCCTGGTCAAACACGTCAGATCCGTTGCCCGCAATGTTGGCCTGGCCCAGATTGGAAACGGCAATAGGCACGCCATCAATTACATACAATGGCTCGTTTGACTGGGTTAGCGATTGCCCGCCCCTGATACGGATGCTGTTGGATGCACCCGGCTTACCACTGTTTTGTGAAATATTTACGCCCGCTGCCTTACCCTGAAGCAACTGCTGCGGGGTTAACTGCGGGCCTTTGTTCATGTTTTCGGCAGTAACAAAGCTTACGGCACCGGTCAGGTCTTTTGCTTTTTGGGTACCGTAACCAATCACCACTATCTCGTTCAGGCCGGTGTTCTGGGCTTTCATAGAAATGTTGATGGTGGTGCGGCCAGCAACGGCAATTTCCTGCTGCTCATAGCCAACAAACGAGAAAACCAACACGGCGCTGGCATCAGGCACATTGATCTTGTAGCTACCATTAACGTCTGACGCTACGGCCGTTTGCGAATTTTTGATCTTGACGGTTACACCCGGTAGCGGCAAGCCTTTTTCGTCTGTCACTTTACCTGTGATAGCGATGGCTGTGCGTTGCTCATTTTCAAGCGGCGCAGGCTCTTCGGCCGGCTTTGCGGTGATGAGAATGGTGTTGCCTACCATTTTATAGGTAAGCGGTTGGTCTTTGAAACATTTGTTCAGTACCACCTTCAGGTCTTCGTTTTTGGCTTCCAGCGTTATCGGCTTCATGCCAGAAACGGCACTGTTGTTGTACAGGATGTCAATTTGCGTTTGCATCCTGATTTTGGTGATTACTTCGGTCAACGAAGCATCTTTTACGGAAAGATTAATCTTTTGCGCAAATATTGAGGCCTTTGCCTGCAATAAAGTAACGGCCAACAAAAGAACAGTAAACTTCATCCTCAATAAAATTTTAGGCAATAAGGGGCTTATATCCCTGAACCTTGATTCAGCAATTTTTTTGTACATTTGGTTGTTAGGTTTAAATAATTGTTATTGTTGAGTCTCAATAATGGATTCCTAACTCGGTCTGCTACAGGCCGATCATCGGGGGGTCTTGGCGGGCTCCCTGACTTTTTAGGGGACGTTTATAATTGGTTTTCTATATACTTATTCTACTGCCCTGTTTGTTTGCAATCGATTGCAAACAAACAGCAACAGTTAATCTAAAATAATGTGTATCAGTTTGATACGATAATCCTCCTTTCTTTTACGTCAAAGTGCAGGTTGCTTATTAAAGCAAAGTTCTTTAACAATTCGTTTAGGTTAGATGAGCGCGAGAACGTTCCCCCAAACCTCACCGGCTTGTTGATCTGATAATTCACATCTACATCATACCAGCGGCTCACCAGTTTCATAATGGTGCGGATATCCTGGTTGTCAAAAATAAAGTAGCCGTTTTTCCAGGCCATTACTTCATCAACCTTGGCATTGCTGATAGCTATGGTACCGTTGCCTTTATAAATATCAGCCTGTTTGCCCGGCACCAGCAATTTGCTCTGGCCCGAAACACTATTGGCAATGCTCACGCTACCCTGCAGCAGCGTGGTCGACATTTTTTCTTCATCAGCATAAGCCTTAATATTAAAATGGGTACCCAATACGGTAACCGTTTGGCTGCCGGTGCTCACCTTAAATGGCATGTTGGCATTATGTGCCACTTCAAAATAAGCCTCACCGGTTAACATCACCCTACGCTCTTTACCCTCAAACTTTACCGGGAAACGCAGACTAGTCTCGGCATTGAGCCACACTTTGGTACCATCGGGCAATTCCAACTCATACTGGCCCGCGCGTGGTATGGTGATATTGTTCCACGCCAACGTGTCTTTGCCAGCGGCTTGTTGATTGGCTGCCAACTGGTAAACTATTTTACCACCCGACGTACTATGAATAACCACTCCCTGCTGCTTAGCTAATTGTCCCGGACGGGTATCGTCCAGATCAATCCTGCGGCCATCGGCCAGGGTAAGGAACGCTTTGTTTTTACCGGGCTGTCCGGCAGGTGCTTTTACCCGAGCAACGGTATTAGTTTGTGGTACTTGTTTACCAGTTTTAAACAGGAAATAGCCCGATACCAACGCAATGACTACCGACGCTGCTACCCAACCAGAATATGCAAAGCGCGAACGCTTTTTATTTTGCTGCAGTTTTTGCTGAAAGTTTTGATACAAAGTATCAGTCAGTTGTTCCTCTCCCCCTTGCTCATTTACCCAGGCTTCAAAATCTGGTTTGCCACCCTTCAGGTTATGGTACCACTCGTCCAGCTCGGCCTGTTCATCGGGCGAACAAAGGCCGTTATGGTATTGGTCTAATAAATAATCCAGGCGATCTTGGTTCATAGCTGCTGGTAAAATTGGGTCAGGAAAACGGGTTTATATCGGTATTTGATAGTAAGACGCGGCTCGGGTAACATTGCCGTTACTCAAAATGAAAAAAAATTTAAATTTGCTCTGCGGATATCTTAATTTCGTAGAACCAACTAATTATAAACACTATTAAGCTTGTAACAGATCATACCGATGCGGCTTTGTTGCTGCGATGGTCTGAGGGCGATGATAGCGCGTTTAATGCGATCTATCATAAATACGCCCTCAAATTACTGGCTATTGCCCTTGATAAAACCCGCGACCGCGTCATGGCCGAGGAGATTGTTCAGGATGCCTTTGTTGCTTTTCATAAATTACAAACACAGGCAACAAGCATCAACTCGGTATTTGCTTTCTTATACATCGTGGTAAAAAACAAAATTCTGGATATGCATCGCCAAAGCAGCACCTATAAGCGGTACCAGGAAGATTTTGGCCACTATTTTAGCGATGTAGATAACTCTACCCAGGCCCTTATTGAAACCCGCGACCTGGAGCGCCTGCTGAGCGACGAGATTGCCAAACTGCCGCCACAATGCCGCAGGGTATTGGAAATGAAACAGCAGGGCGCCATGAACAAAGAGATTGCCCAGGGCCTAAGCATTTCAGAAAACACGGTTGAACAGCACGTGCGCAAGGCCTTACGTTTGCTGCGCGTGGCCTTTGTTAATCATGATGTGCTATCGGTAAGCGCCATTTTCTATTTATTACTGAAGCGATAAACTTGTTCTGGTTATCATCCTATGTTGGCCATGGAATGATAAGGGGGGGCTTAATTTATTTTAAAACCAAAACGGCCCATTTTACGTAGTTATGTGCAAACCGACTATTCTGGAAATACTTTTATAAGTAAAACATCAAAAGCCAGGCAATGCCTGGCTTTTGTATTATCCTTGGTCATTAGGAACAATTGGAACGGAAACGACATAAGCATTATACCATAAAAACGGTTGGCTTTTTTAATGCCAACCGTTAAAGTACCAGGTTATTAAAAAATAATAATCATAAACCTAACCTTTACAAATCTGTTTAGGCATTGTATCTTCACCCAATTTACGTTATCTAAACATGTCCGGATCTATCCGCCTTAACAGTGAAGCGCTGCTGGCCATTCTCAATCTATCTAAAGATGCTACGGCTATTTACACAGGCGCTGATATAGTAGTGCAAATGGCTAATGATGCCATGATTAACTCATGGGGAAAAGACCGTTCTATAATTGGCAAACCACTCCTGGAAGCTGTGCCCGAACTGGCAGGACAGCCATTTGTAGGTCTGTTACAGGATGTCTGGCGCACCGGTAAAACCTACGAGGCTCGAGATACCGCCGCCGAACTGAAGATTGACGGGAAACTGCAGACCTTTTACTTTAACTTTATTTACCGGGCTCTGCTAAATGAACATAGCGAGACCTACGCCATACTGCATACCGCAACAGATGTTACCGAAAGCGTGCAAAACCGACACGCCCTTGAAGAAGTGCGCCAGGCCGAAGTTGCCCGTACCAGGGCTCTGCGCGAAAGTGAGTTGAACCTGCGGCTGGTGATACAACAGGCACCTGTGGCTATAGCCATCTTTCGCGGGCCACAGTATATTACAGATATTGCCAATCAGCACGCGCTTACTCTTTGGGGACGCAGTGAAGAAGAAGTATTGCACCTACCCATATTAGAGGCGATGCCAGAATTGAAAACCCAGGGAATAAGCGAGTTGCTGGATGCCGTGTATCACCGCGGTGAAAAATTTTATTTTACGGAGCGCCCGGTTAATTTGAGACGGGACGACAACCTGGAAACACATTACCTCAATTTTTCATACGAGCCACTTTATGACGCCGATGGATTGATTAACGGCTTTATAACCATTGGCACCGACGTAACCGAGCAGGTAAATGCCCGCCTGGCACTTGCTCGTACCGAAGAAATGTTGCGCTTTTCTGTTGATGCCGCCGGTGCAGCCACCTGGCATATGGATATAGCTACCCGCAACTTTGTTTTTTCTGAGGGAATGAAAAGTCTTTATGGCTTTCGCCCCGAGGAATATGCCGGCTATGATGAGTTGCTGGCCCGTGTGCCTGCTGCCTATCAGAAAATATTAAAGGCACAGATAGAAAAAACCATTACCAACGGGACACCCTATCTGAACGAGCATCCGGTTAAAATGCCCGACGGCCGCGAACGCTGGGTGCGTGCCATTGGCAAACGTTACCCTGCTGAAGCTAACTGGACAGCCCATTTTTCTGGCCTGGTTATAGATATTACTGATGAAAAGCTGGAAGACATGCGCAAGAATGGCTTTATCGGTATGGCCAGCCACGAGTTAAAAACACCTTTAACATCCTTAAGCGCCATTATACAGGTGGCTGGACTGAAGTTGAAAGATAGTGATGACACTTTTCTGAAAGGCGCCATGGAACGCGCCAACAACCAGGTAAAACGCATGACGGCCATGATTAACGGGTTCTTGAACATCTCTCGACTGGAATCTGGAAAGCTGATCATCGACAAAGAAACCTTTGACCTGGAGGCACTGATAAGGGATATTGCCGACGAGATTTCGCTTACAGCAACCCATCATGAGATTGAACTTGATCTGTGCGGATACCTCGGTATCAAGGCTGATCGCGATAAGATTGGCTCAGTGATCTCAAACCTGCTCAGTAACGCGGTAAAATACTCGCCGCCGGGTACCACCATTAACGTAAAATGTGGTATTGAAGACAAGTATGTACAAGTTAGCGTACGCGATGAAGGCATGGGTATTGATGCCATTGATATAAAACGCTTGTTTGACCGTTACTATCGCGTAGAATCCAGTCGCACTAAGCACATTTCGGGCTTCGGCATCGGGCTTTACCTATGTTCAGAGATCATTAAACAGCATGGCGGTAAAATCTGGGCCGAAAGCATCTTGGGGCAGGGCTCTACCTTCTACTTCAAGCTGCCGCTTATGGGCTGATTATTTATGCTTAGTTGGCCAATCCAAATGTTATCGGCAAATTATATTGTACAGCAACGGGTTTGCCCTGATACATTCCAGGCAGCCAATCGCCACTTAATAAAGTTATTACCCGGAGGGCTTCTGCGTCTACACTTGGACTTAGAGATTCTTTTACTTTATAGTCTGACGGGTGGCCATCTGCATTAATCACAAAACTAACCATCACCTTCCCTTCCAAACCAATTCTTCGCGCACTAACAGGATAACTAATGTTACGGCTAATGCTGTTATAAAAACCAGTGGTGCCGCTCAGGTAAACCGGCGGCCGGTCAAGCAGCACTTTTTGGGTGCTATCGCCTGTAATAATAGTAAACATCTTTTTATCAGCAGCTTTAGACTTATATAACAACAATTCGTTTTTGGTATAATCATACTTTATCTCGGGTTTGTTATTGCTATAGGCTGTCCATATGCCCACTTTCTTACCCTCGTGGTATCGGCCGCTATCTATCACCTGGTTGTTATATCCGTAGTTTATCCACAAACTATCCCTCAAGTTATTTTTATAATAGCCCCGACATAAAACCCGATGCAAATTGTAGTAATCATAAGCAGTGTATTTACCTTGTTTAATCTGTTTGTCAGCTTTTAGAACATAGTATTCTTCGGCTATTCGTAGTGATTGATCAGAGTGGGTCATTCTGCGCGTCTGGGCAAGCAGCTGCACAGATACACCAAGGGTAAAAAATAATAAGGATAAGGTTTTCATGCTTTAAAGGTAAAGCAATTTCGCAAATAGACAAATTGGTCAGAAGTCAGAACTGACATGAGTAAATCTTGTTTTACCAATAAACAATAACAACCGGACTGAAAAATTAACCGCCGGTGACGGCACCACGAAATGCCCGGTCACGTTAATTAATGTTAAATCTGTTATCAAATCAATGCCTGCGGGAACGATTATCGCATTTAATGTTTTACCTTTAGGCGTGGTTTCTTATTTTCGCAACCAGGAGGATCTTTATGGAAGAATTTGAGGAAAGCTCATCAGCAAAAAAAACCAAAACCATTTACATATCAACTGTATTTGGCATTTCGATGGTATTGCTAATGGTGGGTCTGCTGGGCCTGATTCTGGTGCACGCCAACAACTTGTCTAAATACGTTAAGGAAAACATCGTATTGAACGTTTTTGTTGACGAAAGTGCACGAGACGCCGATGTGCAGCAACTACAACATCAGCTGGAAAACCACCCTTTTGTAAAGCAATCTACTTTTGTTACCAAAGAAGAAGCT
>Ga0153918_1000093_pt1 | contig 75528 bp, 75 predicted proteins | sample TSFL002MetaG_FD_104687 | JGI IMG/M metagenome (GOLD analysis project Ga0153918, IMG submission 104687) | Attine ant fungus gardens microbial communities from Florida, USA - TSFL002 MetaG | ecosystem: Host-associated > Fungi > Mycelium > Unclassified | place: USA: Florida, Paynes Creek Historic... | reverse complement strand
TCCATTTATGGAAGGTTTACTAAACAAAGAAGAAATCTAAACAAAAAGGCTATTGGACATTCATCCAATAGCCTTTTTTTATTTCAACATCAAAGTCAGTGTATGCTCTTCATTATCAACTGCAAAAACCTGATCATCTGTATTCACAAGAAAACGCTTCTTGCTGCTGTCATACAATACATCGCTATCACTTAAGGATAGTGACGCCGGGTTGATAGGAGAAATGTTATGAAAAATAAGCTCTGTTGCTTTATCATTCTCCAGTACATAACTGATTTTTTCATAATCAAAATTCAGCGTTTTTCTGCCGTCAGCCGTATTTCCTTCAGTATAACCATTCAATTTCGATTGAATGCTGGTGCTGCTGTCTCCCAGGAATTTCAGAAAGTATTCATAGGAAGATGCTGCGTTTTGCGAGACATAAGACGTAAATGCAGCGGCATGCAATTCAGCGTGTTTCATGTTAGTTGCAACAGCGCTCTGTTTCACATAATAAGAGTGCCCGTCAAACTTTATTTTCGCTGCTTGTTTGCCTTTTGCAGCTATCGTCACATCTGTGCCGAATGGCAGTGTAACGTCAGCCTTCTGTTTCAAACCCTGATCCTTATAAGCAGCCGCTTTTTCAGCTGCAATAAACCCTTGCTTATTGACTGCGGTTAAACGTTCCTCTGACTTGCCCTTTGCATCGCCATGATGGTTCTTCACTTCATTTTGCGGAATAGCGCCAAACGAAGCAATTGTACGAAGCGGGGCATTAAAGAACATCGTTCCAGCCATGAAGACAGTCAGAATAGACAAAATAGCAATTTGAACAGCATTAGCCAGTGATTTTGGCTTTTTCTTTTTTTTGCGGAGACGGTCAAGCGCTTCAGGATCTTCTTTCTTCCGCTCTTCCGTTTGCTCCTTTTTATATGTTTCTTTTTCTTTTTTAGACAGCTTATTAAACCAGTCGATAAATGCTTTGTACTCTTTGACAACGGTTTTTGTTTCATCAAACATACGAAGCTCGCCGTAGTGCATCCAAGCGACGCGGTCACACATCTTTTCAATCTGGCCGATCGAGTGGCTGACAAAGAAAATCGTTTTCCCTTGCTTTTTAAACTCATTTATTCTGTCTACACACTTCTGATAAAACGTTTGGTCACCTACAGAAAGCGCTTCGTCAATAATTAAAATGTCAGGGTCAATATGCACGGAAATCGCAAAACCGAGACGCGATTTCATCCCGCTGGAATAGTTTTTAACCGGCTGATTAATAAAATCGCCAATCTCAGCAAATTCAACGATGCTGTCATACATATCATCAATTTCTTTATTGGTTAACCCCATCATCAAACACTTGAGCCGGACATTGTCCCGGCCCGTTAATTGGTTATTTAAACCGGCAGCAATCGCAATCAGCGACGGCTGGCCGTTCATTTCAATTTCACCGCTGGTCGGCGGAATAATTTTAGCCAGCAGGTTAGACATGGTTGATTTCCCTGATCCATTTATCCCTACAAAGCCGATTGTCTCTCCCTCATACACGTCAAAGGAGACATTCCGCACAGCAAAAAAACCATTATCCTTAGCCGGAAAAAACAATCCTTTAATCTTGTCCGATTGTTTTTTATACAAATGATACTGCTTTGAAACATTTCGAAACGAAACTTTTAGTTTCATCGTAAAATCTCCTTACGTATTAAAGAAAGTCAACAAACTTGTCTCTGAATTTCATATGCAGGATAGAACCTACTAACAATAAAAGGAATGTGAACAACCAAAAGTACAGCGTGTACTTCATGTCATGGAAAAACCATGCTCCATCTAAGAAGCTGTTCCGGAATCCTTCAATAATATAGAATAGTGGATTCAACTTCAGAACAGGCACTAATTCGGGGTGGCTTTGACCGAGTTTCGCATTAACATCCCAAAAAATTGGCAACAAGAAAAACAAAAGTCTTGTTACGGCCTGCAGCAAAAATTGATAATCTCTAATCAGCACACTGATCGTTGAGTTAAACAAACTAAACGAAAACATAAAAGCAATCATACAGATGAAGTAATAAATATATTGTAACCAATGCACACTCGGGAACACACCATTAACTAGGAGTACAATGATATAAATCACCATCATGATCATATAACTAAATAAGTTAGATGCAATGGCCACGGACGGTAGAGAACTAATCGGGAAGTTCATTTTAGCCACCATATTAATGCGCTTAAATACACTATTTGATCCATCAAGTATAGTTGGACTGATGAAAAACCATGGGATTAATCCTGCCAGCATCCAAATAATAAAAGGCACTTCGCCCGCTCCGGTTGTCACAGGACCGCCCTTTCTAATCCCCATACCAAATACGAACCAGTAGGCCAGCATTTGGATAAGCGGATTTAAGAACTGCCATAAGACACCTAAATAATTCATTTGATATTTAGACTTGGTTTCATAAGCCGCCAATCTTAAAATTAAAGGAAATGACGTTATTTGCTCTCTGAGTATACGCAACAAATCATTCATTTTTTATCTTCCTTAGACTTAATTGTTTTTGGGAATCTTTCTGTTTAAAAATTTGAAAGCACCGCTGATTATTGTAACAGATCCTGCATTTTTTTTCACTTCTCAACAAGTATCTAAAAAGCTGCCGAAATATCGACAGCTATACATTTTATAAAATAACCTAAATTATTCAGCTTTAAATACAGTATTAACAACCTTTTCAGATGAACGTCCTGACTCTAAATAGCAAAACTTATCATAGAAAGGACCAAAAGAAACCGGAAGCTTATAATCAGGCGATGAGATCTGCTTGATAGCCTCAATCGTTTCTTCAGTAGTTTTTACCAAAGGACCAGGAGCTTCTTTTTCAAAATCAAAGTAGAAACCACGCAACTTATCCCGGTAGGTTTCGATGTCAGGGACAAAGAATAGCATTGGCCGTTTTAAATTTGCAAAATCAAAGAATACTGAAGAATAATCAGTAATCAGCAAATCAGAAACCATATACAATTCTCGAATATCCTCATAAGCAGAAAAATCATATGCAAATCCTTCAAAAGGACCTAAATCAAAATTCTCAGCTACCAGATAATGCATTCTTAAGATTACGATATATTCATTTCCAAGCTCTTGTCTAAGTTGATGCAAATCTAAATCGAGATCGAACTTATAACGCCCTTTTGCATAAAACTGATCATCTCTCCATGTAGGGGCATATAAAATAACCTTTTTATCACGAGGAATATTTAACCTACTCTTTATCAATGATATTGTTTCCTCATTATTATCATTATGAAGAAAATCATTTCTAGGATATCCAGATTCAATCATTGTCTTGTTAAACTGAAACGCCCGTGTAAAGATCTCAGTTGAATAACCATTTGGGGAAATCAAGTAATCCCAATTAGAAGCTTCCTTGATAAAATTCCTTTTATATTTTTTAGTGTTTGTACCAGGCATATGGACTTCTTCCATATCCATTGCAAGTCTTTTTAAAGGCGTGCCATGCCATGTTTGTAAATATGTTGTATGACTAGGTTTCGGAATCCATAATGGAAGCCGGCTGTTAACAACCCAATACTCAGCTCTTGCCATAGCGAAGAGCCATTTTAATGAGAGGCGATTAATGTAAGGAATCCCCTTTTCATCAAAAGGCGCTGAATATTGTTTATTTACACTCCAATACATTTTATACTCAGGATGGTTTTCCCGCATATATTCGTAAATCGCTCTCGGATTACAACTGTATTGTTTCCCGTTAAAACTTTCAAAAATGACTGTTTTCCTTTTAACTGGCATTCTGCTAGCCATCACGAATAGAGATTTGTATGTTTTAGTGATTAACTTGTTTCTCATTTTTGTGATCTTTTTTAATTTTGATACTAATCTCTTCTTCTTTCCTTTAATAAAGTATTTCATCCTTGTTTTCAGGCTATAGTCGTTTACTCTGATACCTAGAGTCTGCTTTTTCTTTTTCTTAAAGACTTCATAACGAACTGGTGCGTTGTTTGTTTTAATAATACTTACTAATCCTTTTAATTTGTTTTTTCGATCTCCTAAAACAAGAGCAGTGCTGTTGAACTGAATATCCGTTCCTTCATCGTCATTGCATATATACTCCATAAAAAGACGATAAACATAACGTTTTTCATTTGAGAAAGGAATTTCTTTCAAAGGCACTTTCACTTCAAAATCATACAGTTCCGGAACAAAACCATCTGCTCTCATGTTTTCAAGGCCATGTGTTTTTCTATCTAGCTTGATTGGAAATTTTTCCTCAATAGGTGTTTCTCCACCCTTTTTTAAAATAAGGTTCAAGTTTTTTATCCGATATTGATTTTCGGAACTCAGGTATCCCGCATAACCTGTTATGCTTATTTCTTCAGAGCTAATCTCGATTTGATCAAATCTGATGATTTTGGCCTCTCTTTTCACCTTAATAGAAAAGTTGCCTTTATCAGTTGTATAAGGTAAAATCAAAAGTTCTGTGGTTTGATCGACATGAAAGGCGCGCTCAATTGAATTTACTTCAGCAGAAAGACGCTTCAAGAGTGGTTCCTGCTCCGCATCTTCATATTTTTTTCGAAATTCGACATAAAAATCATATGTTTGTCCCATTTCAACAGGCATAGGCAAAACATGAGCATTTATCTCAGTTTTATACTCTAATGAGCCAGTGTTTTGAAGCGAAAATTCAGATTCCGTTCCTGAACGTCTCTCTTTCAGCTTTAAAAATAACTGGTAATCCTCTAAAAATTGGTGTTCTGAATCAATTGAGATTAACAATTCAAGACTTCCTAAATTGTTTTTCAAGCTTTTCAAAATACATTTAATCACAGTGTTTTCAATCATTACTTTTTTCTGCTCCTCTGTATAAAAGCTCTTTCCTTTTTGCTTCCTTTTATTAGTGTCAACTACTAAGGACATTACCCAAAATATTAACTCTCTTTTATTTCCGTGACCCTCCAAGAGAAATTGCCTTTAACTGTTGTATAGGGCTCTACTCTATAGCCATTATTAGTATCTATACTGTTTCCTGACAATTTTGTTTCTTCACTCGAAAGTCTTCGCATTGTTTTAATATGGCCATTTGCATTGAAAACAATATAAAAATCAATAACTTGGGTTTTATTAGCAGCTATCTTTTCAATATTTACATCTTTTTCGAGATCAATTACAAACAGTTGATCATTTTGTAAGTTTGTTGAAATAATTTCAGCCTTATTCTTTCTGTCCAAGCCCACTAAACGTATTTTTTTAATATCATTATGATCAAAATTCTCAATGTCAATTTCTATTTTAGTTTTATCAAAATCCTCAGTATAGGAACTAATAGAAGGATCTTTTTTTCCAACCTTTTTAGAGAACTTCTCTCTTTCTATTCGCACCTCAATCATCTGATTAAGAGCAAAAGCCCAATTTTCAATATAGTTGGGTCTTGAATATTTTTCAGCCATTTTAAAAGCTTGTTCTGAAAATTTTTGATGAGTACTTTCATCTTTCATCAAAGAGATAATAGCTTGACCCAATTTCTCTATATTATACTGTTCAATGACATATCCATTTGCTCCGTCAGTAACTAAGCTCCTTGCTCCGTAATCATAATCGTATGTTACAACTGGACATCCATTGCTCAGTGCCTCCATATTTGATAGACCGAACCCTTCAAAATGAGAGGTTGAAATGGTTAGCCAAGCTTTTTGAAACTCTGAGTCAGGGTTATCCGTATAGCCTTTCAAAAAGACATTGTTCTGCAGTTTGGTATCTTCAATTTCTTTTTTTATTTTTTCGAAATCTTCACCCGATCCGAATATATCAAGTTTTGCTTCAGGAATTTCTTTCACGACTAAACTAAATGCTTTTACTGCATGTATCAGATTTTTCATAGATGCAAGTCTTGAAATAATGACAGCTTTGTATTTTTCACTCGGCACATTCAATACAGCGGGATCAAGAGGCTTATCAATTGTATGCGGAGTAAAGAAAAACGTCTCTTGTTCCCCTGAAATCAATTTAAAATCTTCTAGCTGCTCCTCAGTTATAAAAAAGACAGCATCCAAATTATACATCTGACTAAATACTTCTTTATAGCGACCCTTAATTTGATATTTATTGCTGCCGTAATGCTTGTTATGAATAATTGCTCCATAATAGGAAGAAGGTGATTTTTTCACTTTAAAGACATGTTTGTCTTGCGGTCTGCTGTCCACTAAAAACAACTTAGGTTTATCATTTTGTTTTTGCAGATATTCTATCCAATATTGACGCAGTTCCGATTCATCTTTTACTTTTATCTCACCCTCAAGGGAGTACCAAATAATATGAGATAATTGAACATCTTTTTCTTCATTGTTCCATACATAGAGTTTGTCTAAATATACTTGATTTTGGTCATTAATATATTCCTGCAGATACATCTTGTTTAGCTGCACATCATAATGAGTAACGAGAACTAAGTTTCCGTTCTTCGTATATTCCTCTCTCTTTATGAGCTGGTTTTTATCATTCAAATAGTCGACGTACCGGATAGTTTCTCCATCTCCGTAGTAAACTACAGACATTTCATTGTTCTTCTTACCAAACAATCTTGACACAGTTTTTGCAAATTTTCCCATTCCAACTTGCTTTTTTATCTGGTCAAGGCCTATCCTTTCTTCGTATGATCTTTTCCCATTTGTTCTAACACTTAAAAAATCATCGAATAGATTAATAACACTTGTGAATTTTTTATCAATCTTACCGTTGCTGTACAATTCATCAATTTTTGAAGACAACTCTAAATCAAAACGAAACGTTAAGAAAAAGGTGTTTTGGTTACACTCTTCTCCAAATAATTTTGAACGCAATAATAATGATTTCGTCAGACCGCCATAATTACTTGGCAGTCCACCAGAGATAAAATAATAATCCATGTCAGGAATTTGTTTTATATTAGATTCACTCACCGCATGTAAAGACAATTTTTTACTCCCTTTCGGCATCTAGAATATATGATCATTGAAATTTATATCTACCCGGATACTTTAGTCACAAAAACCAATGTAAGCATCAAAAAGTACTTCTTATTTCAATAAGAAGTACTTTAATTAGATATTGAACCAATGATATCAGGATCCTAAATTATAAACCAGCAATTTCCTCTTTGATCTTTGTTGTAGAGATGCCTTCTGTTCTTGGGAGGTAAACAACCTCACACTGATCTTTGAGAAAGTCAAATTTACCTTCCCAGTCATCCCCCATAACAAAAACATCAATATTATGATCAATAATATCTTGCTTTTTTTGCTCCCAATTCTTTTCAGGAATTACTTCGTCCACATATCGAATGGTTTCTAAAATTAATTTACGGTGCTCATAGCTGTGATAAGCTTTTTTTTGCTTTTGTAAATTGAATTCATCCGTTGAAATAGCAACAACTAAATAATCACCAAGCTGCTTTGCACGCTCAAGCAATTTAATGTGACCCCAATGCAGTAAATCAAAAGTTCCATATGTGATAACTTTTTTCATTTAAAGAAACGCTCCTTCCTAATGTTAAACACTATTAAAAACACTACTGACGTTAGCGATTAAATTCTAAAAACCTGTTTGTATTCCTTATATCGACATATTTCTCGTATGTCTTCACTGATCATTAATTATAGCATACCGCCTAAAAAAGGTTAAGTACTCATGAGGAGAAAAACATTCCAAAATATGTAATTACATTCAGACTCCATTGGCACCAAGGTCTGTTGTTCATTCGTTCATTCAATTGTAAAATTGGAAACATATTTAAATTTAATGTAAAGATAATGTTAATCCTTTGTTGAAGATTTATGTTAAAATATAAGGTAGCTTGATTTTGCTTTTAGAAACTCTCGGTTTTTAACTATATAAATAGAATCTTAAAGGAAGGAGGAGCCAGACATGCAAACAGAGACTATTCACAATATTCCTTATGTTAACAGTAACTTAACATCATTTATCGATTACCTAGAGAAACATTATATTGATCAAAAGATTGGTGCTGTCATTTCCACAGTCAACCCTGAAATTGCATTTGCAGCTATTAAAGATCGGGACTACTTTGATGTACTATCTTCTTCAAACTTCATTTTGCCTGATGGGATCGGTGTAGTCATGATGTCACGTTTGACTAACAACAGGCTTCAGTCCCGAATCGCAGGTTACGATGTTTTTAAAGAACTTCTGGGCGTTGCTAACAAAAAGAAAAAACGCATATTTCTGTACGGTGCGAAGAAAGATGTTATAAAAGGTGTTGTATCCAAAATTTCTTCTGAATACCCAAATATTAAAATCGCAGGTTATTCAGACGGTTATGTTCAAGATCACACCCTAGTGGCAAAACAAATTGCAAGAGCAAATCCTGACATGGTATTCGTAGCTTTAGGGTATCCTCATCAAGAGAAATTCATTCATAACTACAGACACTTGTTCCCTAAAGCCGTATCTATAGGTCTAGGAGGAAGCTTTGATGTATTTAGCGGTAATGTCAAACGGGCCCCTTCCTGGATGATACGTTTAAATTTAGAATGGTTCTACCGGTTAATCTTGAATCCATGGCGATGGAAAAGAATGCTTAGCATCCCAAAATATGCTTTAACGGTTTTAAAAGAAGAAAAAAACAAAAAAACTTTTTATCCAAAGCCTGAAAAAGATCATACAAAACAGATATAAAAACGAAAACTTTCAAATAAATGGATGATAAAAATGAAAATAAGATCACTACTGGCGAATTGCTATTTGTATTTTTTATCAGCAATCGCCTTTTTTCTGCAATGGGTGAAACCTGAAAGCAAAGTGACCCTCCTGATCTCATTCGAAGCAAACGCAAAAGCGATTCTGGAGGAATATGAACAAGGACAATATTCTTATAAACTTAACATCCTGTATACCCAGCAGGCCTCTTCTATTGCCGAGAGCTTCCCGAATGTAGATGCATATTTATTACAAGAAAAAAACCCTATCCATCTCATTAAAGCTGTATACCTAATGTTTAACAGTAAAGTGATCATAACAGATAATTACTTTCTATTAACAAGTGTGTTAAATAAGCGGAAGCAAACGAAATGTATCCAAGTATGGCACGCAAATGGCTCTCTCAAAAAATTTGGTTTGGAAGACATTACAAACATGCAACGGACGAAAACTGATATTAAAAGGTTCCAAAAAGTATACAGTTCGTATGATTATTTAACTGTTGGCTCAGAAGAGATGGCAAATATCTTCAAGAAATCATTTGGAATAAAGGATAACCAATTATTAAAAATAGGTGTGCCTTTAACAGACCCTTATTACCGAGAAAACAAGAAAAAAATTTCAGATACTCTAAACATACAAAGAAAAAAAATAATCCTCTATGCACCGACGTTTAGAGATTATAATATGCAATCAATTCAATTGCCTTTTACAGAAGAACAATTAATTCATCAGTTAAAAGAAGAATATGTTTTATTTGTTAAGCTGCATCCCGCCATTCAGAACAATATTGATATTAAATATTCCAGTGATTATATTAAAGATGTTTCTAATTATGCCTTGTTTGATCTACTCATGGCTGCAGACATATTAATCACTGACTATTCTTCTGTTCCCTTTGAATTTTCGATTTTAAATAAACCCATTCTTTTTTATACTTATGATTTAAAACTTTATCAACAGAAGCGGGGATTGGTTGATAATTATCTTTCCATAATACCTGGAAGAGCCTGCTATGACAGTGAATCATTAATAAATGAAATTCAAACCCCATTTAATTATTCCAAAATAAAAGTTTTTTCCGATAGATGGAATAAGTATTCTGATGGGAATTCAAGCCAAAATTTATTGAATTTCATCGAAAATTTAATAAGCTAAATGATGACACTTGTTCAAAAAGGAACAAGTGTTCTTTTTTCTCTTGACTGCCGAACGTATGTTTGCTTAAATGTAGTTAGTTGCTTATGGCAGCAAATAATAATAGAGGTGGTAAATTTATGAGAAGAAAAGAACTGTTTGATTTCACCAACATCACGCCAAAATTATTTACTGAACTACGTGTAGCAGACAAAACCGTACTTCAATCATTCAATTTCGATGAGAAAAACCACCAAATTTATACAACCCAAGTCGCAAGTGGATTAGGAAAAGACAACACCCAAAGCTATCGCATAACTCGTTTATCTCTTGAAGGTTTACAATTAGACAGCATGCTGTTGAAACATGGAGGTCATGGTACAAATATAGGAATTGAAAACCGTAATGGCACCATTTATATTTGGTCTCTATACGATAAACCAAACGAAACAGATAAAAGTGAATTAGTTTGTTTCCCATATAAAGCAGGCGCGACTTTAGATGAAAATTCTAAAGAACTTCAGCGATTCTCGAATATGCCTTTCGATCATAGGGTTACACCTGCTCTTGATATGAAGAATAGACAGTTGGCAATTAGACAATACGATACAAAAAATAATAATAATAAACAGTGGGTGACAATTTTTAACCTGGACGATGCAATAGCAGATAAAAACAATCCTCTTTATACTATTAACATTCCTGACGAACTTCATTATTTACAAGGTTTCTTTTTAGATGACGGTTATTTATATTGGTATACAGGAGATACAAACAGCAAAAGCTATCCGAATCTCATAACTGTATTTGATTCCGATAATAAAATAGTGCTGCAAAAAGAAATTACTGTTGGCAAAGACTTGTCCACCAGATATGAGAATAACTTCCGTGAACCGGAAGGGATCTGTATGTACACCAATCCTGAAACTGGGGCAAAATCATTAATGGTGGGAATTACAAGTGGAAAAGAAGGAAATCGTATAAGCAGAATTTATGCATACCATTCTTATGAAAACTTCATGAATCATGTACCTATGCTTCGATCCCCTTTATTAAAAACCGTGGGGCACCAAGATACACCTCCAGAAAGATTTCAACCATTTATTCAAACCTTCATTTTAGAGTATAATGCTCAAAACAAAAAATGGATGGTTCCGACTTCAGGTTATTTACCATCTTACACATCAAATTTAGTCCGAAATATTACTATCAATGCAGATGGAAACTTGCAAGTCACATTAAATGAACGCTATATTAGTTTACTTCATCAATCGATAGAAGGAGATTTCCGCTTAAAACAAAAGGATATCCGAATGGGATCCTGGTATTTTGCCGGCGGAGAAAAATCAAATGTGCTTGAAATAGGTTTTATGAAAGGGAGTACCAAAATCAGACCCGATGATGCAGCCATCTCAAATGCTTCAAGAATGAGTATTTTTATGATTGTTGCGGACAAGATTGAGGTGTGATAAACAAATAGGCTGTAGCTATTAAATAGCTACAGCCTATTTGCAACTTTCTAAGTTTTTTATCGATATTCCGGAACATCAAAGTAAAGTGTATAGCCGTCCAGCAATGAATACAGGCTGTACATGCGGTTTACTTGTTTGTACGCCCAGCCGATGTCTGTTGCGTATTGATGTGTCGCTGTAGCTGACCATCTCATTTTGTACAGTGTGTCCTGATTGTAAGCTGTGTTGTGGATATACGATGAGCCTATGAATTTAGCTCCGCCGATAATGGCCGCTTCTGGTGTGAACCAGCCCTGCTCGTACGCATATTTGGCTCCGTAGTAATTCGGATTGCTGTCGTATGCTCCAATTCCATACATGTTGTATACTTTTTTTCCGTTATAGGTTAATCCATTGGCTAGGGCGGATGTCCCGTTTCCTGTTTCAAGAAGAGCGTGTGAGATTAAATACAGTTCGTTGATGCTATATTGATTGGCGGCATCGATAAATGCCTTTGCTCTCCCTGTCAGGATGCCTTTACCCGCAAGCACTTTCTGATTGACCTCAGTAACGCTGAGGCCCGCTGTCTGTGACAGCTTGAGAAATTGGAAGTAGTATTTGCTGTCTCTGGTAAAGTTATTTGGATCCACGTATTGAACTACTTCATCACTGCTTGCGTTTCGCCAGCCCAAATTGATCTTAGCCCAGCCGTTTATCTGTCCGATGATTTTCACTTTATCGCCTTTTTTAAATTGGCCGATCACGTTTGTCGGGCTGACTTCCGGCGTTGACCGGATATTTAGTACATCAGCCGTAACAGTTGATGTTGCTGTATTAATGTACGTGAGCGATACGTAAGCCGCTCCGTCTGTTTGCGGACTTACTGTCATTTGTTTTTGGACCATATCACGAAGTGAGAGATTGTAGTTTGTTTTCATGATTTGCGGGCCGTTTTTGATCTTCACGATAGATGATGTCCATCCGTATAATTGTTTTAGCTTCGTTGATGCCGCAGCAGCTGTATCATTGCCTGTGAACTGCTCATTTACGCTGATTTTATAAAGCGTATTGCTTTTCGTTGTATAGCTCGGGGTTACACTTTTCGATTTAAGATAGGTTAACCCATTGTTCAATGCGGTTTTGCTGCTAAGCTGTGTTGTCACGATTTTGTATTGTGTATATGCAGTCTGGCCTGTTTTTGATGTTGTGACTGCGATATGATTTTGTTTGAAAAATGTTAAAACGCGGTCAATCTCTTCTTGGCTGATGATAGCTTCAGTTGTGATTTGATAGCTGCTCGCAGCTGTCTGACCGGTTTTCTGGCTTGCTACTGATATATGATTCGATTTGAAAAACGTGAGTGCCTGATTGACTTTCGTTTGATCAAGCAGAGATTCGGTTGTGATTTTAAACGTGTCAGCTATTTGTTTTTTGACGGATTTCGCAGAAGCACTTAGCTGATTTTTCTTTAATATGTTCAAACCCTTTGTGACTTTTGCTTGATCTGATGTTTCTTCTGAGATGAGCTGATATTGATTTTCTGCTGTTGATCCAGCTGCTGTTTTTGCAGCTTTTACTTTTTTCTGAGCAAAGAAGGCTGCTGCTTTGTTTGCTTGCTGCTCGCCTAAAATCTTTGCCGTCGTGATTTGATAAGCTGCAGACGTTGTCGTTTTTTTGACGCTGGATGACGTGTAATGCCATTTTTTCTTTTTAAAGAAAGTGTCTATTTTTTGGAGCTGCTGTTTTGTTATACCCTTCATATTCACGGTATATGATGTGCTTTTTCCAACCTGTTGATAACTGCCGGATACGCCAGTGTTTTTCTTGATTTGGCTGATGGCGTCCTTTACTGTACTCAGCCCTTTGAAATAAGCTGATTGGACATTGTATGACTCAACGGTTGTTTTTTGATTGATGGACTTGTAGCTGCCTGTGATGCCAGTGCTCTGTTTCAGCTGCTGCAATAGAGTTTTGGCATTGGCTTCACCTGAAATGGCGGCAGTTGTGAACGTATAATAGGCTTGCCCTTTCACTGTTTCCTTTAATGATGCCTGCAGCCCAGATTCCTTTTGGAAGGCGTTTTTGATCTGCGCTGCTCTGCTGTCTCCCACGATTGTGCCAGACTGAATGGTTGTGACAGACACCGTGTGTGTGATGGGCTGATACGAGCTTTTAATCCCCGTTTGCTTGGCCAGGCTCTGGATAAGCGCCTTGACTTTTGTCTCATCAGCAATGTCTGATGTCATGACGTTCATATAGGGCTGAGCTGCTCCGTAAGCTTTTACAGCGCCAGCCACTCCCGTCTCCTGTTTCAGCTTTGCTAAGATAGTATTGGCCTGTTTTTCTCCGGAGATGGCACCTGACGAGATGGTGACATATGGCTGTTTGCTTCCAACAGGACTTGACGTTCCTGTAATCGATGTCTGTTTGGCGAGTCCGCTCAGTATTGCTTTCGCTTCTGATTCGCTATGAATGCCTGAGGCGGAAATTTGGTAGGTCGTTGTTGTGCCTGATGCCTGATAGGATGCATCCCAGCCAGTATCTTTTTCCAGTTTGGCGACAGCTTGTGAGGCTTGGCTTTCTGTACTGAATGTATTCGACGGCTCTACTTGATATAGTGAGTAGTCGGTATACGCGGCTGCCTGGGCAGAACCAGACATGGCAAAAAAGGCAAGGGACGCGGCGGATAGAAGCATAGGTGCGATTAGTCTCTTTTTCATTCCTTCTCCTCTTTCTTATTCTATGAGTATATAAAACTAGTTTATTTATCGGCACGCGCATGCTTCATTTATAGGTGAATCACTTCCATTTTCTAATAAAAAAAACTTAACCTCGAAGTGAGATTAAGTTTAAATATGAGACACGATAAGAATACAAGTTCCTTTTATCGTAAAATCGGGCATTTGAGCCGGCAAAATAAAGTGATCACCTTTTTTGAGCGGACATGTTTTGTCCTCATATTTGAGCAAACCGCTTCCTTCTATCACGCTGCAAATCAGAAAGGATTCATCCTGAGTCATTTCAGCTTCGCCATTGATGTCCCATTTATACACCGAAAAATATTCCCCTTGAACAAACGTTTTAATGGTTATGCCTTTTCTTGATTCGGTCGATTCATCTATATACCCGTCCACATGGGGAACCGTGGCCGCATTGACCGCTTTGGCAAAATGAAGCTCTCTCGGACTTCCGTTGCTATCAAGACGGTCATAATCGTACACCCGGTATGTGGCATCTGAATTTTGCTGAGTCTCTAAAACAAGGGCCCCCTTGCACAATGCATGCAGCGTTCCGCTCGGCACATAATAGAAATCACCCGGTTTAATTTTGATTCTTCGCAGCAGGCCCTCCCAGTCACCGCTGTTGATCATTGTGACAAGTTCGGTTTTTGAGCGGGCCGTATGCCCGTAAATGATTTCTGCGTTTTCCTTACAGTCGATAATGTACCAGCATTCCGTCTTGCCGAGTTCTCCCTCTTCGTTTTCTCCGGCATAGTAATCATCAGGGTGAACTTTAATTGACGTATCTTCCTTCACATCCAGCAGCTTTGTCAGAAGCGGAAACCGATCCCCCTCTACGCCGCCGAATACTTCACGGTGTTCTTCCCAAAGCTCGATCAATGTCTTTCCTTTATACGGGCCATTTGCAACAGTGCTCGGTCCTTTTGGATGAGCGGAAATGGCCCAGCATTCCCCCGTTGATTCTGAAGGAATACTGTATCCAAATCTATCTCGTAAAGCGGTTCCGCCCCAGATTTTTTCTTTAAACACAGGCGTTAGAAAAATCGGTGATTGCGTCATGATCCGTACCCCTCCCCTGTAAATAACTGATCATCATTTTCCCGGTGCGCCCCTCTTACAAACGCCCGTATAAGCTGCCTTTTTCCGATGACAACATATGTACAAAGCATCATCTTTTCATTACCCCTTCAAAGAAAACGCTTCCTATCTATTATATCACGTCGAAAAGAAGCTTTGTTTCAGCCTTTTCCTCGATAAGAATAATTCTCCTTTTTTGATACAAATTAATAAAAACCGTCAATCTGTTTACGAAGGAGAGAAACTATGCAAATCGACTCTGATCTCCAGAACAATTTAGACACACTGAAAAAAACATTGGGACAAAACGACGATATGATGTTTTATACATTTGCTTTCGGAGATAGCCGACAAAAGGCGTGTTTACTGTATATTGACGGTCTGACAGAGAATAAAATGCTGGCGCAATACGTCATTTCTCCTTTACAAAAAGAGGCGTTAGCCCATAAGGAATGCTCGATTGAAGACTTATCCGCCTTTTTTTTCGGCTTTCACCACAGCGTTGTTTCTACAATGAAAGAAATAGAGCAGCTCGTTTTTTCAGGGCAAGCCATTTTGCTCGCTGATGGCTATCGCGGAGGATTGGCATTTGATACAAAAACGATAATGACGCGCAACCTTGAAGAGCCTTCATCTGAGGTCTTGGAACGCGGGCCAAAGGTTGGCTTTATTGAAAAACTACGGACAAACACGGCGCTTTTGCGAGAGCGGTCTAGTGACCCTAATCTCGTCATTAAAGAGATGACCATCGGCAAAAGGACGAAAAAAAAGGTAGCTGTCGCTTATATTCAAGATATTGCTCCTGATTATGTCGTAAAAGAAGTGTTTAATCGGCTAAAATCCGTCATGACAGATGATGTGCCAGAATCAGGCTCACTTGAACAGCTCATTGAGGATGAACCTTTTTCGGCCTTTCCCACAATATTAAGCACAGAACGTCCTGATCGTGTAGAAAGCTCGTTGTTAGAAGGACGGGTTTCGATTTTAGTAGATGGTACACCATTTGCATTGATTGTACCGGCAACGGTTGATGAATTTATTCATTCACCGGATGATTACAACCAACGCTGGTTTCCAATGTCTCTTATTCGTTTGATTCGCTATACGAGCATTCTGATTACTATTTATTTGCCTGGCTTATATATTTCTCTCGTTACCTTCCATACCGGGCTTTTGCCGACGAGAATGGCCATTTCGATTGCGGGCAGCAGGCTGAATGTACCTTTCCCGCCTTTTGTTGAAGCCTTTAATATGATATTCACGATAGAACTGATCAGGGAAGCCGGGTTAAGGCTCCCAAAGCCGATCGGACAGACGATTGGCTTTGTCGGAGGGGTTGTTATCGGACAAGTAGCCGTACAAGGCCAAATCGTCAGCGCACTAATGGTCATTGTTGTATCCATTACCGCATTGGCATCCTTTACCGTTCCATCATACGCTTATAACTTCCCGCTGCGGATTATTCGTATCGCGGCAATGATAAGTGCATCAGTGTTGGGCATGTATGGCGTCATCATGGTCTTTCTGCTAGTAATTGGCCATTTAATGCGTTTGAAAAGCTTTGGCCAGGATTACATTATTCCGATAATGGCACAGCCCGGACAAGACTTGAAAGACACAATTATTCGCGTTCCCACCCTATTTTTAAAAAGAAGACCTACCCGCAAAGGCACAAAAGATAAAATCAGACAAAGGTGATGGTTATGAGGCAATCAGAGGACAAGCTTACATTCATGCAGACGCTTATTATGGTAAGCAGTACAATGATCGGTTCTGGTGTCTTAACCCTTCCCCGCTCAGCCGCTGAAACCGACAGTCCGATTGGATGGATCATGATCCTGCTGCAGGGCGTTATTTTTATTATTTTTGCTCTGCTTTTTTTGCCTTTTCTTCAACGAAACAGCGGGAAAACGATTTTTGAGCTCAACAGCATTGCAGCCGGAAAATTAATCGGTTTCTTATTGAATTTATTTATTACCCTTTATTTTATCGGTATCGTATGCTATCAGACGCGGGTCTTGGGCGAGGTTGTCGGATTCTTTCTTTTAAAAAACACACCGATGGCGGTTGTTGTGATCACTTTTCTGGCGGTTGCCATTTATCATGTGGCTGGAGGCGTGTACCCCATTGCGAAGGTATATGCGTATATCTTTCCTATTACCATTATTATTTTTCTCATGCTTTTGATGTTTAGCTTTCGTTTGTTTCAGTTAGATTTTATCCGGCCCGTTTTTGAGGGCGGCTTTCAAAGTTTTTTTTCTTTATTTCCTAAAACTCTTTTATATTTTTCCGGATTTGAAGTCATATTTTATCTCGTTCCCTTTATGAAGGATCCAAAGCAGGTAAAAAAAGCTGTCGCTTTTGGCATTGCTACTTCGGCTGTTTTCTATAGCATTACATTGTTTATGGTCATCGGCTGTATGAGTGTGGCTGAGGCAAAAACAGTGACGTGGCCGACCATTTCACTCATCCACGCATTAGAAATTCCAGGGATTTTTATTGAACGATTTGACCTGTTTTTACAGTTAACGTGGACAACGCAGCAATTTGCATGTATGCTCGGCTCCTTTAAAGGGGCGCATATCGGATTAACAGATATCTTTCACCTGAAAAATAAAAACAATCCATGGCTGCTTACTGCATTGCTTGCTGTTACATTTTTTCTATCAATGTTTCCTGAAGATCTTAATGCCGTGTTTTATTACGGTACACTTCTCGGTTATGTATTTCTGGGTGTGATTACAATACCATTTTTCATCTGGTTTTTAAGCTGGATACAGAAAAAACTGGGGAGGGGTCAGCTGCAATGAAGACAATGCTGAAACTTTTTGCAATGTTTCTGATGCTGCAGATGCTCTGCGGATGCTGGGATGTCAAAGATATTGAAAAACTGTCTTTTGCCAGAGGGCTTGCGATCGATGAAACGGATGACCATCAGTATAAATTAATGTATCAAAACCTTCTTCCCCAAAGCGAAGACAGCCAAGCATCCGGAAAACCCGAATTTGTCAATGTGACGTCCTACGGGAAAACGATTCTTGAAGCAGTCAGTGATGTATCCATCAAGGACCCTCCTATCTATAGCGACCATTTAAAAGTCATTCTTTTGGGAGAAAAGCTAATGAGGAATCAAAATGTAGACCAAGTCCTCAACCACTTTATCCGGGATGATGAGCTGCGGCGAAGCAGCTATTTGATGGCAGCCAGAGGGAATGCAGCTGATGTTTTCACAAAAGGAAACCCCAATCAGCAGCAGCCGATGCCCTCCGAAAAACTGATTGATTTGACAACTCACAGCGGATATAACGGTAAGATTATGATACCGCTGCGCATCGGAAGAGCTTCTGTCTACTCTCAGAACGGGTACAGTTATCTTATTCAAGCCGTGACAAACGAAAAGGGAAAAGCCAAGTATGACGGAGCAGGCATTATCAAAAGGGGCAGCAATAAACTCGTTGGGTTTCTTTCAGCTGATGAAACCCAAACACTGTCATGGGTCATGGGGACGATCCAAGGCGGTGTCATGCCGACGACAGATAAAGGACATCCGATTACGTTTGAAATCAAAAAGTCGAAAACCAAAATTAAGCCTATCATTGAAAACGGAAAGCCTGTCTTTCATATTTCTGTTAAAACGAAGGGCATCCTGACAGAAGACCAAAACCCGAATGAAAACTCCTTTAGCAAAAGTTATTTGCACAGGCTGGAAAACATTTTTGAGAAAAAGCTTGAACGAGATATAAAGCAGGTGATGGATAAACTGCAGCACGAGTATAAAACCGATCCGGTCTTTTTATCAGACCACATAAGGATTCAACACCCTGACTACTGGAATAAAGTAAAAGGGCATTGGGATGAAATATTTTCTGAGACTGATTTTAAGTACGATATTTCTTTTAAAATCATTAACTTTGGCACGGTGGGAAAGTAAGCAATCAAAAGGGTGCGCATGATCGCGCACCCTTTTTTATGTTCCGACAGTCTGCTGTTTTCCGGCCGCTCCTCCCTGTCCGTTTTTGTCCCGTAAATCCTGCTCAATTTCTTCAAGGCTTTTTCCCTTTGTCTCTGTCACTTTAAATCGGACAAATAAGAACGCCATGATACCGATCGCGGCATAAATCAGGAATAAATAACTGATTCCGATCGCTTCCATTAATATTGGATAGGTTAATGAAACAATCAGTGTCCCAACGTGCAACATTAAGGTCGAAACACCGGTCCCGATTCCTCTGACGTGAAGCGGGAACAATTCAGGAAGCATCACCCACACAACCGGTCCCCAGCTGACCGCAAAGACAACGATAAACACGCCTAAACAAATGACGGTCGTCCATGAGGCAGCCGGAGTGTTATCGAAAAAGAGATTTACTAAAGCGAGAACGATCAAGCTGATCACCATGCCCGCATTCCCGAATAGCAGTAACGGCTTTCTTCCAATCTTGTCGATAATTTTAATCGCTACTAATGTCATGAGAACATTGACTGTGCCGATTCCGACCGTGCCTAAAATCGAAGCGGAGTTTCCGAATCCGACGTTTGTAAAGGTCTTTGGCGCATAGTAGATGATCGTATTCGTTCCGATAAATTGCTGCAAAAAAGCGAGTCCCAAACCTGCAATAAGCGCTGGGCGCACCCATGGATCGAACAGCTCCTTCAGACCGCCTTCATCCTGCTTTTCCGCTTCTTTTATATCATGTATTTCCTGATCAATATCTTTTGTGCCACGCAATTTTTCAAGAATTTTCTTCGCTTTGCTTTCTTCGCCATTCGTGAACAGCCAGCGCGGGCTCTCCGGCATAAACAAAATGCCAATAAGCAAGAGCAATGACGGCACAGCAGCCAATCCAAGCATCCAGCGCCACGCTTCGGCATCGGCAAATATGTAATTGACAATGTAAGAAAGAAGGATGCCGACCGTGATCATCAGCTGATTCAGTGATGACAGCGCCCCGCGTTTATGTTTTGGCGCCAGTTCAGATAAATAAAGGGGCACGATTGTCGTCGATGTTCCGACTGCAAGTCCCAAAATGATGCGAAACAGCACCATGACTCCTGTATTTGGGGCCAGTGCCACACCAAGACCGCCTATACAAAACAGCAGCGCGGCTGCCATAATTGCTTTTTTTCTTCCGAAACGGTCAGTCAGCTTGCCGGCCGCTCCTGAGCCCAATATCGCCCCAACCAGCAAGGAGCTGACAACAAGACCTTCTGTAAACGCGTTTAAGCCTAACTCCTTTTTCATAAATAAAATAGCTCCGGAAATCACTCCGGTATCATAGCCATATAACGCGCCTCCAAGAGCTCCGAAAAAATAAAGCCATATATTTGACTGCTTTTTCATAAAGATGACTCCCTTTCTCCATCAGCTGCAATGACATTGTCTGTGGGATTTTTTTAGAAATCTTTTAGCCTCTTTTTCCGGCCATTAAACCTTTTTATTTTGCTGATCATAAGTTTTCCAATCATTTACTTGTATTTTTTTCAATGTCGCCGAAACATTTTACCTGCTGCGGCGTCCAATATAAGGTGATTCATTACATCATCGTTATCAATTTTCAAAAACAAGAACTTATAAATATAGGAATATTTATCGAAAAATGTCTTTCGAGTAGTTGCCCCATGGCAAATAGAATGGTACGCTTCAAATATTAAAGAAACGTGAGGTATTGATATATGGAAGAACGATCACAGCGCAGAAAGAAAAAAAGAAAACTAAAAAAATGGGTGAAAGTTGTTGCCGGATTAATGGCTTTTTTAATCATTGCGGCAGGCTCTGTCGGCGCCTATGCTTTTGTAAAGCTGAACAATGCTTCTAAGGAAGCTCACGTCAGCCTTGCACGCGGAGAACAATCTGTAAAACGGATCAAAGAATTTGATCCTGGAAAAGATTCTTTTTCTGTATTGCTCTTAGGAATTGATGCCAGGGAGAAAAACGGCGAGACCGTCGATCAGGCAAGAAGTGACGCGAATGTGCTGGTTACATTTAATCGGAAAGAAAAAACAGCTAAAATGCTGAGCATTCCGCGTGACGCCTATGTAAACATCCCAGGCCACGGGTATGATAAATTCACACATGCTCACGCTTACGGCGGCGTTGACTTGACTGTGAAAACAGTTGAAGAAATGCTGGATATTCCCGTCGATTATGTCGTAGAAAGCAATTTCACGGCTTTTGAAGACGTCGTAAACGAGTTAAATGGCGTCAAAGTAACGGTAAAAAGCGATAAAGTCATTCAGCAAATCAAAAAAGATACAAAAGGTAAAGTCGTTCTTCAAAAAGGAACACATACGCTTGATGGGGAAGAAGCGCTCGCTTACGTAAGAACACGTAAAGCGGACAGTGACCTTTTACGCGGGCAAAGACAAATGGAAGTGCTGAGCGCCATTATAGATAAATCAAAATCATTGAGCTCAATTCCGGCTTATGATGATATTGTGGATACGATGGGGCAAAATTTAAAAATGAACTTATCTCTTAAAGATGCCATCGGCCTGTTCCCGTTCATCACTTCATTGAAATCAGTTGAGTCTATTCAGCTGACGGGTTATGATTATGAACCTGCCGGAGTCTATTATTTCAAATTGAATCAGCAAAAGCTGCAGGAAGTTAAAAAAGAGCTGCAAAACGATTTAGGTGTATAATGAACGGGATGGCGATTACGCCATCCCGTTTTACATATTTCCTTGTTGAAAATTATCAAAGTAACGTTTAGCCTTAATTTAAATGGATTATGTTTCACAGGCAAGCTGAACATACTACACGAAGCAGCTTCATTTTTAAGGAGGTTCCCCTACATATGAAATGTATTGCGATTGATCTAGACGGAACATTACTGAATAAAGAAAGCGTCATTTCTGCGGAAAACAGAGAGGCGATCAAGCGGGCCGTTGATGCCGGCATCCTCGTCACCATTTGCACGGGAAGAGCGACATTTGATGTAAAAGCGCTGCTGGATGACTTGGACATCCCTATCATTGCAGCTAATGGCGGCACGATCCACGACACGGGTTACCGTTTGATCAGCCGGACATTAATGGATCAGGAAGCCGGTAAAGCGATTGCTGATTACTTACTTTCAAAAAACATTTACTTTGAGGTATATACAGATGACCATCTGCTTTCTCCTTTTGACGGCGAAGCTAAGCTGCACGCGGAGCTTGACATTCTAAAGAGCGCAAACCCAAACGAGCAGACGGATGACTTGTGGCAAGGAGCCATGACTCAATTCAAACAGTTTGGCATTAAACCAATCCCTCATATCGAATCGGTTTTTGACGGCGGTGAAAACATTTATAAGCTTCTTTGCTTCTCCTTTGATATGGACAAGCTGAAACAAGCGAAGGAAGAACTGAAGCATCATAAAAAACTGGCGCAAACCTCTTCAGGAAAACATATTATCGAAATCCTGCCGGCCTCGTCAGGAAAAGGACGCGCGTTAACAAAGCTGGCGGACATATACGGAATTGAAACACAGGATATCTATGCGATCGGCGATAGTCCAAACGATTTGTCCATGTTTGAAGTCGCCGGACACCGTATCGCCATGGAAAATGCGATTGATGAATTAAAAGAAAAAAGCACCTTTGTCACAAAAAGCAATGACGAAAATGGTGTGGCCTACTTTATAGACCAGCTTCTTTCGGGACAATATGCATAAAGAAAAGACTCCAGAGATTGGAGTCTTTTTCTTTTATTGCACCCGTATACTTCCTGCGTATTTATCCTTCCAATATGTGCTCGTGTTCATATTGGTGATGGTCACGCCGTTTGATAATGTGACATGAACAACTTGTCCGTTTCCGATATAGATGGAGGGATTTAAGCTTGTTGATTGAAAGAACACAATGTCTCCCGGCTTCAGGTCCGCCTTCTCAATCTTAGTTCCGGCATTGTACTGGCTTGTTGCGTATCGAGGCAGTGAAATACCGGCTGCTTTCTGGTAGACATATTGGACAAATCCAGCTGTATCAAATCCTGTCTCAGGTGTTACTCCGCCCTGTTTGTAAGGCACTTCTCCGACATAAAGCGTCGCTTCGGAAACAATCGGATTTTCTTTCGGGATTGTCAGGTTGTCAAATCGGCGAATACCCGTCATCTTCGATTTCCAGTAATCCTCTGACAAATAGGAAATGGTTACTTTTTCTGACCGGCTTGCCTGGATGAACCTGCCTGCGCCCGCATAAATGCCTGCATGTGAAATTCCCGTTTTATACGTATTGCTGAAATAGACGACATCACCAGGCTTTATGTTCTGAGGGGCTACCTTCTCGCCCACTGCCCACTGCTGTTCTGCTGATCGCGGCAGATAAATGCCGAGTGCCTGTTGAAACACATATTGCACAAGCCCCGAGCAATCAAAGCCCTCTGACGGCGTGCTTCCGCCAAACACATATGGGACACCGATATATTTTTCGGCCTCCTGAACGACAGGAACATCAGCCGTTGCCGGATCGGCAGCGATTCTTCTCGCCCCGATATAAGTTCCGCTCCAATAGCTGCTTTTTTTGTAATTGGTGATGATAACCCCTTTTGACTGTGTACTGTGAACCATTTGGCCGTCTCCGATATAAAGGGCGTCATGTGTCGGAACAGTGCCGTTGCTTCCCTCTTTCTTGAAAAACAAAATATCACCCGGCTTCAGGTTTTCCGGCTTTACAGCTGTTCCGATTTTATACTGGTCGTTTACAGATCTCGGCAGATGAATATCAGCCTTACTGAACACATATTGTATCAATCCTGATGGATCGAAACCCTCTTTCGGCGTTTCCCCGCCATATTTATACTGATATCCAAGCAGGTTTTTTGCTTCGCTGACAATCAATTCTGATGATGTATCAGCTTCCGCAATCTCCGCTTTTGTCATAATTGGAACCAAAAAACAAATGATAACCGCCACAAGCAAAAACTTCTTCCAGTTTGCCAGTGTGTTCACTTTTATTATCTCCTCCTCTTTTTGCAGTTTTAACATCGGTATTTTTTTGAATATGTTAAGAGACTTTTTGATATTTTTACAGAATGAATATGCTGGGCAAATAAAAAGAGAGTGTCTCATCAGACACTCTCTTTTTTGAATTATTTATTGGCGCTTACCGGTTCTTCCTGCTGCTGGATTTTATTCATTTCCATATCAATCTTCTGTTTTTCCTGATCTGTCAGCTGATCATTGAATTTAAAAGCTGACATAAACATGAACACGATGGCTACGGCAACAAACGGCCAGATGGCTTTGACAAATTTCATCTTTATCACTCCGATTATTTAGATTTTAGTTTGTCACTATGATCAATATCAAACGTCAGTTTTCCGTCTTCTACTTTCCAAGCGAAATTAGAATCTTTCGTCAGTTCGCGAATAATGGTTTTCTGTTTAAGGCTGTCTTTTTTCACAGGCGCAGGTGTCGCTTCATGGATGTCGATCGGTGTCACTTCAAAGCGGCCTGTTCCATTTTTCTTCAGGTGATACTGAACCAGTGCACTGTCTCTTGTTCTCGTCCAGCCTTGGTCAAAGACAAAGTTGCCGAGGCTGTAGAAAATGACGGTTCCGTTATATACTTCAATCGGTTCTAAGACGTGCGGGTGATGGCCGACGATGATGTCAGCTCCCGCATCAGACATGGCTCTTGCAAGCTGGCGCTGGCGGTCGTTTGGATCATTGTCATACTCTTGGCCCCAGTGTGACTGCACAACAACGATGTCCGCATGTTTTTTCGCTTCTGAAATCATAGGGATGAAGATTTCAGGATCTGCGGGCAGCACGCCCGGCGTATTCTTTTTAGCCGCGAAACCTTTCCCGGACACATCGGTAAAGCCAAGCGTCGCAATCGTTACCCCGTTGACTTTCTGGTACGAAATTTTCTTTTTCGCATCACTTAAGCTGTATCCCGCTCCAACGATATCAAGATTTTGCTTCGCAAATTCTCCAAGCGTATCTTTCATGCCCTGAACGCCGTAATCCATTGCGTGGTTGTTTGCGCTGTTGAGAACCGTGAAATTCATGTCCTTCAAGACTTTCACTGATTCCTTATTCGTCTGCAGATGAATCTCTTTATCTGCTTGTTTATAATTCTTTTGATAGGTTACCGGGTTTTCAAAGTTTCCTGCTACATAATCCGAGGCTCTAAAGATCGGTTCAACATATTGAAAAATACTGTCTGCCCCTTTTTGCTCCGTTACTTTTTCAACATAGCGTCCCATCATAATATCGCCTACAAATGAGGCTGAGAGTACGTCGTCAGAATACGTTTTGACCTTCGGCGTTTCCGCTTTTCCCGCCCACATGAAAGCGAACATAAGGACAAAAACGATCGGAATGGCAATAAATACGTGCTTATTGGTTTTCTTTTTTTGCTGTTTTGTCAGCTTTAGCAGCTTTTCATGAAAGCTCAGTTCTTTTTTCATCGTTTGACACACCTTACATTAAATTAAGTAGTAAACAAACATGATAGCAAAGGTCGCTCCGCTCAATAGCAGCGTGCTTCCGAACGTAATGGTTAAACCTTGTTTCTGAATGGTATTGGCAATTAAACCTGGCACGATGATGCCGATTCCTCGAAATTCTGCGATTTCAAATGGTACAATCGGGTATAGAAAATCAAACGCGATTTTTAGGACGATCCCTGTTATCAGCATGGCAGCGAATTTTCTGCGTCCGTACAAAATCATAAATTTGGATAAACCGTATTTCACGATAACATAAGTGAGCAAGCTCACTAGCAAAACAAGTAAAATAAAGACCGGCTGATTAAACACAAGTCCTAAATATCCCGGTACAACAAGTCCTGCCGGCACGATCCCTGTTTTTTCCGCAAAAATTAAACTGAGTAGTACACCTAAAATTAGTGCGATGTATAAATCTGATCCGAACATGTTTGCATTTCCCCCTAGCTTACGAGCTGCTTAACCTTGTATTCGTGGATTTTTTCAATTAAAGGCTCTGCGGCACCATGAATATTGCCGACGCCATATATGACACGGTTGTGCATTCTTTTCTTTAACAATTCCATAATTTCATCTGTTGACTTATACTCTAGATCATGCAGTTTGTCTGCAGGAATTTTGCCTTCTTCGTAGGCTTTTACGATCGGTTCTGTTGTTTCACCGATTAAGATCAGTTCACTTGCTTCAATATAAGGCAATACGTCATTTGCGAATTGCTGTGTCCGATCGACACGGTCTGCGCGGCAGTTCATGATGATGATCGGATCATCGGTCGGGTAACCGATTTCTTTTACACGTTTCCATATATTCAAAGTAGAAGAAGCGTCGTTTGCGGCAAACCCATTAACAAAGTGCCCAGGCTCGCTCGGACTGATCAGCGGAAGAATTCTCATTGCTCCCGGATCTGGCGGCGCATTCAGCATTCCCTTAAATGCTGTTTCTTCGTCAATGCCGAGTGCTTGAGCCACACCCAGCGCCAGAGAAGCGTTATCAGGGAATACCATGTATTCAAATTTACGTAAATACTCATCTGTAATTTTTGAGTTATCAGCAATGATGACTTTTGTGTTTCGTTCTTTTGCTTTTTGTTTAAAGAACTCGGTATATTCACTATCTGTAATGACAAGATGGCCATTATAAGGAATTGTAGCGGTAAACGCTTCTGCAATTTCATCAAGCGTCGGCCCCATGACATCCATATGGTCTTCTAAAACATTCACAATGACGCCGATATTGGCCTGCAGAAGTTCTTCCTGAAAGATGATTTGATAATCTGGGTTAACAGCCATGCATTCACTGACAATCGCGTTAGCCCCTCTTTCTACTGTTTCTCTCATGACTTCTTTTTGCTCTCCGATATTCGGCCCCTGAGGTTTCCGTTTAATCGGCTTTTCCTCCGGTGTGTCCCAGTAAATCATTCTTGCATCTGTTCCTGTTGTTTTTCCAACAGTCTTGTAACCGGCTTCTATTAATATTCCGGTTGTCAGCCTTGTCACAGTCGATTTTCCGCGGATGCCGTTAATATTCACCCGAACAGGGAGGGCATCAATGTTTTTCTGATGTCGTCGTTTTTCTAATATTCCGATGACCAGTATGACAGCACAGGCTATAATGAGTAACCACATTGCTTTTCGACATCTCCTTCTATATTGTTGTAAATTCATTCATCAGTATATAGAATCACTATGAATTCTCAATCGGCATTATGTAACATAATCTTCCCTAATCGACTAAGCCAAACTTCTCTTTTGAAAGAGATTTTATACCTACAAACTGTTTTCTATTTTTGGAAAACAGCAGGACTTATACCTCATCACTTTTTTTAAAAATCGAAGAGAATGCGCTTTCATTTTTCCCCTGATATCCTTCTGGACGTATAGTCACACCCTGGTGTTTGTGTTTAATATGCATTTCAAATCAATCTTTTTTTCAGCCTGTGTTATCAAGCATCTCCTGCTATCATGCGTGTTTCCGGTTCTTATGAACACAAAATAGGTTTATCCTGTTTCTTAAGGACAAGGTCATAATGTCATCCTTTCTGCATGGAATAAGCAATATGAGGCCCATTCCAAAATGACTAAGGAGGTTCGAGATGAAAACGCTAAACATACGAGTCCGAATTCTCTAACATAATTAAACATTTTCTGGGATGATAGTCTTTTCTGTTTCTCACCATTTACAGGTCTAAACGCATGACTTTGAAACAATTTTAATAAAACTTAATATTTGTTCAAGAAATCTTCATCCATATTTGTGAAGACTTTGTCAAAAAAAGAGTGAAAACCTTAAATTTTTCAATTATATATACAATTTACAATTAGATTTCTTTTGATATTTTTATTGCTAACTTCGGATTGTTCATGATAATCTATCTATGTAAACGGTTACATAAACAAGGAGGAGCTGTTTTGGCTACAATTAAAGATGTCGCCGGAGCGGCGGGCGTTTCAGTTGCGACGGTTTCCCGCGTCCTGAATGATAATGGCTATGTACACGAAGAAACGCGAACGCGTGTCATAGCGGCGATGGCGAAGCTGAACTATTACCCGAATGAAGTCGCCAGATCTCTATATAAAAGAGAATCCCGACTGATCGGACTTTTGCTCCCGGATATCACAAACCCTTTCTTCCCCCAGCTTGCCCGCGGTGCGGAGGATGAATTGAACCGGGAAGGCTATCGCCTTATTTTCGGCAACAGTGACGAGGAATTGAAAAAAGAACTTGAATACCTTCAAACCTTTAAGCAAAATCATGTCGCAGGCATTATTGCCGCAACGAATTACCCGGATCTCGAGGAATACAGCGGCATGAATTATCCAGTTGTTTTTCTGGACAGAACACTTGAAGGGGCTCCTTCTGTGTCCAGTGACGGCTATACAGGAGGAAAGTTAGCCGCCCAGGCTATCATTCACGGAAAAAGCCAGCGCATTACGCTCTTGAGAGGACCCGCTCACCTGCCGACCGCTCAAGACCGCTTTAACGGCGCTTTGGAAATCTTAAAGCAGGCTGAAGTTGATTTTCAGGTCATTGAGACGGCTTCATTTTCAATTAAAGATGCACAATCAATGGCGAAGGAGCTGTTTGCCGCTTATCCAGCGACAGATGGTGTGATCGCGAGTAATGATATTCAAGCCGCTGCCGTTTTACATGAAGCATTGCGGCGCGGAAAAAACGTGCCGGAGGACATTCAAATTATCGGCTATGATGACATTCCGCAAAGCGGACTTCTGTTCCCGCCACTTTCTACAATTAAACAGCCCGCATATGATATGGGGAAAGAAGCTGCCAAACTGCTTTTGGGTATCATCAAAAAACAGCCGCTGGCAGAAACGGCAATTCAAATGCCTGTCACCTATATAGGAAGAAAGACGACAAGAAAGGAAGATTAAGATGCGTAATATTTGTGTGATTGGTAGCTGTTCTATGGATTTAGTGGTCACCTCGGACAAACGCCCAAAAGCCGGTGAAACGGTTCTTGGCACGTCATTTCAGACTGTGCCGGGCGGCAAAGGAGCAAATCAGGCCGTTGCCGCAGCCAGACTTGGGGCGCAAGTGTTTATGGTCGGCAAGGTTGGAGACGATCATTATGGAACAGCTATTTTGAATAATCTCAAAGCTAACGGCGTTCGCACTGACTATATGGAACCGGTTACACATTCGGAAAGCGGAACCGCTCATATTGTGCTTGCTGAAGGCGACAACAGCATTGTCGTTGTCAAAGGCGCGAACGATGACATCACCCCAGCGTATGCGTTAAACGCGCTCGAACAGATTGAAAAGGTCGATATGGTGCTGATTCAGCAGGAAATCCCAGAAGAAACGGTTGATGAGGTGTGCAAATACTGCCATTCTCACGATATCCCGATCATACTAAACCCAGCACCGGCCCGCCCGCTCAAGCAGGAAACAATTGATCACGCTACCTATCTGACGCCGAATGAACACGAGGCTTCGATTTTATTCCCTGAGCTTACCATTTCCGAAGCTCTGGCGCTTTATCCGGCAAAGCTCTTTATTACGGAAGGAAAACAAGGCGTCCGCTATTCGGCTGGCAGCAAAGAGGTGCTCATCCCGTCCTTCCCTGTAGAGCCCGTTGATACAACCGGAGCCGGTGATACGTTTAACGCAGCATTTGCCGTGGCCCTGGCTGAGGGAAAAGACATTGAAGCCGCATTGCGGTTTGCCAATCGTGCCGCTTCCCTTTCTGTCTGCTCCTTCGGTGCCCAAGGCGGAATGCCGACAAGAAATAAAGTAGAGGAGCTGCTGTCATGAAAAAACACGGTATACTGAACAGCCATCTTGCCAAGATTTTAGCCGACCTTGGCCACACTGATAAAATTGTCATCGCGGATGCCGGACTGCCGGTTCCTGACGGCGTTTTGAAAATTGATCTTTCACTGAAGCCGGGCCTTCCGGCTTTCCAAGATACAGCGGCAGTGCTCGCTGACGAGATGGTCATCGAAAAAGTCATTGCTGCAGCTGAAATAAAAGCATCCAATCAGGAGAATGCAAAGTTTCTAGAAAATCTTTTCTCTGAACAAGAGATTGAATACCTTTCTCACAAGGAGTTTAAGCTGCTGACAAAAGAAGCAAAGGCAGTCATAAGAACAGGGGAATTCACACCATATGCCAACTGCATTCTGCAGGCGGGTGTGCTTTTCTAGAAAGGAGGATGAAACATGCAGATTGAAATGAAAGACATTCATAAAGCATTCGGAAAAAACCAGGTGCTGTCAGGTGTTTCCTTTCAGCTCATGCCTGGCGAGGTTCACGCATTAATGGGAGAAAACGGCGCCGGCAAGTCCACGCTTATGAACATTTTGACAGGCCTGCACAAAGCAGATAAAGGTCAAATCAGCATAAACGGAAACGAAACGTATTTTTCCAATCCAAAAGAAGCGGAACAGCATGGAATAGCCTTTATCCATCAGGAATTGAATATCTGGCCGGAAATGACCGTTCTTGAGAATCTATTTATCGGTAAGGAGATATCCTCCAAGCTGGGCGTCTTACAAACAAGAAAAATGAAAGCGCTAGCAAAAGAGCAATTTGACAAACTCTCCGTCTCTCTTTCTCTTGATCAAGAAGCCGGCGAATGTTCCGTCGGACAGCAGCAAATGATCGAAATCGCAAAAGCGCTTATGACAAATGCCGAGGTCATCATTATGGATGAACCGACCGCAGCGTTGACTGAACGTGAAATCAGCAAGCTCTTTGAGGTCATTACAGCGTTAAAAAAGAACGGCGTCTCCATTGTCTATATTTCGCACCGCATGGAAGAAATTTTTGCGATTTGCGACAGAATTACCATCATGCGTGACGGAAAAACGGTAGATACAACAAACATCTCAGAAACTGATTTTGATGAAGTCGTCAAAAAAATGGTCGGACGGGAGCTGACTGAACGATATCCAAAACGCACTCCTTCTCTCGGTGACAAAGTATTCGAGGTGAAAAATGCTTCCGTAAAAGGGAGTTTTGAGGATGTCAGCTTTTATGTTCGTTCCGGTGAGATCGTCGGTGTGTCAGGATTGATGGGAGCCGGCCGGACAGAAATGATGAGAGCGCTGTTCGGCGTTGACAGGCTGGACACGGGTGAGATATGGATCGCTGGGAAAAAAACGGCTATTAAGAACCCGCAGGAAGCCGTGAAAAAAGGTCTCGGCTTTATTACAGAGAATCGCAAGGATGAAGGGCTCCTGCTCGACACCTCGATCCGCGAAAATATTGCCCTGCCCAATCTGTCCAGCTTCTCACCAAAGGGTCTCATTGATCATAAGCGGGAGGCTGAATTTGTCAATCTGTTAATCAAACGCCTCACTATCAAAACAGCATCACCGGAAACGCACGCACGCCATTTATCAGGAGGAAACCAGCAAAAAGTGGTGATAGCCAAGTGGATCGGCATCGGACCGAAAGTGCTTATCTTGGATGAGCCAACCAGAGGTGTGGATGTTGGCGCCAAACGAGAGATTTATACGCTGATGAATGAGCTGACCGAACGCGGCGTCGCTATCATCATGGTGTCATCAGAGCTTCCTGAAATCCTGGGAATGAGCGATCGGATTATCGTTGTCCATGAAGGCAGAATCAGCGGCGAAATCCATGCGCGAGAAGCAACACAAGAACGAATTATGACACTTGCCACGGGAGGGCGGTAATATGAAAATGGAACAACTGCAAACAGAACAAAAACGGATTCACTTCGACGGAGTCATGCAAAAACTCGGCCCGTTTCTTGGTTTATTTATTCTCGTTATCATTGTATCTATTTTAAATCCCAGCTTTCTTGAACCGCTGAATATTTTAAACCTGCTTCGCCAGGTCGCCATTAACGGATTAATCGCGTTCGGGATGACCTTTGTCATTTTGACAGGCGGCATTGATCTTTCTGTTGGCGCTATTCTTGCCCTGTCCAGTGCTTTAGTTGCGGGGATGATTGTGTCCGGTGTCGATCCGGTTCTCGCGATCATCCTTGGCTGTATCATTGGTGCTGTACTAGGCATGATCAACGGATTATTGATTACTAAAGGAAAAATGGCGCCCTTTATCGCCACGCTTGCGACCATGACTGTGTTTCGCGGACTGACGCTAGTATATACAGATGGAAATCCGATTACCGGACTTGGCACAAACTTCGCTTTTCAGATGTTCGGACGCGGTTACTTTTTAGGCATTCCTGTACCGGCAATTACGATGGTTCTTGCCTTTGTCATCCTTTGGGTGCTTCTTCATAAAACACCATTCGGACGCCGAACGTACGCTATCGGCGGCAACGAAAAAGCCGCGCTCATTTCAGGCATCAAAGTGACGCGCGTGAAAGTGATGATCTATTCTTTAGCCGGGCTTTTATCCGCTCTTGCAGGTGCCATATTGACTTCCCGCCTGCATTCGGCCCAGCCGACTGCGGGAGAATCGTACGAACTTGATGCTATCGCGGCAGTCGTCTTAGGAGGGACAAGTCTTTCCGGCGGCCGAGGACGCATTGTCGGCACGTTAATCGGGGTGCTGATCATCGGCACACTTAATAACGGACTTAATCTGCTTGGCGTCTCATCATTTTATCAGCTGGTTGTCAAAGGGATTGTTATCTTAATTGCGGTATTGTTAGACCGCAAGAAGTCAGCTTAGGAGGGTTTTACATGAAAAAGGCTGTATCCGTCATTTTAACGTTATCATTATTTTTGTTAACCGCCTGTTCGCTTGAGCCTCCCCAATGGGCAAAGCCATCAAACTCGGGGAACAAAAAGGAATTCACCATTGGCTTGTCCGTCTCAACGCTTAATAATCCTTTTTTTGTCTCATTAAAAAAGGGTATCGAAAAAGAAGCTAAAAAACGGGGAATGAAAGTCATCATTGTTGATGCACAAAATGATTCATCGAAACAGACGAGTGACGTGGAAGATTTAATTCAGCAAGGTGTTGATGCATTATTAATCAACCCGACTGATTCTTCGGCGATCTCAACGGCAGTAGAATCTGCAAACGCAGTCGGTGTGCCCGTCGTAACAATCGATCGATCTGCCGAACAAGGAAAAGTTGAAACCCTCGTTGCTTCCGATAATGTAAAAGGCGGTGAAATGGCCGCGGCGTTTATTGCCGACAAACTTGGAAAAGGAGCAAAGGTGGCAGAGCTTGAAGGCGTCCCCGGCGCATCTGCCACACGGGAACGCGGCTCAGGATTCCATAACATCGCAGACCAAAAGCTCCATGTTGTCACAAAACAATCAGCTGACTTTGACCGCACGAAAGGCCTGACTGTCATGGAAAACCTGCTACAGGGACATCCTGATATCCAAGCTGTTTTTGCTCACAACGATGAAATGGCGCTCGGTGCTCTCGAGGCAATTAACAGCTCGGGGAAAGACATATTGGTGATCGGTTTTGACGGCAATAAAGACGCGCTCGCTTCCATTAAAGACGGAAAGCTGTCAGCAACCGTCGCTCAGCAGCCTGAGTTAATCGGTAAACTGGCTACAGAAGCAGCAGAGGATATTTTGCACGGAAAAAAAGTGCAAAAAACAATATCCGCGCCTCTCAAACTAGAAACACAAAAATAATTGTCTGATGTTTAGGAACCTGCGATAACGTGAATAGAGTTATAGAATGAATTATTTCTCTTACGTGAGGAGAGGAACGGCATGAACAAACCAACAAAACTATTTTCAACTTTAGCACTTGCGGCTGGAATGACTGCGGCTGCTGCAGGGGGCGCTGGAACGATCCATGCTCAACAGCCAGAAACAACTGTAAGCATTGATGATTTATACAGTTATCCGATTGATTCTTATTTGGTATCAGCAGAGGCTCTAAATGTCAGAACGAAGCCTTCCGCATCAAGCCAGAAAGCCGATACGCTGCACTTAGGAGATAGCCTAAAGCTGATTTCCTTCTCAAATGCTGACTGGGCAAAGGTTAAGTATAAAAATGGAAAAACAGGATTTGTATCCACTCATTACATTGTTAAAGCAGCGACAACGGTAAAAACCAAAACAAAAACAAAAGTGTATACATCCGCTGACGGAAAGAGCATTAAGACTCTTCCAGCAGACACAAGCGTTTCTTTTTTAGGCTGGAGTAAAACGAATAAAGGCGGTTTTGATTTTGATTGGGTATTCGTTGATTACGGCGGTGCGACAGGTTATATGAAAACAAAGGATTTACACATGACAAAATAACTGAGAGGGATTCCGCATAAATGCGGAATCCCTTTTATTATGAATTGATTTGTCACATTCCCAAGATATTTCTCAGGAAATATTGTCGTATGCTGTGTCGAAACCTTACATGATCATCGACATTTTTGTTCACGCTAAAAAGCGGAGGTGTAAATATGGATCAATTTGAAGCAGCATATGAATCGTATAAAGCCCGGCAAACAACTGTCGATCAAGAAAATGTTCCATCTGGAAAAGAAGAAATTATTGCGGTTAGAAGAAATGAGGAAGACAATATTATCGCAGTGAAAACCAATACAGGAAGAGAGCTCGACTACCCTACTGCGCTGTCAGAAGCAAAATCAGGAAAACTCGCTCATGTTGATGTCTTCCATAAATACGGGCGTGACATTTTGCGAAGTGAACCGGACGGCATCAAGGAAAATAACCTGTCTGAGCTGCCGGATTTTTAAACAAATACAGCCCTGCCGTATGTTGGACAGGGCTGTATTTTAAACAAAAGGCTGCTGGATGTATTCGGCTAACCGTTTTGCACTGTGAGAAATATCCTCTGCAGCTGCATAATTCACGCCATAGAACACATATGGAGGCAGATACTTCATGCCGATCAGATTACTCGTGGCCTGAAATGGTTTCAATAGCTCACTGATCGAGTAATGATTTGCTCCGCCCGCTTGATATTTTTCCGCTTCGCTCCCTGTTGATACAGCCAGCATCAGCTCCTTGCCATGCAAGGCATTTCCTTCTGAACCAAAAGCCCAGCCGTAAGTCAGCACAAGATCCTGCCATTTTTTCAAGAGCGGCGGAGAGCTGTACCAATATAGCGGGAATTGAAAGACAATCCGATCGTATTCCTCGCACAGCTGCTGTTCCTTCGCAACATCTATTTCTTCATCCGGGTATTCCTTATAAAGATCCCGTACTGTGATATTGTCATGTTTGCTCAATTCCTCAGCCCACGCCTTATTAACAACTGAGGTCTCCATATGAGGATGAACTGCCAAAACCAATATTTTCATCAGACCACACCTTTACTGTTTTGATGTTATTTTATCTAAAATCAGGAAAAGAGCCAAATAAAAAGAAAGCCCTGCTAAAAGGGGCTTTCTTTTTTTCTTTTATTCAGGGCTTCCTTCAGTTGTTTCGATATCTTTCGCAAAATCAGGGTTATCCAGATTCGCATTAAAGAAATCCGCTGTGTTCGGAAGTCTGAGATTCATGTTCATTTTTTGAGAAATCGTAACCGTGCAATCCTCAAGCACATAGTCAAAAACGTGTCCGCCTGAATTGCGTCCTTCGTCAATGAAGTGCAGGTGATAGCCAGAAACGGCGATTCCGTTTGCGTAAGCTGGTGTCAAGAAACCTACGATCGTTCCTCTCACGTTGTCAAAGTTGAAAATCGGCTGTGTTTTGACCGCTTCAACCATTGGCACGTAAGGTTTTTCTTGAAGTTCTACCGTTCTTGTCTGCACCTTTTTAAACAATCCGTCAATACGAATTGCATAAAATAAGTTTCTGCTTGGCAGCATGCTGTTGATCTCTTTTTCAAAGTCTTCGCGTGTCATTTTCGCATCAATTTTGTGCGTCATGTCCGGTGTAAAGAACGTAAATGAACAGAACGGAGAACGATCCCCGTTTTGGACCGGTGTCGCAGTTCCGTCTGAACGGAGACGGTAAAATTCGCCGTCAAACCCAATCAGCTCTCCGTCAAGCTTGTTAAAGGTTCCGATACCGAAGTCTCCATATTTCGGAATCTCTGACAGTTCAAAATCTCCGTCATATACTCCGTCTAATAGAGAAGTCATTGTTGATACTTGATAAATCTGGCTCACAGGCTGATCTTTTTGACCACGGCTGAGCACTTGAATGTTGCTTTCTCGTTTCATATTTCCCTTCACTCCTTTTATTTAGTGCTGTTCATAAAACAGTGTCGTGATGCGCAGAGTGCTAGAGAGCTTTCGTTTTCATGAGTTCCCCGAATTCTTTCGGAAGCTTGTCACTTGCTAAATTAATGTTATCACTGTAGTCAACCGGGACCTCGATGATGACAGGACCTTCAGCGTTCATGCCTTGACGCAGAACATCTGCCAGCTGGTCTGGTGATTCTACGCGCAAGCCAGTTGCTCCGAAGCTTTCCGCATATTTTACGATATCGATATTTCCGAAATCGACCGCAGATGTACGGTTATATTTTTTCAATTGCTGGAATGCAACCATGTCATATGTGCTGTCGTTCCATACAATGTGTACAATTGGTGCTTTTAGTCGTACCGCTGTCTCTAATTCCATTGCTGAGAATAAGAAACCGCCGTCACCAGAGACAGAAACCACTTTTTCTCCCGGTTTCACCAATGAAGCGCCGATTGCCCAAGGAAGCGCAACGCCGAGTGTTTGCATACCGTTACTGATCATTAATGTTAACGGCTCGTAGCTGCGGAAATAACGTGACATCCAAATGGCGTGCGAACCGATATCGCAAGTTACTGTAACATGATCATCGACTGCATTACGCAACTCTTTAACAATTTCAAGAGGGTGCGCTCTGTCTGATTTCCAATCTGCAGGCACCTGCTCACCTTCATGCATATATTGTTTTAAATCAGAAAGGATTTTCTGCTCACGCTCTGCAAATTCCACTTTCACAGCATCGTGTTCGATATGATTGATCGTGGACGGAATGTCACCGATCAATTCAAGATCAGGCTGGTAAGCATGATCAATGTCAGCGATAATCTCGTCTAAATGGATAATTGTCCGGTCTCCATTGACATTCCAGAATTTCGGATCATATTCAATTGGGTCATAGCCGATCGTCAGAACAACATCTGCCTGCTCTAGCAGTAAATCGCCAGGCTGGTTGCGGAACAAACCGATACGGCCAAAATACTGATCCTCTAAATCTCTAGAAAGGGTACCGGCAGCTTGATATGTTTCAACAAATGGAAGCTGAACCTTTTTCAAAAGCTTGCGAACCGCTTTAATTGCTTCCGGTCTTCCGCCTTTCATGCCGACCAAAACGACAGGAAGTTTTGCTGTTTGGATTTTTGCTATGGCCGCACTGATTGCATCATCTGCTGCAGGACCGAGTTTTGGCGCTGCAACAGCACGCACGTTTTTCGTATTTGTGACTTCATTCACAACATCTTGCGGAAAGCTCACAAAAGCGGCCCCAGCCTGCCCTGCTGACGCTATCCTAAATGCATTTGTAACAGCTTCCGGTATATTTTTTACATCTTGAACTTCTACACTGTATTTTGTAATCGGCTGGAATAGCGCCGCATTATCCAAAGATTGATGTGTCCGTTTTAAACGATCTGCACGGATCACGTTTCCAGCAAGCGCAACGACAGGGTCTCCTTCAGTGTTCGCTGTCAGCAGGCCTGTTGCCAAGTTAGAGGCACCCGGTCCTGATGTGACTAACACGACTCCCGGTTTTCCAGTTAAACGGCCGACTGCTTGGGCCATGAATGCTGCGTTTTGTTCGTGCCGGGCAACGATAATTTCAGGTCCTTTATCTTGTAAAGCGTCAAATACCGCATCAATTTTTGCACCTGGAATGCCAAATACATGTGTGACACCTTGCTCCACTAAGCAATCAACAACAAGCTCCGCCCCTCTGTTTTTCACAAGGGATTTTTGTTCTTTTGTTGCTTTTGTCAACACCCTCACTCCTTATTATGCATTTTAAACGTAAAATTTTAAATATCTTGTGATAAGTTTCACTATACACTCTTTGGAAATTGACCTCCAATATCGATTCGCCTTATGATTAATATGTAATACGAATTATTAACCTATGGAAAGGAATGCATATTGAATGGAGCTTCGCCATCTTCAATACTTTATCGCAGTAGCCGAAGAGCTTCATTTCGGAAAGGCTGCCCGGCGGCTGAACATGACGCAGCCTCCTCTCAGCCAGCAGATCAAACAGCTGGAGGAAGAAGTCGGAGTTACGCTTCTGAAAAGGACAAAACGATTTGTCGAGCTTACCGCAGCAGGAGAAATCTTTTTAAATCATTGCCGCATGGCATTGATGCAAATCGGACAAGGAATTGAACTGGCACAGCGGACGGCCCGCGGCGAGCAAGGCCTTCTCGTAATCGGTTTTGTCGGATCAGCTACATATGAATTTCTGCCGCCGATTGTCCGGGAATATCGTAAAAAATTCCCATCTGTGAAAATAGAACTGCGTGAAATATCCTCGTCTAGGCAGCAGGAGGAGCTACTAAAGGGCAACATTGATATTGGTATACTTCATCCTCCCTTACAGCATACAGCTTTACATATCGAAACCGCCCAAAGCAGCCCTTGTGTTTTAGCTTTGCCTAAGCAACACCCATTGACTTCTAAGGAATCAATTACGATTGAGGATTTAAGAGATGAACCAATTATTACTGTTGCTAAAGAAGCATGGCCTACTCTATACATGGATTTTATTCAGTTCTGTGAACAAGCGGGCTTCAGACCCAACATTGTCCAGGAAGCCACAGAATATCAAATGGTGATTGGTTTAGTCAGTGCCGGAATTGGTATGACATTTGTTCCTTCCTCAGCCAAAAAATTATTTAATTTGGATGTTACTTATCGAAAAATGGACCAAATACAGCTTAATGCAGAATGGGTTATCGCTTACCGCAAAGACAATCATAATCCGCTTATAAAGCATTTTATTCATATTTCAAATTGTCAGCAGACAAGAACTAAAGAGAGTGATGCAGGTACATGAACAATACTTGCAATCTCTTTTTTCTTTTGGGATTCTTATGGAATTTTTATTAATTTAATATAATCGCTTAGTACAACTTTATATCAGTATACGTATACATACAGTACAAATAGTTGGCAAGGACATCAGTAAGCGCAGGACATTAGTTTGATTTTAAAAATGAAAGATAGAGAGGTGAAGTAAATTATTGAGTTCACCGGCATATTCACATTGCTCGCTTTTTTCGTAACAATGATTTTTATTTTCTGGAGACCAAAAGGACTAAATGAAGCTATCCCCGCCACATTTGGCGCTTTAATGGTTTTATTGTGCGGAAGTGTGTCATTGGCAGACTTAGGGGAAATCGGAACAAAAGTCACGGGTGCATCGGTTACAATCCTTGCCACTATGATTATGGCCATTGCACTAGAAAGCTTTGGTTTCTTTTATTGGGTGGCTGCAAAACTGCTCCAACAATCCAAGGGTTCAGGCATCAAGCTTTTTTGGCTAACCAATTTGCTCTGCTTTCTCATGACCATTTTCCTGAATAATGATGGGAGCATTTTGATCACAACTCCAATCCTTTTGCTTGTACTAAAATATTTAGGTTTAAAAAAACATCAAAAAGCCCCATATTTATTAAGCGGTGTTTTAATAGCCACAGCCTCTAGCGCACCGATTGGCGTAAGTAATATTGTTAATTTAATTTCTCTCAAAATCATTGGAATGGATCTATATCTTCACACCGCCATGATGTTTGTCCCTAGTATGATGGGACTCATTTTTATGACTTGTCTACTGTTTATGTTCTTTTATAAACGTCTTCCCAAAAGCCTGCCAGATATACCGGGCCATTTTCAGTCTCTGCGGCATAGAAGGTACCATCCTCTTCATTCGCCATCAGCTCCTTTACCAGAACGAAATCAAACAAAAATCATGTTGTTTGTGCTTGCATTTGTTTTTCTCGTCAGAATGAGTCTATTTGCAGCATCATATACCGGTATTTCTGTTCCTCTAGTCGCTGTCATCGGATCTTTTATCCTGTTGAGCTGGAGATGGATTTATTTCAAAACCTCCCCAAGAGACTTGTTATATAAATCGCCTTGGCACATTTTTATATTCGCTTTTACTATGTATGTCTTAATTTATGGTCTGCATAATATTGGATTCACAGAGTTACTTGTGAGTTATTTTGAACCTGTGGTTTCTGGAAGCCTCGCCCATGCAACTTTCGCATCAGGTATCTCTACTTCAGTTTTTTCTAATCTCTTTAACAACCATCCAGCGTTAATGATCAGTACTTTTACCTTAACTGAAATGACCCTGAATCCTTCAACAACAAAAATCATCTACTTGGCAAATATTATCGGCAGTGATATCGGTTCATTATTATTACCTATGGGAACCTTAGCAACGCTTATTTGGATGCATATATTAAAACAGCATGATGAAAGTATTTCATGGGGCGAATATATAAAAACGACCATTATCATCATTCCGCTGACTGTTCTTTTTACGTTAACATGTTTATATTTTTGGATCAGTTGGTTATTTCTTTAGTTCAGTATGAAACGAAAAACTGCCTTCTGCTATTCAAGAGGGCAGTTTTGTATACACTAGGGAAGATGCATTGTCTTTAGATGATTTAACTTCCAAATGACTGGCTCTCCACTTGCGTTAATAAGCTCAATGATATTATTAGAGACACCCTTTAATAGTCCGACTTTTTCTGGCACCTCTCCCATATCAAATATGACCAATTCACCAATATTTTTTTTGATCTGCTCCTCAAAATTACGCACAAGAGGAACTTTGGAAGGCACGACAGGCAATTGTGAGTTGTCAAGAGTATACGGTGTTTGTTCAGTTGAATAAGGGGTAAACCATTTTAAATGATGCATAGATATAAAAAGTATTTTAAATACGGGTGAGAAAAATACAATATAATCGTTTAAAACATTTGTAACATATCCATGGATCGATCGACCCCCAGTTACATAAACTTCAATAAACTGGCCTTTGACCTTGTTTAATGTATTTCTATATGAAAAAGCTTGAGTTTCTGCCTCTATCATTGGATCTTCCGGATTGATCAAAAATGGCTTCTCAGTACTGGTCACTATTTTCGCCTTGTTTATTTGATGAAGATGCAACAAGGGAATATAAAGATAATTGCAGCCATCAAAAATAACAAAAATATCCTGTCCGATATCTATGAGGGTGCCGACAAACCTTGTATCTCCTGAAATGACAACCTCAACATCTGTGTTAAGGAATTGATTCAAACCTTTCACGATTCTCCTCCTTTAACTGAAAAAGGGCATCACTTATTCTGATGCTCCTCCATTATCTATTAAAATTTACGTTTCCAGTGATAGTCTATCGTTCTGACAATCGTTTCATAGCTATAATCTTCCTTTTGTTTTTCTGAACTTTTTATTGAACTTGAATAACCTGGTGATCTTGATGATTGATAATCTGAAGATCTTGGTGATCGTTTAGATGATTTTGATGAACTCTTTGAACCTGATGAGCTGTATGATTTTGATGATTGATAATCTGATGATCTTGGCGATCGTTTAGATGATTTTGAAGAACTTTTTGAACGTGACGAACGGCCAGATTTGGATGATTGATAATCCGAAGATTTTAGTGATCGTTTAGATGATTTTGAAGAACTTTTTGAACGTGACGAACGACCAGATTTGGATGATTGATAATCTGAAGATTTTAGTGATCGTTTAGATGATTTTGATGAGCTATATGATTTTGAAGAAATGAACGAATTGCTGTCCTTATCATTATTGTCTTCCTGGCTTTGTTCATTTTTTTGATCCTCTTTTTTGTACGACCCTTTTGGGCCTAAGCTGATGCTTTTTATGTGAAAAGGATAGATGCGAAGCACCTCTTGATTTTTCACTATAGTATAATGGCCGTCGGCATTATCTACAAGGATACCCTCAATGGCTTCCGGACCTCCACGATTAATTGAAACCCATTTATGAGTCAGACTCTTAAAAACCTCGCTTAAATCATCAGCTTCCAAAACTCCAACTGGCGTCTGCTCTTCTATTTTCAAATCAGGCTCGTGTTTACTTATACTTTTGATGTGATGGATATTAAAATATACTACCCCATCCTCATTAGTGTTTAACGCAGCGTAATCATCTCCCAGCCAGACCAATCTTCCTTTTTTAGATTCCGGACCCCCTTGGTTAAATTGAACTGATTGGTTCATTAAATTTCCGATTAAGCTATGAAAATCATCAGCATCGAGCATTTCCTCAGTCTCAATTGTCGTGGTGCTATTATTGGTATCCTCAGTAATACTTTTCACATGCTCCAACTGATAATAAATTATTTTTTTTTCAGCTTGTAAAGCTATATAATCTGATTTTACAGCTGTTAATTTTCCTTTTTTAGATTCCGGACCTCCACGATATACAGTAACAATTTTATCTTTCATTGAGTGCAAAAAGTTATAATACGATATTTCATTATTTGAATGATATTTCATTCTCCTCTTGCTCATTCAAATTCCTCCTAGTCACTTATACATAGATGATAAACATACTGCATATATACGTGTCACATTTATTTGTTGAACTAATTCAATAGCCTAATTGTCGCTTTTTCCGCGAATACCCATTTTCACGCATTTATAAAATACTTAAATGATCTTTGAGGTATTGTGAACGGTTTTTAATATACTCGCAGATCACATCCGGCTCACGGTCAAAACGCTCAACATCATTCTTTTTATATGGGTCCATCAAGATAAAAGGCCTAATCCGCTCATACATCGCCATGATTTTCGGTTCCATATATTCTATTGTAAAAAGAGATTGGAGCGTTTTTTCTAACAGGCGCTTGTAGGACTTGCGAAACTCGGATTCATCCAATATCCGGGCGGTTAGTGTATTAAATCCTTGAATTCTTACATAATCGGCAGCCATCCGCTCTCCATGGATATCCCTGCCCCAAGTCGCATCATAATCCCAAGGAATCACCTCAAATAATCCGGTTTCCCCGCTTCTGTATAATGCGTAGTTGTGGACAAACCCGTCATAGTTTGAGGTGAATACAATACCGGCAAGCCAACGCAAATACTTGTCGACATCCACATGCTTTGTCACTTCTGACTTAAACTGAGCTTTAGGGACCGTATTAATTTTAAAAATCATATCCTGTAAATAAAAATCATCCTCCTCAGTCCCTGTTTTCTTTTCATATCCAAGCTCCAGCGATGTTTTCGTTTCCCTTTCTAAATCGCTCATCAGAGAAAAGTTGGCATCATCATCCACCGCATAAAAAATCGCGCCATCAGCCAGCTTCCTTTTCGCCAAATAATATTCATCTACGGACTCAAGTTCAAGATAAACCCCTTCATTCTTCCCATTCATCTTTACAAACACAAACTCTGCCTTTGGAGACAGTGTCCCTAGCTCCGAGAAAAAATCCAGAGACAATTTGTTTCTCATCAAGGAAGGGTCTTTATACTCCGCATTTAAGTGAATCTCTCGCGCGCCGCGGAATGTTTTCGGCTGATAAAAGGAAATATGGTATGACTTCTTTTTGAAGTCTCTGATATGTGATCCCCGATAAGCGATATCAATATCCAGCCTTTTTTGATTTACCTTCATCACAGCTGGCACCGGATCATCGTCCCATATATCCTTTTTTAATTCACGCAAGTCTTTTGGATGAACAAACAGCTGATAAAGCGGTAAATTGGATTGATTCTTCATCCATAATCCTCCTTACAAATTTTAGGCTTTTATTTTTATAAGATCTCAGCGGAACACTTATACACTTTTTAAAACCGCGCGTACTATGAGGGTAGTAAGGATCTTCATCCTTAACATATTTTTAAAAGGAGGATTTCAAATTGGGCCACTATTCCCATTCTGACATCGAAGAAGCGGTGAAATCCGCAAAAAAAGAAGGTTTAAAGGATTATTTATACCAAGAGCCTCATGGAAAAAAACGCAGTCATAAAAAGTCGCACCGCACTCACAAAAAATCTCGCAGCCATAAAAAATCATACTGCTCTCACAAAAAATCTCGCAGTCACAAAAAATCATTCTGTTCTCACAAAAAATCTCGCAGCCACAAAAAATCATACTGCTCTCACAAGAAATCTCGCAGCCACAAAAAATCTTACCGTTCTCACAAAAAATCTCGCAGCTATAAAAAATCTTACCGCTCTTACAAAAAATCTCGCAGCTATAAAAAATCTTGCCGTTCTTACAAAAAATCTCGCAGCTACAAAAAGTCATACTGTTCTCACAAGAAAAAATCTCGCAGCTATAAAAAGTCATGCCGCACACACAAAAAATCTTATCGTTCCCATAAGAAATACTACAAAAAACCGCACCACCACTGCGACGACTACAAAAGACACGATGATTATGACAGCAAAAAAGAATACTGGAAAGACGGCAATTGCTGGGTAGTCAAAAAGAAATACAAATAATCTAAGTTTTCATTGTTTCAATAGGCTGCCGGCGGAGGTACGGAAGCCTATTTTTTTATTTGCCCTGTATTAGATATATGTCATGACATAACATATGCAACCCGCATCATTTGGTTTCCTTTAAACCATTTCGTTATAATCAAGGTATCCTAACGATAAAGGCGGTTGTTGCTATGTACATATTTCAAGCTGATCAGCTTAGTGCCAAAGACACATACAAGCTATTGTCAGGTACCGTTATTCCCCGCCCCATTGCATTTGTGACAACACTTTCTTCAGGAGGAGCGGTCAATGCCGCGCCTTTCAGTTTTTATAACGTCGTCAGCTCAGATCCTCCGCTTCTCAGTATTTCTGTTAACAGGACGGAAGGACGCCAAAAAGATACAGCGCGAAACGCAGTGGAGAACGGAGAATTTGTCGTTCATGTCAGTGATGAAGCCATCATTGAAGATATCAATGAAACAGCTGCAAGCTTAAGGCCGGATGAAAGCGAGCTTACACGCACCTCGCTTCATCCTGTTGAAAGCAAAGCTGTTTCAGTTCCCGGCATTAAGGAAGCCCGCGTTCGCTTTGAGTGCAAATTAGAGCGGCATATTACCTTTGACAATGATCAAGGCATCACTACAGCAGATCTGCTCATCGGAAGAGTTGTCTGCTTCCACCTAGATGAAAAGGTGTATGATGCAGAAAAGGGATATATTTTAACGGATGAATTAAAGCCTGCCTCACGATTGGCGGGAAATCACTATGCCAAGCTGGGAGAAGAATTCACACTGATTCGTCCCAGCTGAAGAGAAGGACTATTTAAATAGAAGAAACTAGTCAAAAAGACCTTATGATTACAAAATATCGCCTGTAAATAACTGAAAAAATATCAAAAAAAAGAACACCCAAAGTAAGCTCGGGGTGTTCTTTTATGAAACGTTTTTCCTTTTTCTTCGTATAAAGGTAGATTAGGAGGAATTGGAATGACAAACTTTTGGATTTTAATGCTGATCGCTATTACCATCAGTCTCGCCTCTCAATTTTTTATAAAGAAAAAATACGGTATTGATAAATCCGGCTGGCGATATAAGCATGTCAGCAATACACACAAATGGATCGAAATCACTTTACTTATTTTGTTTGTGTTTTCACTCTCCTTTTTTCCAGTTGAATATTTGCTTCTTTTATTTTTTATTGTGATTGACTCAATACGAATTTTTATGGAGTGGCATTATAGACCTGAAGATAAACAGTATATGTACCACATTGTAGAGGTCTCCCTTATGTTTATGCTCTTGATTTATATTTGTACCCTGTAGTTATTTAAATCCCCACAGCCGCTCCGTCTCCCCGAGGATCGGCTCCGCCTTGGAGAAAGCCTTCTTCATCAACTTTGATTGCAGCCGCGTGTCCCATCAGCGGATCATAGTCACCGACAACCTCCACGAGATGCCCGCTGTCTTTCAGTCTTTGGATTGTTTTGTCTGTGAATCTGCCCTCGACTCTGAGACCTTCGTATTCCTCTCCCCACGTTCTGCCCCATACCCAGCGCGGTTCGCTGATTGCCTGTTGTGGATGCATTCCGTAGTCCAGCATTCGGGTAATGATGGCCGTCTGGGTCTGCGGCTGGCCTTCGCCGCCTTGTGTGCCGTACAGAATTTTTGGCTTTCCGCCTTTACAGACCATAGCCGGCATCAACGTATGGAAGGTGCGCTTTCTCGGTTCAAGCGTGTTGACATGATTTTCATCCAGTGAGAAAAATGATCCGCGGTTTTGCAGTAATATGCCTGTATCACCGGCAGTGACTGCCGAGCCAAATTCAAAGTACAGGCTTTGAATGAATGACACTGCGTTGCCATCCGCATCGATTACGGCCGCATATGCCGTATCACTTCCCACCGGCCTGCTTTCTGCCGGTTCTGCCAGATAGCCGATTTCTCCCGCCAATCGTTTCGCATAATTTTTATCTAAAAGCCTTTCAAGCGGAATGTCAGCAAACGCAGGGTCAGTCAAAAAGGCATTCCGATCTACAAAACTCTTTTTCAACGCCTCCACAAGCACATGATAAAACTCAAATGAACCGTGCTCGATTTGGGTGAAATCATAGTTTTCCAAAATGTTCAGTGTTAATAAACCGGTAAATCCCTGAGAATTCGGCGGCGCCTGATACACACTGTATCCTCGATAATCACTTGATACAGGCGCTGCCCACTCACCCCGATGCGCTTTAAAATCATCGATTGTCATGTAACTGCCGTTATTCTGTAAATGTGAGACAATCCGCTGAGCGAGATCTCCTTCATAAAATGCGCTTCTTCCTTTTTCAGCAATCACATTCAGACTGTCTGCAAGCTCTTTTTGCACAAACCGCTCTCCCGGGACAGGTGCTTTGCCCCTTCTCGTGAAGATGTCAGCCGTGTAAGGCGTGGAAGCCAGCAGTTCAATATTCTTTTCTGTGTGACGACACTGATCAGCTGATACAGGAAACCCATTTTGGGCATAATCGCGTGCGGGCTCCAATACATCTGCAAGAGACAGACGCCCGTACTCCTTCAGGACCGCATCCCAGCTATCAACCATTCCCGGCACGGTAATGGCACTGTCAATTCCCCGTAGCGGAATCACGCTTTTTCCCTTATATACATCTCTCGTTACGTTTTTTCCTGAACGGCCGCTGCCATTGTAGACTTTTACCGCCTTTGTTTCCTGGTGAAAGGTCAGCCAAAAGGAATCCCCGCCAAGTCCGGTCATATGCGGGTACACAACCGCAAGACAAGCACTCACCGCAACAGCGGCGTCAAACGCGTTGCCTCCCTTATCCAGTATGCGGTTTCCGGCTTGAGAAGCGAGGTAATGCGGACTGACGACCATTTGCTTTGTACCGATGACAGATTTGTTCATCACAAGTCCCCTTTTTTAAGAAATTTTCTTCAGTATAGGGAGCCTGATTTTTCACATCTACTGATCCGGCAGAAAAACTGACGAACTTTCTTCTTTTCGCAAATAATAAGATATTTTTACATTCATTTCGAAAACAAATGAAAAATTATCATTTCGATACGTAACTTTTATGATAAAATGATTGCTAAAAGGCTACGAAAGCAGGTGGAGCAATTGAGTCATGAATATCAAATCCCCAACCTTGTACTTGATGAGACTGATAAACAAATTCTCACGATTTTGCATGAAGAAGGCAGAATTTCTTATACGGATCTTGGCAAAAGAGTCGATTTGTCACGGGTCGCCGTGCAGGCCCGTATCAACCAATTAATTGAAGCCGGTGTTATTGAAAAATTCACCGCTGTCATCAATCCCGCTAAAATCGGCATTCATGTTTCCGTGTTTTTCAATGTCGAGGTAGAACCGCAATTTTTAGAAGAGGTCGCTCTTAAGCTTGAGGAAGAGCCTGCGGTCACCAGCCTTTATCACATGACAGGCCCGAGCAAGCTGCATATGCATGGGATCTTTGCCAACGATCAAGAAATGGAAGAATTTTTAACAAAACGGCTGTATCCATTGCGAGGCGTCGTCAGTGTTGATTGCCAGATGCTGATCAAACGATACAAAAGCCGTATGGGAATGAAGCTGTAAAGGAGAGAAACGAATGAAAAACCATCCTTATCGGGATATGACGGCCGCAATGGTTCGCACCGGCATATTAGGGTTCGGCGGCGGACCTTCCGTGATTCCGCTGATCCGCCATGAAGCGGTCAATAAATATAAATGGATTGACGATGATGAATTCGGAGAAATATTAGCAATCGCTAATGCGCTTCCCGGACCGATTGCCACCAAAATGGCTGCTTATCTGGGCTTTAAGCTAAAAGGCACATTAGGTGCAATTGTGGCGACCCTCGCCCACATTCTGCCTACATGTCTTGCGATGGTGGGCTTGTTTGCGGCTGTAAATGTGTTAAGCCATTCAGCAATTGTTGCAGGTATGATTGGTGCTGTCACGCCGGTAATTGCGGTCATGCTCGGAATCATGGCGTACGAGTTTGGCCAAAAAGCGCTTAAAGGTTTCGGCTGGGTCACCGGCATCCTGTTTTTTATCATCGCTTTTATCGGCCTGCAAACTTTACAGATTAATCCCGGCCTTGTCATTATCATTTTCTTAGCATACGGGGCGTTTCATTTTAAACTGAAAGACAAAATCACAAATAAACATTCAAAAGATAAAGGAATGTCAGCCTCATGATATCGATCTATTTATTTATGGCGTTTTTTATCGCAAACCTACTGGGATATGGCGGCGGACCTGCGTCTATCCCGCTAATGTTTGAAGAAGTCGTAAACAGATACAGCTGGCTCTCAAACGATCAATTCTCAAATATGCTCGCACTTGCGAACGCATTGCCGGGCCCGATCGCCACGAAAATCGCTGCGTATGTCGGCTACAGCGCAGGCGGGTGGCCCGGCTTCCTAATTGCCCTGATCGCAACCGTCGTACCGTCGGCGCTCGCATTGATCGTCCTGCTGCGCATCATCCAGCGCTTCCGCCAATCACCTGTCATCAAAGGCATGACGCTGTCCGTCCAGCCTGTCATCGCGGTCATGATGCTCATTCTTACCTGGCAAATCAGCGCAGACGGCATCAAAGCGATCGGCTGGATCCAATCGATCGTGATTGCGGGAATTTCGCTCCTTGCCATGACAAAATTCAAAATGCATCCGGCATTTTTGATTATCGCGGCGTTTTTATATGGGGGCCTTGTGATCCCTCATTTATAGAAAAAAGCACCTTGACAGGTGCTTTATTTATTTTGGCCCAGAAATGCCGTTTGATATGACAGCTGTTTCTTCTCCTGCGTCACTCTTGATGATGTGCTTGACTTGCAGCGTGGTTCCTGCCATTCTCACATATTGCTTCAACTGGGACGAATTGGTTTCAACTTGTATCCAAACAGGAGGCTGGACCTTCCAAAATAAAAAGAATGCAAGAATCAGCATGCCAGCAACGACCGACAGCAAAAACTTCATATCGCATCGCTTCTTTTCAGTAAGCGGCTCGCAGCGGATAGCGCCTGATGATCACGAAGAATATCGCCTGGACGATTGCCTTCTCCCAGCACATAACCTTTAAAGGGCATTCCCATAAAATGAAAAATATGTTCGAATTGCTGAATCAGCGGCAGCCCTTTTATTTTTGGATTGTCTCCGCCCACTGCTATTACATATGCCTGTTTCACTGACATTTGCTGTTTAAAATCAGGAAATCTCGGATCTCTCAATGTCTGTGACCAGCGATCAATAAACAGCTTTAATGTCCCTGACATGCCAAACCAATAAATTGGGGTGGCGAATACAAGAATATGGCACTGCAATATCCGTTCAATGATAGAATCGTAGTCATCTTGAACAGGACGAAAGCCGCCTTGGGCGTGACGCAGATCTTCAATTGGCCGAATTCGATATTTCTGCAAATAAATGTGCTCCGCATCGAATCCTTGAACAGCCTTCTCCGCAAGAACATCCGTATTTCCGCCAGACCGAGTTCCGCCGTTAATAACCGCAATTTTCATGATGCATCTGCTCCTTTGTTTACGAATGATTTTCTTCATCTTATAATGGATTCATCAATCAAGACAGATGATTATTTCGATTAATCCAATCGCTAAAACCGATTTAGAAAGGAAGAGAACAAGTGGAATTGAAGCAGCTGATCACCTTTATTACGGCGGCAGAACATGTAAACTTCACCCTAACCGCCAAAATGCTTAATTATGCACAATCAAGCGTTACCTCTCAGATCAAATCACTTGAAGAAGAAATTGGGACGCCTTTATTTGAACGGCTCGGCAAGCGGCTTATCTTGACAGAAGCAGGAAAAACGTTCAAATCTTATGCACAGAAGATCATTGCGTTAACAGAAGAAGCGAAAATGGCCACAAATCAAGTAAGAGAAACAACCGGAACCTTAAAAATCGGGGCGACAGAAAGCCAGTGCACATACCGCCTGCCCCCTATCATAAAAGAATTTAAACAGGCTTTTCCCCAAGTAAAGCTCATATTCAAACCATATATCTCCAATGAACAAGCGAAAGAACAGCTCTTACAGGGCCAGCTTGATATCACCTTCATCTTGGATGTAAACCGGATGGAAGACGCACTGCACGTTGAATCTTTGATTCAGGATGAGATCAAAATGGTGGCTGCTAATGACCATCCTTTTCCTGCGGATTTACCAGTAACATTGAAGGATCTTCAAAACGAAACTCTTCTGCTGACAGAGGACGGCTGCTCGTACCGCACGCTCTTTGAGAACAATTTGCATGACTCCGGTGTCTATCCTAACAAATTGGAATTCGTCAGCATAGAAGCCATCAAACAATGCGTGATGGCCGGACTTGGGATTGGAATCTTGCCTGAAATGACAGTAAAAGATGATATTGCAGCAGGCCGGATGAAAGAACTCAATTGGCAGAGCGATTGCCCCGTTTTCACTCAATTAGCATGGCATAAGGACAAGTGGATGTCTGCGCCATTAAAGGCTTTTATCGATTTGACACGGAAAACATTCAAATAAAACCTCTCCGCAAGGACGACAAGGTTTTTGAGACCAGGAAAGCACACACATACAAAAAAACACTTGATGACTTAGAGCCCCAAGTGTTACATGTGATTTTTCTGATAAAACGTTCGCAAAACATGCGTCTCAAGGTCAGCCAGGCGGACAGGGATCGGCAGCCTGCTTTCTTGATTGATCAAGCTCATCGTGATCTGATAGCTGCTGTCTAAATCAATATAATTACCGCAAGACAAGAAAATAGGCTTCACGTCCCGCCGCGTTCGCAGCGCCCGTCCATATACCTCGCCGTCAATGATAATATCGGTATATGCGCCTACTTCATTTTCAGGCGTCACGAAATCGCAGCCTTTGATTTTGAGATAGGTTTTCGCAATCCCAATCGTCGGCTTATTAAGAAAAAAAGCCGCATGGGTGGCAACGCCCATATGGTTGTAATGCAAATATCCGTTGCCATCAAACAAGAAGACATCCGGCTCCGTCTCCAGCTTTTTCGCCGCCTCGATGATCAAAGGCAGCTCACGAAACGCAAGAAAACCGGAAACATAAGGCACACTGATTCTCCCCATGCTGTGCACTTTTTCAATGACTTCTTTTGTATCAGCGTCAATCACGATAATACTGCACACTCCGTACGGTTCTCCATCCTGCTCCCAATAGGCCAGGTCGACGCCTGCGCAGGTGTTGATGGAGTTGGGATGGATCGTGTGGGATAGGTTGATACGATTTCTAAGGGATTGTTGTGTTTGAACAAAATCCGATTCATCTTTTAGATGAAAATCGTGTATTTGATGTATTTCCATTTTACTTGTTTCCCTCTCTTCGCGCTCAATTGTCCTGCATGTCGATTCTAGCAATGACACCAAATTATATCATTGAAAAAAGCAGATAGTATAATCTGCTTTTTTATTACTATTCATTTTTCATTTCTTTCATAAAAATATAATCCAATTGTTTAATTAATTCTTTAAGTTCAGTACACATAATATCCTCTAAAGGATTTTCCCAATCTTCGTTTTTTATCAGTTCAATCCCATAGCTTCCGGCTGGATCACCTTCTGGGTACCACCCTACGTCAGGCAGCAAATTTTTTGTCTTATGAGAAATCTGCAGGAGATCTTGATTAAAGTCAAATAACCAAGCATCGTCATTTGCCTCTAGCGTCTTAGGATCAGTATCCTTTAATGTAATATAATCAACAGTCCAACCAGCCGGTATCTTTAGCCTTAAATAATTGGGAATCTGTTGGCTTAGTGGCTGCAAACCCTCTAAAACCCCGCTTCCCACACTCCAGATTTGATATTCTAACTCCTCTAATAATTGTTCTATCTCATTAAAAGACTCATCTTCATAAATCTTATCTGTTTTTAAGCCAGCTACTTTGATATGGTATTGATTATTTTCATAACTTACCTTAATAAAGGCCTTACGTTTTTCATTTTGTAGTATTAGTAATTCACATTTTTCTTGCATTCTTTTTTCTGAACATAAATTGTTCAGTACTACAGACCAGCCATTACAGATTTTTAATGGCTGCAGTTGAGAAATATGGTCTCTTTCCATCCCGCTTCTCCTTGCACTCCATATTGTTATACTATCTATAAAAAAACATGCCGATGACAACACGGCATGTTTTTAACTATAGCAATTCTAATACATCAGTAAACAAGGCATCTCCTAATGTTAATCTCCTGTTGAAAGGCTGTATATGCGGCAATTCACTCCACTCATACACAGTATCGTAGTAATCATATAAATAACTGAGTTCAATAAACCCTTTCTCTTGCATTATTTTATTAATATAGTTCGTTCCCTGAATGAATTCTAAAGATTCAGCGGTGCCTACAATATCATAAACGCCATCGATTAAATCGTGTCTTAGGGAATAACTATAATCTCATACATAAACAGGAACCAATTTAGATACTTTCATATTGATTTGCTGTTCTAAATGAATCCATTTTCCCCAGAAAGATCTTGCAAGTGGATATTGATTTCTCCTGAAGGATTGTTTAAATCTCTAACTTCAATTTTTTTCAAACCTTTTATTTGATTAAATTCATCAGGTACTTTTATTTTCTCTGCGCATTTGTTCTTGTACCATTCGTCTAATTCCCTATTCACAAATAGACGATGAAGCAACTCACCAATTTCAGGATATTCATTAATAAATCTGATTCCATGTTCCATAAATAGTACCATTCCATCCTTTAATCAAGAAAATCTAAACTTCATTCCACCAAGTAGTTGTTACTTGTTTTAAATGATATTCAATATATAAAATCACTTTTTTATAGTCATCTGATGAAAATTCTTTAATAGGATTTTCCCAATCATTATCTTTGACTAGTAAAACCAGATAATTACCTTCAGGAGAAATGTCAGGAACCCAGCCTAAATCAAGCATTATTGAGGATTGTTCATGATAAAGCTGCAACAAACTGTCTGTGAACATAAACCAGGAATCATCATTCGGTTCTAAAGTTCTTGGATCTATTTCAACAAAATGATTATAATTTACTTTCCAACCTTGTGTTATTCTTAAGGGATGTATATTAGCTTTTGGAACATCTAATTTAATATGTTTTCTCATTATATAACCTCTTTAGAGAGCCGTTATTCTTAAAGTCTGTTTTTAGATAACTTGACAACCAACTATTTGAGTGGGAGACCTGAAAGGTGAAAATGTAGATTATGAATAATATTTACTTAGCTGTACGAACTTCATTTTACAAGGCTGCCCCTTGCATCTATATTCATCTTACTAATTATCTTATAGATCAGTTTCAATGCAAAAATTTTAAGTTTAAAAAACCTCGAGAGGCAAGCGCCAATCGAGGGAAGGTTAGTTTTTTTCTACTTGTAAAAGGATTAAAACTGATATTCTTCCAGGAAAAACGTTATGAGAACATTAGCTGCATCTCATATTATCTTTCCTCTCTGCACAAGTGATTATATTCACCAAATTTAGGGAAATCATCCCAGTTGCTCTTAAGGTTGTCGTTAGTCTCACGCTCTTCGACCGAACCGGTCTTGAAATCTGTCTTCTCCATTGCTATATGACCATCTTCGCGAAAGCCTATAATCAAACTGCTAACTTCATTATCAGTTGCATCATCATATTCCCAATACATTGCTGTTCTTAGGAAGATTTTACCATCACTTATAACTTCAAAATCATAATTCAGATACTTACGAGTCAAGTCATCATAAAAACCCACTGAAACCCATTCATTTGTTACATTTACAACATATTTAGGTTTTTCGCCTTCGGTTAATACCGCAGTATATGGTTCATGTTTTTGGTGATGTAAGTATGCGGTACAATCATCAAGAATATTCCAAGGCTGTTTTTTTATGTCCGACCATTCATCACAATAATAAACTTTCATAGTCAATTATACACCTTCCCATTTATATCCCTAATAATAATCCTATTTTTTGTTGCTTCATCAAGAATTTTTTGTGGAATAGCTTTATTTTGAACAGGTACTTCTAATATCAATTCACCTTTCAGTCGTCCGCCTTTAAGAGCTTTTGGATTAAAAGGACCATTTGATATTTTAGACCCTGAAGAATATTTTTTAGTAATCTCGTTCAAGTAACTCAGTGCTGTCTTTTCTTGAACGTCACTAAGTTGAGTATACTTCCTGGAAACTATCTCCTTATTTGGAGAATATGAATCAACTACGTACTTTTTGCCGCCTGCTTCTTTTGCTTCTAGCTCTACTTCATTATAAGGGTAACGGGGGCGATTTTCCTTATTGAAATTATTTCCTGCTTCCCACCGTTCTTTAAGCCAAGACGGTAATGGATTCTTATTAGATGACTTACCCGTACCCTTAATACCTTTACCACTACTAACCATCTTCACAATCCCAAGATCCTTAACAGCCGTCTTTTCCACATCGACACGTACTGTCGGGGTTCCGAATGTAAAGCCATCCGGAGTTACAGGGCGTTCTGCGTACACGCGGACGTTTGTTGGGACTTTGAATTGTTTTACTTTCTCTAGTGTTTTGTTTGCTTTTTGGACTTTTGAATGGGTTGCAAGCGGGATGCCTTTATCAATATGTTTCGCCAATGCACCGGCTCCAACCAAGCTCAATGCCGCTTCGAGCGCCCCTTGCTTCCGCTTCTCCTCAGACACTTTGTTTCCAAACATATCCCGTCCCGTGACGGCTTCTGAGAATCCGTTTGACGCAACAAGGCCGTATGCGCCCATTTCTGTCATTTTGAGAATGTCTAAGGATTTGCCTGTTTTGTAGGCGTCTAATGCGTGTTCAGCAGCGATAGCTGCTTTTCCGGTTTTGTAGATGGCTTTTCCGCCTTTGAAGGCCCGGCCTGCCCAGCCGACGACTGGGATGAATCCGGCTGCGGCCATAGCTCCTGCTGTCACACGTTCTGCGGTGGAGAGTTTTTCTCCGGTAACCGGATCAACGCCTTCGGTTGCTCTTTTATAATCATAATAGCCAGTGACTTCTCCAGTAAAGTTGCAAACTCCATCCCATGTTTTTTCGTACCACGGTTTGTTTGCTTCTTCCTCGGCTTTTTCCTGGAGCCGTCTTGCTTCTGCTTGCTGGGTTTTTGCATCGATATAGGTTGTTCCTTGATTTTCTACTTCAATGACGCTTTTGTAGACTTCATTGCTGTGGAAGGCTTTTTTGTCATAGTACATAGGAGAAGCGCTCTTCCCGTTGCTGGTGGCCTGCATGAGAACGGAATATTTGGTGAGCACTGCGTTGTCCAGAGATTCTAAATTTTGATATTCAGTGGTCAGGGATTCATCAAGCTTATCGACAGCTGTGATCGTGTCACGTCTGATTTTTTGGGCATCGCCCATCTTATCTGCATATTCGTCAAGCGTATACATGTCGAGATCAATAATATCGCTGATGCCTGACAAAATAGAATCGATTTCTTCTTTATGAGCGGAGACTATCTCTGAGGCTTTCAGGTCTCCATTGGGCAGCTCATGATCCAAAAAAGAAGTTTCCACATATGAATCATTCAGTTCTTGATCTTTAATATCTCCTGAAATGCCGTTTAAAAACGCAATTTGAGCAGAGACAAGCGTCAGCCAGCTGTCTACGATTTCCGCCTGCCCCTGAAAAAAATCTTTAATATTATCCGCGCCTTTGCCTTTAAAATTATCGCCTAAATCTGCAACTCCCTGAAACGCTTTTTTCAGCGTATTCAGCTGCTCCTCAAGCGTCTCATATTGCTTTTTTCTGCTCTTCGCTTCTTCGATTAAAGATTTAGATTCAAATACTTTGCTCATCGCACTGCCCTTTCTGTTCTATTTTACCGCTATCGCCTCGTCCTGCTCTTTGAGTGAATCTACATTATCCTTTGTATCCTCGATATTTTTCTGTACCGCTTTTTTGTAATCTCCGAGCATGGTTTTGATGTTCTCCTCACGCTCATGATATTTTTTCGTATAATCGAGTTTGTTTTTTCCATTGGATCCCGCGGCGCCGATTGTTACGTCAGCAAGCGCATCTTTGACAGAATCTAATGTTTTGATTACAGTATCGTATTTCAATTTAATTTCTGACATAAAAAAGATCACCACAATTTAATAGATTTAATTTGATTAACAGCATCCTCCAAGAATTCTTCACCCTTAGCAAGAGTATGACCAGCAAAATTCGCTAGCTTTAATTCTTTGTCATAGAGAAATTTCATAGATTCCAACTGAATAATCTCCATCTGAATCGAAGCCATATACTCGTTATATTTATCATTCACAATCTTAGATGCTTCCGATTTCGCCTCTTCTCTTCCCTTGTCGAAATCATCGGCTTTTGTTCCCGTCCAGTGCTTGCCCAATTCAGGTTTCACAATTTCTTTGATTTCAGTGATTGCCTCTTCTTGCAGCGTGTCTATGTCCTTTTTTGCTTTTTTCAGCTTTTCGATCTTGTCTTCCACGTCGGAAATTTTTCCGTTGAGCGAACTTTTGATATCCGCTAGCATACTTTCATAACCCATCTGAATCACCTCTTAATACTCAAAAAGTCGTATGGAGGGGCTGATGAAGATAGACTTTTCCATACTTTATTTCCATATATTATATTTTAAAATAGCCAGAAGGCGGCTTAAATAGGGTAAATGGCTTAATTTAGGCATATAATGCTCTTGAAATGTAGGTATTTGATCTTGTTTTTGTTCGTTATACAGCTAATAAAAGCGTTTTATTAAATTGAAATACCTAATGTCATAGTTATAAAGGCACTTGAAAGAGGCAGATGTTGTTGATCTGCCTCTTTCGGCGCTGAGCTTATTGTTCATGTTTATGTTCTTCATCTGGTCGGCCACGTCTGATTTTGTCATTTGGCTTCTATTATTCCCCGCTTCTGACCCTTTGGATCAAAAGCTTGTATTAGCTGCAGTCCCAGTTATACAGAACGTTTGAAAAGTCTTTTTTCCTTAGATCGTCAGGTGTGATGAAAAAATTGGCGATGCCGACGTCTCCCCACATTGAATCGATATCATCGTCTGAATCAATTTGTAAAAGCATGATGGTGTGTTCTTTATATGCGTATTCCCGGGGATCATGCTGGGTAAAAGAAGCGTATCCGCCGATTTTATGGCCAAATCCGTTTTCAGCCAGTTCATTATAAATGTCTTCTTCATCCTCGCCGAACTGACCAAAGAACTCCATTGTTTCCATGCCTGTATACTGCTCAAATTGAAAATCTGTAGGCAGCACCCATTCCGAAGATTTCACAGGCTCGACTGCCGCTTCTGATAAAATCGGAAAATCACATTCGCCTGTGCCAATAAATGAAAAATCAGAAACAAGCTCGTCTTCGTTTTCTATGATATTTTCAAAATAGATCACTCTGAAATTCTTTTGTTCACATCGATCGTCAAAATTTAATCCATAGACGTCATCATGAAGAGAAATGTAGAACTGCAGGATACCCGAAGAAGGATAGCCGTCAAGCTGGGGAATGTGCGAGAAATTAATCTGTGCCAGAAGCTTCATCGGCTGTCCATTTTCATCAGTCGGGTATGTTTCATGCTTGGGGAAATAGGGATCACCGGCAATTTTGCTGTCATATCGTCCTGTTTTCCCTTTTCGGACATTCAATTTCACGTATTCTTTCGCTGATTTCTCCAGCAAGTCGCGGTACGGTCTCATTTTTTCAGGCAAATGATTCATCAGATTCTCTCCTTTTCCGGCATCTCCAAGGTTTTATTTTCTGGTTTTCTTCTAATGTTTTTCAAACGTATGTTTAAAGAAGCCCTACTTCTGCATAATTTTTCAAACAATAGTTAAATAGTAGCAAATGTATTCAGCACCCCGCAATAGATGAAAAAAAGACTGGTGCGCAACCAGCCTTTCTTTTTCAACTATTGAATTGAACCTGACGGCACAACCGCCTTTCGTCCGACAGAATAATACTCCACTCCTGCAGCCAAAGCCTCATCCAATGTGTAGCAGTTTCTGCCGTCAAATATGAGCGGCGTTTCCATCAAATCCTGATAAGCCGCTAACGGGAATTGTTTAATGTCAGCCCAGTCGGTTAAAATCATGACGGCGTCAGACCCTTTGACAGCTTCCTCGATCGTCTCTTTATATTCAACAGCTTGCGGGAGAACATGCTTTGCATGGCTAACTGCAATGGGATCGTAGGCTCTGATACGGGCGTCGAGCGCAGCGAGACGGTCTGCAATAACAATTGACGGCGCTTCCCTCATATCGTCGGTATTCGGTTTAAATGACAGGCCTAAAAGGGCAATCGTTTTTCCCGTCACCCCGCCGAGCCTGTTCAGCGCTTTATCAACCAGCATCGCCTGCTGATTGTTGTTGACTTTGATAACCGATTTCAGCAGTTCAAAATCATGCTCGACATTGCCGGCAATTTGCACGAGGGCGTTTGTGTCCTTTGGAAAACAAGAGCCGCCGTAGCCTATGCCCGCTTTCAAAAACTGGCTCCCGATCCGCTTATCCTGTCCCATCCCGTACGCGACTGCTTCAATATCGGCGCCGACCTTTTCACATATATTCGAAATTTCGTTTATAAAACTGATCTTAGTGGCCAGAAAAGCATTTGAGGCATATTTGATCATCTCGGCGCTTCTGATATCCGTTTGGTATATCGGGATTTGAAACGGACGGAAGAGCTCCTCCAGCGTATTTGCGGTTTTCTCATCGGCCGTCCCGATCACGATCCTGTCACCATGAAAGGTATCATAGATCGCCGACCCTTCACGCAAAAATTCTGGATTGGATGCGACCGAAATACTGACAGGCTCCGCTAGATGTTCAGTGATCAGTCCATTAATCAAATCGTTTGTCCCAACGGGCACTGTGCTTTTCGTTACCACGACTGTATCTCGTTTGACATGCTTTGCGATGCGTTTGGCCGCATCTGTAATTTGCTCCAGATTGGCGTGCCCGTCGCTTTTCTGCGGTGTGCCGACCGCTATAAAAATGATGTCTGCCTGCGCCAAGCCTTTCTCATAGCTCGTTTCAAAGTTCAGCCGTCCATCAGCTGTATTTTTTCTCATCAGCTCTTCAAGACCTGGTTCAAATATGGGGGAAATGCCCTTTCTCATTTCATCAATCTTGTGAGCGTCAATATCAATGCAGGTTACATGATGTCCAATCTCAGAAAGAGAAACACCTGTCACAAGACCGACATAGCCTGTTCCGATGACTGTTATATTCATTGTTTCCCTCCAACAGTTAAATTGCTGCTTTGCAGCTTCCGTAATATCGTATGAGAACATCCTATCATGAATGCGAATGATCTCCCGCATAGCCTGTCGGGTACAGCCTGTACAGATTTCTGAAATGTGATTCAATCATACAATACACTATTATATCGCTCTCAAAAAGAAAGTGGTGAAATGAGAATCGGCTGTTAAAAAAGACCAAACAATTTTCTTCTTTTGACCGGCTGCGGAGGCTGTCTGAAGATGGTCTGATTCCGCAGGAGAAGCTCTGCATTTTCCGTCAGCATATAAGGAAGTTCCGAGCCGAATTCTTTCTCTAGAACATAAAGAGCCTCTTGAGTGTGAAAATTTCTCGTTTTCACATTATGGGCATCTGAGGCTACGAAATGGATCAAATTGGCTTCAACCAGCCGGAGAGAAAATGCTTTCAGCTGCTTGCCGAAGGTCCCCGCAAGACTTCCTGAAGTAATCTGAGATGCTGCTCCTTTTTCCACAAGATGATACAGCAAAGACGGGTTTTCGCGAATTTCCCTGTTGCGTTCAGGATGGGCGATAACCGGAATATATCCTTTCAGCTGCAAATCATAAAAAAGCTGCTCCGCATATCGGGGAACGTGATCAAACGGAAACTCAATCAAGATGTGTTTTGTATCATTCAGCGAAAGCAGCTGCTGTTTGGCAAGGTCTTGTTCCACCTCGCCGTAGATTCTGATTTCCTGTCCCGGAAGCACATGTAAAGGAATGTCTTCTTTGATTAAACGTTTGTTTAACTGATCTGCTGCTTCTCTGACTGCGGCTGGCTCGTTTTTATACACACCGTTGTTATGATGAGGTGTCGCAATGATCGTCCGGATTCCCTGACGAACAGCTGCTCTTGCCATTTCTATGCTGTCGGCCGAATCACCTGCCCCGTCATCCATTGCGGGAAGAATGTGACAGTGAATATCGATCATGTCCTAGCCCCCTTTTTTCGCAAAAATAAATAACGGGCACGATGCACGTTATTTATTTTGCATGAAATTGTCCTTGTTTCCGTAATATCCGTATTCAGAGTGCTTCGAAAGCTTTTTGCCGTTCATAATCGCCCCGAGGAGCTTGCTTTTGCACGTTTCAAGCGCCTCTTTCGCTTTTGCGGCTTGTTCTTTTTCTGTTTTCCCGCTTGAAATAACCAGAACAGAACCGTCTGCCACGTTGCCTAAAATCTGTGCATCTGCTACGGCAAGAATAGGCGGCGTATCAAAAATGACCATATCATATGCCGCACACGCTTCGTATGCAAGCTCCTTCATCCACTTCGAGGAGAGAAGCTCGGCCGGGTTTGGCGGGATCGGGCCGCTCGTCAGCACGTCAAGATGTTTTTCATTCGATGCTTGTACAGCCTGCTCCATAGAGCTTTTCTTTAATAAAACAGATGTTAAGCCAACCGTATTTTCAAGAAAAAAGGCCGTATGTACTGTTGGTTTTCGCAAATCAGCATCAATCAGGAGCACTTTTTTTCCCTGTTGGGCGAATACGACAGCCAGGTTGGCGGCCGTTGTTGATTTTCCTTCCCCTGGACAGGCCGATGTAATCATGACTGATTTCATTTGCCGGTCCACTGAAGCAAATTCTATATTCGTGCGAATCGTCCGATATTGTTCAGAGTTCAAGGATTTCGGCTCTGTCATTGCAATGACATTTCTCCGCATCCACGAGTCTCTGTTTTTTCTAAGCGCCAAAATGTCCACTCCCCGTTTTTTCAGATTGGAAACCCTGTAAGGTCTTTGCTGTTTTCTGCTCATTCGCAATGGTGGAAACTGTCCCTAAAACAGGTATGTCCAGCAAGGATTCGAGCTGCTCTTCCGATTTGATCGTATTATCCAAATGCTCAAGCAGGAAGGCCAGTCCGATGCTTCCCGCCAATCCGGCCGCAAACGCGATGGCAATGTTTAGAAGCGGCTTTGGCGATACAGGGGACGGATGTTCTGAAACCTCGGCTTTTGACAGAATGCTGACATTGTCAACATTCATAATAGATGTGATTTTGTCTTGAAAAACAGATGCTATAGTATTGGCAATATGAGCCGCTGTTTCCGCGTTTTCATCCCTGACTGATATGTTGACCACTTGGGAGTCCTGTTCGCTGGATACGGTAATTTTGTCATTCAGTTCTTGGGATGTCATCGACAGGCCCATTTCTTTAATGACTTCATCTAAGATGGCAGGGCTCTTAATGATGACATTGTACGTATTGATTAACTGAAGATTGGTTTGGACATCGTTAAATTGGACTTCTTTTCGTTCATTTTTCGATTGGTTGACCAGAATCTGAGTTGAATTTTCATAGATGGGTGTAAGTGCGAAGAAACTAATGAGTCCGCCGGCAGCAGTGGCAGCCGCGGTTACAATCATAATCAAAAGTATGCGTTTTGTTAACGTTGATAATATCTCTTTTAAGCTTGTAGATTCTCCCATGATACCTCCAAATCTCTTATAACATCCTTTTCCATCTACGATTATACAACGTTGAAACCGCATTTCTCCAGCTTTTCACGTGACATAATTCGACATTTTTTTACAATGCGTTATGTTAGCACTTTTTATGTAAGCGCTGTATTTACTGTGTTGACAGTGCTGTCTCATTTTCTCTTATTCGGGCAGTCACGTTCTCTCGCATAAAAAAATCCCGCTAAAGGCGTGCGGGATTTTTATGTTGCATATCCATTTTTAATATGAGAAATCAAATTTTCAAGCATTTCCTTCGTCGTCATCTCAGATGACTGCTCACCAATTTCATGTGCATGCATCAAAATTTTCAGAAATTCTTCTTGATTCAATTTCTTTTCACTCATCTTTTTTTTCCTTTCAGCTTCCATTAAGTTGAAAACACGATTATTATATGATGCTGGTTATCAATTTGCAATCTCTAATACATCATTCGACACATTCCATTTTTTATGTCCTTTTTTAGGAAAAACTTTTTAAGGCCGATGTGTTGCGATATAATAGAGAAATTGGATCTTTTTATTACGTGACTCGGTTAGGAGCGATAATCATGCTTCAGAATATGATTTCCAAAGACGATGTGCTGGCATCTGCTGAACAGTTAAAAGAACTTCTTCCTTACAATGAGGAAAATGTTCAGCTGATCAAAAAAGCCCTTATTTTATATCGGCAGGATTCAGTCTATCGTTTACAAGCAGTGAGTCCGACGGAAGTTACGGCTTACGTGCAGGATGTTGTACCTGTGCGGGTCACATTGAACTTGTTTGTCATAGTCAAAAGCGGCTGTTCATGTCCGTCCGGAAGAATCTGCCGCCATATGCTGGCTGTGTTTTTATATGTATATGCAATGTTCGAGCGAGTGGGTACTTTTACAGAGTATTGGCTGGAGAGGGAAAAGCTTGAGGAAAGCAAAGAGCTCGTCCGCCGCCAGTTTCAGGAAAAGGTGCTGCCTAATGAAGAATCGCTTTCAAGCTGGCTTGCTTTTTTTGATTCAGAGTTTTCTCTCTGGCAGGCACGTACGCCAGAAGGCAGCCAAAACATGCAGGGCCTCTATTACGGCTACCTGTCCGCATTAAAAAAACATGCGCCGAACAAGCCGGAGCTGAAAAGCCTGTACCAAATTCATTCCGCGATTGCGGTTTGGCTTCGCATGTTCACATTGATTGAAGCAGGCAAGCTGAACCCCGAACAAGATTTTTATTCCCTCAATCCGTACGTTGAACAGCTGATGGATACAATCTACAGCTCTATTGATAAATTAAAAACATACGCGCTGTCTTTTGCGCTTGATCCGTTTTTGGATAAAACACCGGATGTTATCCGACATTTGCTGTTGAAAGAAGAAATTTTCCAATATGAACGCATCCGCGTCTTCGGTGAAATTTGGAGTGCGCTGCTTTCGCGTCCAAAATGGGTGACACGCGAACAGGAGATGTTGAAAAAAGAAGCAGGACGGCGTTTTTCTCCCGAATTGCAATTCGGGCGCCTGCATTTGGAATTCCTGCAAAAGAATGATGACGTTATTTTTGCGGAAGCGGATCAATTCCCGCCGGAAGCGCTCCCTTATACGTTCCAATGGCTGAGTGAAATGACTGCCAAGAAGGACTGGAAACGGCTTAAAACATGGTACCAGCAAATTGAACCAATTGCGATAGGTTATACGAAGCTGGATAAGCCGTTTAAAGAGATTCGCGATGTGATCGGCGAGCTGTTCCTTCTGTTGAATGCCTATGTGAAGCAAACCAATGATCAAGCGCTGTTTGAGCGCTTTGCCGCGGGCTGTCTGCCGTATACGTTCACAGAATACAGCCATCATTTATATGAAAAAAAACGCTATGCCGAGTGGATTGAAATTCATAGCCTTGTCGGCTTTTCCATCAATGAAATGGATAAAATGATGCTCAAGCAAATTGCAGCGAGCGACCCTGAGGCGCTTATACCGGCTTACCATAGAGAAGTGGCTTTTTTCATTGATCAGAAGAACCGCAGCTCGTACAAGGAAGCCGCCCGGTATTTGAAAAAATTGCGCACGCTGTACAAAAAAGCGAAAAAGCAGAAGGTGTGGGAGCGGTATATTCAGCTGCTGAGCTCGCATTACAAGCGCCTGCGTGCGCTTCAAGAAGAACTGCAGAAAGGAAAGTTGATTGATGGCGAGTCTTAAAGAAATTCTCATCCACGTCGAACAAATGGAAGATGGGTCATTTACGCTCTCAGCCTTTGATGAAAATGAGCAGCCTCTTCCCTACAGCCATATGAAAAAGCATTTGTTCCAATGGCATGAATCCTCATTTTACGGAACCTTTCTAGAGGATGTCAGCTTCATCGGGACGACTGCTGTCCTGCTATCTCCATGGATGACTGTAGAGCTTCTCGGCAAAAACTCGTTCAACTCATTCAGCTCCGTGCAGCTTACAGAAGAAACAGAGCCGCTGATCGAGGCGGCATCGACCATCTATGAATTTATCGCGGACGGCGATTTTCTGCCTGACTATGACGCATGGACAAACGGTGTTTTTCGCTGGAAGGACCGCGATAATATACTGGAAGGCTTTACTGCGGAATGGTTTTCCGCTGCCGTACAGGATTACATCCAATACGACGATGACCTGCGGGAGAAATGGGAACATATCAAGGAGAAATCGCCTGCGGTTACGACATTCCGCGGCCATTTTCTTGATGAAGAGGATTTTCTGGAAGGCATTGGCTGGATTGACGATCAATCTCCATTTACTGTCGGCTTGCGCTTAAATGAACCGGACTTTGACGGAGACGAATGGAAGATCGAGATGTTTTTACGCGATAAAAAGAGCGGTGCTGTAGAATTCTTTGACGGACTGAAGAGCCTCAAAAAATCGTGGCAGGCGTACAGCGATAAAATCGCGCGTGAGCAGGACCGCTTTCACAGAACGGTTCCGTGGCTGTCGTTTGATTCCGGGACAACGCTGATCTCGGAGGAAGAAGCCTGGATCTTCCTGTCAGAAGCAAGTGAGACGCTTGTCGATATGGGGGTAGAAATCCTCCTGCCGTCTTGGTGGCAGATTGTCAGAGACAGCAACATGATGCTGAAAGCAAAGGTGTCTTCCTCCCCGCGCGGCGAGTCATTTGTCGGCATGAATGCACTGCTTGATTTCAACTGGCGGTTTGCGACAAATGGAATTGAACTGACTGAGGCTGAATTTAATGAGCTTGTCGCCAGCAACAGGCGCCTTGTTAATATCCGCGGGCAATGGGTTAAAATCGATCCGCAGTTTATCAAACAGATGAAACGCCTGATGGAAAAAGCAGAATCAGAGGGACTCCACATGTCTGATATTCTGGCGCGGGAGCTAATGGATCAGCAGGATGGCGGACTTGAGGATTCAGATCTGATTGATACATCCGCTTTTGCCGGCATTCAGTTTGATCTGTCTAAACAGCTCAGGTCACTGATTCGAAAGCTCACTGCCGCGGAAAACCTGCCGGAGCACGAAGTCAGTCCTTCTTTCAAAGGAACGCTCCGCCCTTATCAGAAATACGGCATGAACTGGCTGCTGTTTCTGCGGGAAAGCGGTTTTGGCGCCTGTCTGGCTGACGATATGGGGCTTGGGAAAACGATTCAAATGATCGCCTATTTCCTTCACGTGAAGGAAAGCGGCCGGCAAAAAACGCCTCATTTGATTATTGCGCCGACATCCGTACTTGGCAACTGGCAGCGGGAGCTTCAAACCTTTGCCCCTGATCTGTCTGTCGCGCTCCATTATGGGCCGCGCCGGCCAAAGGGTGATGATTTCGCCGCGCATTATGAAAACGCAGACGTGGTGCTCACTTCATACGGTCTGTCACATGCCGATACTGAAGAGCTTTCTTCTGTGACATGGAACACGATCTGCCTTGATGAAGCGCAAAATATTAAAAACGCGCATACGAAGCAATCACGCGCAATCAGGAAGCTGAAGGGGCTTCACCATATCGCGCTGAGCGGCACGCCGATGGAAAACCGCCTGACTGAGCTGTGGTCCATTTTTGACTTCATGAATAAAGGCTACCTCGGCAGTTTGACCGGCTTCCATAAACGCTATGTGCTGCCGATCGAAAAAGACCGTGACGAAAAGAGAATCGGACAGCTTCAGCAATTAATCCGGCCATTCCTTCTCCGCCGGACGAAACGGGATGAAGAGGTCGCGCTTAATCTTCCTGAGAAGCTGGAAGAAAAAGAATTTATCCCGCTGTCAGCCGAGCAGGCATCCCTTTATGAGCAGCTCGTCAAAGACACTTTTGACCATATGACATCCCTGACCGGCATGCAGCGAAAAGCGCTGATCCTCAGCATGCTTGGACGGCTCAAGCAAATATGCGATCATCCCGCGCTTTATTTAAAGGAAGAGCAAACCGAGCTGCTGGCCGGCAGATCAGTCAAGCTCGAAAAATTGCTGGAACTGATGACAGCGATCCGCGCCCAAAACGAAAGCTGCCTCATTTTCACGCAATACATTCAGATGGGGAACATGATGAAGCGGCTGCTTGAAAAAACGTTCGGGGAACCTGTGCAATTTTTAAATGGGAGTCTCTCCAAGCAAGAGCGGGATACACTTGTTGAGAAATTTCAGAGGAAAGAATATCCGACACTGATTCTTTCACTCAAAGCTGGAGGCACCGGACTTAATTTGACTGCCGCCAATCACGTCATCCATTATGACAGATGGTGGAACCCGGCGGTTGAAAATCAAGCGACTGACCGTGCATACCGCATAGGCCAAGAGCGCTTTGTCCACGTTCATAAAATGATTACGACGGGAACAATCGAGGAAAAAATTGATGTCATGCTTGAATCCAAGCAAACCCTGAACGATCAAATTATCCAAAGTGAAAACTGGATTACCGAGCTTTCCACACAGGAGCTTGAAGAACTGTTTACATTAAGCGCTACAGCGCAATGATCATGACTAAAAAAGCTGGCTCTGATAGAGCCAGCTTTTTTCCGTTCATAGCCGTCACGCCGAATCTCCAAAAAATCCGTTACGCCGGTTATATCAACAGGATGCGCTTTTGGAGCAGCACATATACCTACAGCAAATGTTTCATCATATGTGCGACACCATGTTCGTCATTGGTTAAGGTGACAGCATCGGCTATCGATTTGATGTCTTCCCGGGCATTGCCCATCGCTACACCTTTTCCCGCAGCCTCCAGCATCGATTTGTCATTTAAACTGTCACCTACAGCAGCGGTTTCCTCGAGCGGAATATTCAGCTGTTTTGCAAGCCTCTTCAGCGCCTGCCCCTTGGAAGCTTTGCGGGAAGAAAGCTCAAAGTTGTGCTCAGCCGAACTGACAAGCGTCAAATCTTCGGCATGCTCATATCTTTTCCAGCCTGCCTCAAGCTTTTCTTTGAAGAAAGAAAAGCCGAGAATATTGTAAAAATCGATTGGCTGATCGGCTTCAAACAGCTCTTGAAAAGAGTTAATGTAAGCAAAGCCCGATTGGCTGTATTGCACCTCGGCCGCCTGCTTAAGGACAGAAAGATCTGTTTCCGGGTTTGCGCTTCTAAATCTGTCCAGCTCAACATCAAGAAGTTCTCTGCCGTTTTGCGGCGTATAAATCGCTGAACCTGTGAATACCTCATAATAATAGTTTTCCGACTCAAGCCATGAGAGAATGTCATACGCCCGTTTCTTATCAATCGTTTCGTGATGATAAAGCCTGCCGTCGGGATCGTGAATGACGGCGCCGTTTGCACTGATGACCCATGTTTTGATCCCCAGCGGTTCAAAGATTGACATGACGTCAAAATGAGCGCGCCCAGTTGACACCACCACTTCAATGCCGTCCAGCTGCGCCTGCCGCAGTGCGTTTTCATTTTCCAAGCTTACCTGATGCTTGCTGTTGAGTAAGGTTCCATCTAAATCAATCGCAATTAATTTCACGTTTGTCAGTCCTTTCCTTCATCCTGCTCTGTCACGAGAAGCTCAACGCCGTTTCGGTCAAGCAAGTCACAAAATGCCTGATTCGGAAGCCTGTCTGTAATCAAAAGGTCGATTTCATTCAGCTCCGCATACTGATAAAAACTGGTGCTGCCCAGCTTCGAATGATCTGCAAGCGCGATGACCTGCTTTGCCTGCTGTATCATTTTCCGCTTCACCATGCCATCCTCTTCATGCGCAATTGTAATGCCATGTTCGGAAATACCGACCACACCAATCAGCGCTTTATCAACATGGTAGCTTGAGAGCTTTTCAATCACAGAGGACCCGTACAGAAAGCGGTGCTCCTTTTCCAGCTTGCCTCCCAGCAGATAAATTTCAATTCCCTCTTTATCGGACAGCACATCCGCAAGATTAATCGAATTGGTGATTACCGTACAATCAACCGCATTCAAATGCTTTGCACATGCCTGAACAGTTGTAGAGGCGTCTAAAATCACCCGGTCTCCATCATGAATAAGCGATGCTGCAAGCCTGCCGATCTTATTTTTTTCCTCAGACACTGTTTTCAGGCGGCCGGAATAGCTTTGAATTTTCTGATGCACAGTCGGCAAAATGGCGCCGCCTCTTGTGCGGATGATGGCATTCTGTTCCTCAAGTTTCACAAGATCTCGTCGCGCTGTATCCCTTGACACTTGCAGGAGCGTACAGATCTGCTCCGTTGTAATTCGGTTATGCTGTTTTAAAAAATCCAAAATCGCTACTAATCTTTCTTCTTGGTACACGCCCTCATTCCTTTTCTCAGCAATCATTTATAAGTAATTATAAGTTTTTATTTGATTTTATTCAACATTAATAAGTGGTTTTAAGTAAAAATGCGTCGAGAGAACCAATTTTTCCTAAGTAGGCAAAAAGAAAGAACCAGTCTGGTCGACTGGTCAATTTTGAGGGGATGATGCGAAGATCCGGATAATAGTGAATGGATAGATAACGGGAGGAGCAGGGGTGTCAATCAGCAGCTTTTTCCCGGGGTTTAGGGTCCATAAAACGAACAGTGTCAGCCAACACTTCTGTTACATACACGTTAACGCCTTCCGCGTTTTCATAGCTTCTTGTCTGAATCCGTCCGCTTACGCCGACGAGAGAACCTTTTTGGCAATACAACGCCGTGTTTTCAGCTGTTTTTCTCCAAAGTGTGCAATTGACGTAATCAGCTTCGATTTCACCTGAAGCATTCTTGAAGCTGCGGTTCACCGCGAGCGTAACATGTGCAACTGCCGCACCGGCGGAAGTGTAGCGAAGATCAGGATCTTTTGTAAGACGTCCGACAAGCATGACCTGATTGAACATGCGATTCCTCCTCTCCTTGCGGTTGTATGTATTGTAAATGATGCAACAAGAAAAGAAAAACGCTTAAAAATGGCTTTCAGCCTCTGTTTTTATCTTTCGTTTTCATTTTTCCTTCAGCTAAAAACATCTTTTGCTTTTTTCCTTTGAAGAAATATGTACTTTTTAAAAAACGGAAAAAGATTTGCTTTGTCAGCCAGTTTTGCGTATTCATGCGCACATAGGAAGAGCCATCCCACGCAAACCACTGAAAGCTCAATTTTTTTTCCGGCATTGACAGCTTGATTTTATACTGCTCCATGCCATCTTGTGTTTCGTATAAAAAACTTATTCTTCCTTTTTTGTTCAGATGAACCTCAAACACTTCTTTACGGCTTAACATATATGTTACTTCCTTTTGAATCAAATGGCTTTCAGAAGGAGCGCCGTCAATATAAATTTCTTTTAAACGAAATTGATTCATACCACATCTCTCCGTAATCCATAGTCAGTTACAGTATAATGAAAAAATAGAAATTATTAAATGTTTCGCTCATACAAAATTCTTTAGCCCCAGCATTGCAGGATTTTTTCCTCGAAAACGTTTATGTTATAATGGAAGGCAAGAAAACTTTGGAAGTAATCGGGGTGAGAAGAAATGAAAACCTTTAAACTGGTTGACCTGAATGTGGAACGAGTGGACAAGGAAGAACAATCAATCGAACAGTTTCCCCTTATTGACGGACTGATTATAAATAAAGAAGACGGTGAAAATCACTGGCTGATTGAGGCGCTTGTACAGAAAGAACATCTGTCTTTTTTTGAACAGCTTCAAAACAGCCAATCTGAAGCCAAAGTATTTGTAACGATCACGAAAAAAAGCAATCGCCCCGCCCAGCTGACAGCAGCAGTGAAAAATATCGTCAAGCTGGAAGAAAGCATCCAGGTTTTACTCTATGGACAAATGGTAACAAGAAAACAGCAGGGCACTGAAACCATTCTCGAGTCCCTTGTAAAAGAGGGCTATACAGGAACAAAACTCATTGAGGCATTTAAACAAAAGTTATAAATATGAGGGGGCATGTTCCCCAAAACAGACACAGAACCGAAGAGCATCACAATAGACATTTAGAATAGATATGTTCTGCATGAAAAAAGCTGCCGTTTTGAACGGCAGCTTTTCTCTTCGTGCTTTCACTCTTGCATATTTAATTTGTATGGCCAAAAGAATCAACCAATTCCCCTTTCACAACAAGGCGCCCTTCAGTTTTGACCGCCTTGTCACATGTGATTAGCGTAATCTCTTTTTTGTTTGTCTCCTCAATTACATCTGCATCCATTTCCGATATGATATCTTTAGATGTTACAGAATAGATATAATCCTTTTTAAAATCCGTGATGACAATTTGTGCACCTGTTTTTATGTTTTCCAGAGGTCCGAACAAAAGATTCTTTTGCTTCAAATGATGGCCCGCCAACGGATAATTTCCCTCACCCATTTTTTGATCCGGGCGCATTGTTGCCGCCCCTATCAAAAGATTTTCATTGGTTGTGCCTTTTACGATCGGAAGCTCCAGATCGACACTTTTAATTGTTATCCGCCGCCTTGATTGTGAAGTGAATCACGTGCTTTCGACGTTCTCCACTTGATTGGAATGCTTTAATGGCGATCCCGGCATCTGTAGCTTCAGGCTTTCCTTCAGAGGAATCAGAAATCTCAAACTCTATTTTCTCAGTGTTCAGCACCTAACCGGCTGGCGCTTTCGTTTCAACAAAAGCGTATTGTCCCGGTGCAAGGCCTGAAGCTGTGACTTGATGATGCCGGATATGACTGGTTTCGAAGTCTGTATGAAAATTCGCGAACGATTCAGCATGGTTGATCTTCCGGTTCTGATCATTACAGCTGCCATTATCGGCCATGACAAATACAAGGCTTTTCATGCCGGAGCGAATGACATTTTGCAAAAACCTTATCATTACTCTGAATTTATGGCGCGTATTCAAAACCTGATCATGATGAAACATACAGCAAATCAAGCCACTAGAATGGAAATGGCATTTCTCCAATCGCAAATCAAGCCTCATTTTCTTTATAATGTATTAAACACGATTATTTCTCTCACTCATTTGGATATTGCAAAGGCCCGGGAGGTAACAGAGGAATTTACCAACTATTTAAGAATGAGTTTTGACTTTCAAAATACATCAGCCATCAGTTCCTTCAGACATGAGCTTTCGATTATCAATTCCTATCTTTCTATAGAAAAGACGCGATTCGGTAATCGGCTTGAGGTTCTTTTCGATATAGATGAAGACATTGACTTTATCCTTCCGCCTTTAATGATTCAGCCCTTGGTGGAAAATGCCGTTCTTCATGGTGTCAGCAAGAAAAGAGGCGGAGGATGGATCAAACTGACAGCTAAAAAACAAAGCAAAAATGAGTATCACATCAAAGTAGAGGATAACGGTGCGGGGATAACTCCGGAAAAACAAATAGATCTCTTATCAACGGATTTTGATCGCAGCGTCGGATTGAAAAATATCAATCAGCGGCTGAAACATTTTTGCGGGAGCGAGTTGATGATTACCAGCACTCCGGATGCAGGCACCTCTGTCTCAATGCTCATTCATCTCGCTGAAACAACGGAAAGCCCCGCGGGACTGAAGGACATAGAACAAACCTAAACGAAAATTGAGATAAAAAAAGACGCCGTTTCTAACGGCATCTTTTTTATTCCGGCGACTTTGCTTGCTGCTTCAGCAGGTCTCTGATTTCTTTCAGCAGCTCCTCCTGCGCATCCACCGCTTCCTCCGCAGCCTCTTCTTCTGCTGCTTCTTTTTTGCGCCTTAACCCATTCAAAGTCCGAATGACGATAAAAATGGAGAACGATATAATTAAGAAGTTCACAATCGTCTGTATAAAGCTGCCATACTTCACTACAGCATCGCCAAACGTAAACGACAGGCCTGAAAAGTCAAGCCCTCCCAGCAGCAAACCGACCAAAGGCATAATGATATCATTTACTAGAGATGTGACGATCTTTCCGAAAGCGCCGCCTATCACAACACCAATCGCAAGGTCTACGATATTCCCCCGCATGGCAAAGGCTTTAAATTCATTCCACATACAATCACCTGCTTTTCTATATTTGTAAAGAAAAAAAGACAAATGTGCCGCTGGCCATTTGCCTTTTTTCAATTATTCTCCGAGGGCAAAAGTCAGTTCTACTTCGCAAACGACTTCGCCATCAACTGTGGCAACGCCTTTTCCGCGCCCGATTGTGCCGCGGGCACGAATGATTTCAACCTCAAGATGAAGCTGGTCACCAGGCTTGACTTGTTTTTTAAAGCGGCAGTTATCAATGCCTGCAAAAAAAGCCAGTCTGCCGCGGTTTTCTTCTTTAATCAACATCGCAACAGCTCCGACTTGAGCGAGTGCTTCTACGATTAATACGCCGGGCATAACTGGGTACTGAGGAAAATGTCCATTAAAGAACTCTTCATTAGCGGTTACATTTTTATAGCCTTTTGCCCGTTTGCCCTCTTCAACTTCCGTAATCCGATCCACAAGCAAAAACGGATAACGGTGAGGAATAATTTCTTTAATTTGCTGAGTATCAAGCATTGTCTTGACATCTCCTTCATCTGCATTAGTATGTATAGCAATCATCAAAGATCCAATCTGTACATTTGAAAAGTATATTATGAATTAATCTCTTTTTCAACCGCGCTAAAATGTAACCAACTGTCAATGAGAGCCGTCAAAAGTTATGATATGATAATTATAGATTTTACCAATAGCAAAGAGGTAGGAAAATGATTTCGAAGTTTATTGAAAAAAGAATGCTAAACATGTTAGACGAGTGGTATTCCGCAATGAGCAAACGCAAAATGAATCACGTTTGCACACTGAAAGAGAAAATTGACCAGCACCTTCCGAAGATCAAAAAGAACACAAAACTTTGGATGCGTTATCAATTGTTTCAGGCCCGCCATCAGCTGCTTTTTGAAAACCAGAACGGACTCGATTCATTGTTCGATGACCTATATGGCCTGGAAGACAAAATGGATGATGAATTGAAATATTATCTGTATTTTTTCTCTGGGTTATATGAGATGGTAAAAACAGCTCCGAAACATGCAGTACATCATTTTAAAAAAGCTGAACAGTACCTGGCCGCCATTCACAATACGTTTGAAGCCGCTGATTTATATTATCAAACCGCCGGCGCCTATTACTTGATGAAATCACCGCCGCTTTCCGTCCAATACGTCAAAAAAGCATTACACATCTATTTGCACCAATTCGGCTATATCAAAAAGGTAATCACCTGTAAACTTTTGCTCGCCGTGAATTATATTGATCAAGAACGCTATGAAAAAGCTGAACAGCTTTTCAAAGAAATCATTAAGAAAACCCAGCAACTACATGACGAAAACCTGCTATGCCATGCTTATTATAACCTTGGCTTTTTAAAAGCGACCGAGAAAAAAGACCAGGAAGCGCTTCTTTACTTTAGGAAAGTATTAAAGAATCAAGAATTTGAAATGAATTCACCAGTCTCATATCTTCATTGTGTGTACGAGTCTGTCAGAGCGCTTTTTAAAACAGGGAACATCACAGAAGCTAAAGCCGTCCTTCAAAAAGGAAAAGAATTATCTGAAAAGGTAGACATTCAAACCATTTATTTAAAATTAAAAACGCTTGAAGCCCTCTACACATCAGCCGAAGACCCTTATGAGCAGCTGCTCGAATATGTGCTTGAATTAGAAAAAATCGAGGCGTGGGTGGATTTAGAAGTGCTGTTAGAAGATATTACGGAATACTACAAAAAAAAGGACGATTTCGAAAAAGCCGCTTTTTTTATCATGCGCGGCTGATTGAAAAACGCCCATTTTCTTATTATCTGACTGAATTGATTAAACCGAGCATTTGATCTCCCATTGTGATCGTTCTGCTGTTCAGCTGATATGAACGCTGGGACGTGATCAAATCTGTCATTTGTTCTGAAATATCGACATTGGACATCTCAAGTGAGCCCTGCTGCATGCCGATGTTTTGTCTATTAGCGCCGTTCAGCTCTTCAAAAGCTGCCGCATTATCAATAGAGAAAAGGTTATTCCCTTCGGATTTCAGCTCTTGAGGGTTATTCACTTGGACAACGCCAAGATTAAACCGCTGAACCGCGTTTCCGTCAGATGCGGTTAAGGTGCCATTCTTATTGATGGTGATATTCTTCATTGAGCTGTCGATGTTCACTGTATTGCCGTTCTCATCAAGTACGGGATACCCATTTCCAGTGACAAGCTGCAGCTGGTTGGCATTCGCAGCGGACGGCGTTACATACAGCGCCCCGTCCCTCGTATATTGGCGGTTTCCATTTACATTTACCTGAAGATACTGGTATGGAGACGTAAATGCGATATCCAGATCGCGATCGGTCTTCTGAATGCTTCCTTGATCAGAGACCAGGCGTGAATTCATCATCGCTCCGACGCCAAGGCGCAAGCCGGGCGGCGTTTTTCGGGCTTTTGCCACTTCCTCGTTTTTTTCATCAACCTGATCGAATTGCTGTCTGACAAGCTCAGAAAAATTCGTATCTTTTGCCTTATAGCCGGTTGTGTTGCTGTTTGAAAGGTTGCTGCTGATTGTGTCAATCTGCTGCTGCAGCTGGTTTAAGGTTGTTGATGCCGTTAGCATTGACCTGAGCATAGTTGATGTCCCCCGTTTTTTCTTCCGTTATCTTAGATTTTTCCGATTTCATTCGCTGCTTTATCCATACTTTTATCGTAAGCCTGAATAACCTTCTGATTCGCCTCAAACGATCTGTACGCTTCAGTCATTTCTGTATAGGCGCTCGTCACATCCACGTTTGAAAGCTCTGAGACGCCTTGTTTTAATGAATAGGATACCTGATTGTTTCCGGCTGCGCTTGGCAGATCATTACCGTCCGCCGTGCTGTACAAATCATTTCCGTCCCGTTTGAGAGTGCGGACATCTTCCGCCATTCTGACATCAATCTGGCCGGCTGTGCGTCCGTTCGTTGTCACAGTACCGTTTTCAGACACAGTGAAATTCTCATTATCAACAGTGATTGGCTGGCGATCCGTCGATAAAATAGGGCGTCCGTTGATCGTCAGCTGGTTGTTCTCGTTTAGTGAAAATGTGCTGCTTTTTGAATAACGGATTCCATCCGCTGTTTGAACAGGATAAAAAAGAGCAGCTTTTT
>Ga0153918_1000091_pt1 | contig 76511 bp, 61 predicted proteins | sample TSFL002MetaG_FD_104687 | JGI IMG/M metagenome (GOLD analysis project Ga0153918, IMG submission 104687) | Attine ant fungus gardens microbial communities from Florida, USA - TSFL002 MetaG | ecosystem: Host-associated > Fungi > Mycelium > Unclassified | place: USA: Florida, Paynes Creek Historic... | reverse complement strand
TGAAATACGAAGCAAAAAGACGGACGCGGGGTGGAGCAGCCTGGTAGCTCGTCGGGCTCATAACCCGAAGGTCGTCGGTTCAAATCCGGCCCCCGCAACCAATCAAATTTGAAGAAGTAAGTTCTGCAAAAGCAGAAGACGGACGCGGGGTGGAGCAGCCTGGTAGCTCGTCGGGCTCATAACCCGAAGGTCGTCGGTTCAAATCCGGCCCCCGCAACCAACACTTCTAAAACAATAAACACCCTTATGGGTGTTTTTTTGTATCTGCGATAAGTGAATTTGCCGGGTAGCGCCCCGGCATCATCACTACCCTCTTCTGGCGAGCGTTGCGCTGTCAGAGAAATAGGCTTTAATTCCCGACAATATCGATTCCGCCACTTCCTGCTGGAACTTCGCTGTTTTGAGCTTACGCTCCTCTTCAACGTTACTGATAAACGCCGTTTCAACCAGAATAGACGGTATTTCGGGTGCCTTCAGCACCGCGAACCCTGCCTGCTCCACGCTGTTTTTATGCAGTTTGTTGACGTTGCCAAGCTTGCCGAGTACCGCTTTACCAAATTTCAGGCTGTCGGTAATGGTCAGGGATTGCACCATGTCGAACATGGTGTGGTCGACATAGCGATCGCCGCTTTTGCTCACGCCACCAATCAGGTCAGAGGCGTTCTGCGTGTCGGCCAGGTATCGTGCTGCGGTACTGGTTGCCCCTTTGGTCGACAGCGCAAATACAGAGGAACCGCTGGGCTGACGGCTGGTAAAGGCATCGGCGTGGATAGACACAAACAGATCCGCACGCTGTTTTTGCGCTTTGGCTACACGCACCTTCAGCGGAATAAAGATATCTTCATTACGCGTCATGTACGCGCGCATGTTGCCCTCTTTGTCGATCAGGGCCTTCAGACGACGCGCAATTTGCAGCACCACATCTTTTTCACGGGTGCGATACTTCCCGACCGCGCCGGAGTCCTCTCCACCGTGCCCCGGATCAAGCATGATCACAATCGGACGATCGCGCCCGGCTTTACCCGGTTGCGGCCCGCTTTGCGCAGGCGGAACCTGACGCTGGAGATCGCCTTTGTTGTAATCTTCAAGTAGTGCCAGCAGCGGATCCTGGATATCCGTGGCATTTGACGGATAGAGATCCATCACCAGGCGCTCTTTAAATGCCGCAACCGGCGCCAGAGCAAAGAGCTGCGGTTTAACGTTCTGCTTAAGCTCAAACACCATACGCACGGTCTGAGGATCAAACTGCCCCACTCGCGCAGATTTAATAAAGGGATCGTCACCGCGGATCTGCGCGCTCATCCCTTTCAGGACGGAGTTCAGGTTAACGCCTTCGAGATCCACCACGACACGTTCAGGGTTGCTTAACGCAAACTGCTTATACTTCAGCACCTGATTAGATTCGACTGTCACACGTGTATAGGTTGACGACGGCCAGACACGTACCGCCACCACCTGACTGACAGCAGCAAACGCGACCTGACTGACGCTAAGCAACCACATCGCCCCGGCCCCTTGTAACAAGCGGCGGCGGCTTATTGTTGATTTGGATCCCGACATGCTTCTCCCGAGCAAGAAATCAAATTGATAAATAAACGCCCAAATTGACCGAAAACTTTAACGAATGACGCATAAACTGTCATCTATAAAAGGGTAAACAATCATACGTTAACGCACGCATTACTTATAAATTTCTATGCTTCGCGGAAAATTTAGGCTTGCACGCGCGGTCACAATCGAATAAAAATACAGAAATTACGAATAAACATTCATTAAGGGTTGTGTCATGGTGAAGGAACGTAGAACCGAACTGGTCCAGGGATTCCGCCATTCTGTTCCCTATATCAATGCCCATCGGGGAAAAACGTTTGTCATCATGCTGGGCGGTGAAGCCATCGAGCATGAAAACTTTTCCAGTATTGTCAATGACATTGGCTTACTGCACAGCCTCGGCATTCGTCTGGTTGTGGTCTATGGCGCGCGTCCGCAAATCGACGCCAATCTGGCCGCGCATCATCATGAGCCAATTTACCATAAACACACCCGCGTAACGGATGCGAAAACCCTCGAGCTGGTCAAACAGGCCGCCGGACTGTTGCAGCTGGATATCACTGCGCGTTTATCCATGAGCCTCAACAACACGCCATTGCAGGGCGCACATATTAACGTTGTCAGCGGCAATTTTATCATCGCGCAGCCGCTTGGCGTGGACGATGGCGTGGATTATTGCCACAGCGGTCGTATTCGTCGTATCGATGAAGAAGCCATTCACCGTCAGCTGGACAGCGGCGCTATCGTGCTGATGGGGCCGGTGGCAGTTTCCGTGACCGGTGAAAGTTTTAACCTTACGTCAGAAGAAATTGCCACTCAGTTGGCTATCAAACTGAAAGCGGAAAAAATGATTGGCTTTTGCTCCTCACAGGGTGTTGTTAACGATGAAGGCGTGATTGTGCCGGAATTATTCCCGAACGAAGCGCAGGCCCGGGTCGAAGAGCTGGAAGCGAAAGGTGATTACCATTCCGGTACAGTGCGTTTTCTGCGTGGGGCGGTAAAAGCCTGCCGCAGCGGCGTGCGTCGTAGCCATCTCATCAGCTACCAGGAAGACGGTGCCCTGTTGCAGGAGTTGTTCTCCCGCGACGGTATCGGGACACAGATTGTCATGGAGAGCGCCGAGCAAATCCGCCGCGCCACTATCAACGATATTGGCGGCATTCTGGAGCTGATCCGCCCGCTGGAGCAGCAAGGTATTCTGGTGCGTCGCTCTCGCGAACAGCTGGAAATGGAGATCGACAAATTTACTATTATTCAGCGCGACAACCTGACCATCGCCTGCGCCGCGCTCTATCCCTTCCCGGAAGAGAAGATCGGTGAAATGGCCTGTGTTGCTGTGCATCCTGACTACCGTAGCTCATCACGCGGTGAAATGCTGCTGGAGCGCATTGCGGTGCAGGCACGCCAGATTGGCCTGAGTAAATTGTTTGTCCTCACCACCCGCAGCATCCACTGGTTCCAGGAGCGTGGTTTTACGCCTGTGGATATTGATTCCCTGCCGGAAAGTAAGAAAGAGATGTACAACTATCAGCGCCGTTCAAAAGTGCTGATGGCCGATCTGGGATAGAATATGCTGCCCTCACCCGAAAGTGAGGGCCAGCCTTTAGCTTGCCTCAAATATCGCGCTTAACCCGCTACGACGCTCCGTACGGGTGGCAATTGCCTGAACCAGTACACGTTCATCGGTATACAGCGACAGGCGCTTACGCGCACGGGTGATCGCGGTATAAATCAGTTCACGGGTCACCACCGGTGAAAGCTGCGAAGGCAGGATCAGCGCCGCGTGGTTGAATTCAGAGCCTTGCGATTTATGCACCGTCATCGCCCAGGCCGTTTCATGTTCGGGTAAACGGCTTGGTTGCACCGACTTCACGCTGCCATCGGGCATCAGGAACCACACACGCAGCCCCTGCCCCCGGTCAAGCGCAATACCAATGTCACCGTTAAACAGCCCCAGCGCGCTATCGTTACGGGAGATCATTACCGGACGTCCTTCATACCAGCGTGAATGCGGTAAACGGATAATTTTGCGCTTCTGCGCCAGCACCTGCTCCAGCCTCTCGTTCAGACCAGCCACGCCAAACGGCCCTTCCCTCAGGGCACACAGAAGCTGATACTCACCAAACGCTGCGATCACCTGCTCAGGAGGACGTTGCTGCTGCACGCTGGCAAGGAAAAGCTGATACCCCTGCAAAGCCTCGTCAAGCATCGCCTGGTACTCTTCGCCATTTTGCAGCGATTTCTTTTCGATATCGTCAAACTCGCCGCTAAAGACCGCGCGTGTTGCGTTGCGATCGCCACGGTTTACCGCCGCCGCAAGCTGGCCAATGCCTGAATGGCTACCAAAGCGGTAGCTTTTTTGCAGTAGACAGAGGCTGTCGCGTAATGCACCTGCGAGCGGGTTGTCGTTGCCATCCAGCGCGCATCCGGTCAGACGAGCCAGCTCCTGCGCACGTGCCGTTGTGTAGCCCAGGCTTGCATAGGTGCAAATATCCCCCAGCACCGCGCCGGCCTCCACGGAGGCAAGCTGGTCACGATCGCCAAGAAAAATAACGCGCGCATGGGCAGGCAATGCCTCAATCAGGCGCGACATCATCGTGAGGTCAATCATGGAGGCTTCGTCCACCACCAGTACATCAAGATGCAGCGGGTTACCCGCATGGTAACGCAGACGCTGGCTACCCGGCTGTGCGCCGAGCAAGCGGTGCAGCGTGCTGGCCTCATTGGGGAACAGTGCTAACTGTTCTTGCGTGAGCGGCAGTTTTTGCAGAGCGCCGCCTAATGATTCCGTCAGACGCGCCGCCGCTTTTCCGGTAGGTGCCGCCAGACGAATACGGCATTTTTGTTCACCAGAAAGCTGAATAAGCGCTGCAAGTAATTTTGCCACCGTGGTGGTTTTGCCCGTACCTGGCCCACCAGAAATCACCGAAATCCGACGCGTCAGCGCCACGGCCGCGGCCACTTTTTGCCAGTCAATCGGCTCCTGAGAGGTAAACAAGCCATCCAGCGTTTGACGAAGCACTGCCTCATCGCAGGGAAGAGGTGCATTGGCCTCGCTAAAATACCGGGCAACGGTCAGCTCATAGCGCCACAGGCGATTCAGGTACAAACGCCCTCCGGTGAGGATCAGCGGAGCAGGTGTCGAACCGTCACTGACAGCGGATGAACTGAGCAAAACGCGTTGCCAGTCCACGCCGTCGCCCAGCAGAGCAAAACAGGATTGCAACGCGGGAGGGGTTTTGTCATCACAAACAAGACGCGAAAGCGGCAAACAAACATGTCCCTCGCCAGCATCCCGACTCAGGATGGCGGCTGCAAGCATCACAGCTGGCTGCTCGCCGGCCACCATGATGGCGAATTGCACATCGAGTTGACGCAGCAGGCGCTGTTCTGTGGCCCCGAGCAATAATTCCTGCATTGTCATGCCACGTCCTCCGTGGTTGCTGCAAACAAGCTATCCATTTTTTCAATCAAGGCCGCATCCGGGCGGGTGCGATAGACACCCGACTGCGGATCGGCGGCATCAATCCCGCGCAGGAACAGGTAGATAACACCACCAAAGTGTTCTTCGTAGCGGTAATCAGCAATGCGATGACGCAGATAGCGGTGTAACGCCAGGGTATAAAGTTGATACTGCAAATCGTAGCGATGAGACTGCATTGCAGCGGCCATCGCCTGCTGCGTATAAGCTTCACTGTTCTCACCCAGCCAGTTCGATTTGTAATCCAGCAGGTAATAGCGCCCTTCATGGCGGAAAATAAGGTCGATAAAGCCTTTCAGCATTCCCTGTGCCTGGCGGAAATCCAGCGGCGGACAGCCCGCAGACAACGGATCATGCGCGCGAATAATCGCATCAAGCTCGTTCGCGTTAAGCGGGCTGGCGATAGGAAGGTAAAACTCCATCTCCACCTGTTTGTCTTTGGCGGTGAGCTGGTTCAGGGAGATGCCGTTTTCCGTCAGCGGTGCTTGTAAGATTGCACTCACCCAGGTTGTCAGCACCGGTTGCCAGGCGGCATCGTAACCGCCCTTCTGCAACATTTCCTGCACCCATTCCGGGGAAACAGGTTGCGTAAAATCAAGCTCTTCAAACAGACTGTGTAAAAACGTTCCTGGTGATGCCCCGCGCGGGAACTGGTGCGGCGTAAGCACAGGCTCAGCCTGTACGTCACCCACCCCTGCGGCATCCACATCCAGCTTCGGCATCAGATCTTGCGCGATGCTCTGGCCATGCTGCTGCAAACCGGAGTAGCTCGTTACGCGCCAGTTATCCGCAACGGTTCTCGTTATTTTTCGGGCATCCAGGTCGGGTTCACTTTGTTCCGGCATTTCCCAACGATTGTTATCGGGCAGGCCTGGAACACGCAGCGCGATATTCTCGCCACAAATGGACTCAAGGCACTGGCGTAACCCCGCTGCATCTTTTGGCTCGCCCTGCTGGATAAGCCGCCCCACCGCGCTGAGATGGAAATCGGACTCTCCCGCTTTCTCGCCACGTCGACGGAACAGCGGTGCAATACCCAGGCTGCAATGCCAGACCGAGCGGGTCAGGGCCACATAGAGCAGTCGCAAATCTTCTGCCAGACGTTCGGCTTCCGCCAGCTCAACGCTTGCATCAGCCTTGCTGAGGTCGAGTACGGCTTCAAAAGAATCCCGATCGTGGTAAAACGCCTGATCCTGTGCCCGGTAATTGGCAATAAAAGGCAGCCAGACCAGTGGATATTCCAGACCTTTCGATTTGTGGATAGTCACGATCTGCACCAGATGTTTATCGCTCTCGAGGCGCATTTGCTGGCTTGAAGAGTTACTGTTGGGATCGGCTATTTGCTGCCCCAGCCAGCGCACCAGAGCGTGTTCGCTCTCAAGCTGTGTGCCAGCCTCCTGCAAGAGCTCGCTGATATGCAGGATATCCGTCAGGCGGCGTTCTCCGCCCGGCGTCGCCAGCATATTCTCGGCAATATGACGCTGGGTCATCAGCTCTCGCAGCATCGCCATAACGCCACGTTTTTGCCAGCGCTCACGATAGCGAACAAACTCTTCAACCACCGCATCCCAGGCGATTTCATCGTTGTTAAGCGCGTCGATATCGCGGGCGTTCAGCCCCAGCATTGAGCTTGCCAGCGCACTACGAAGCGTACTTTCCCGCTCCGGTGACAGCACCGCCTGCAACAGCCAGAGCAACTCCTGAGCCTCAAGGGTTTCGAACACGCTATCGCGATTCGACAGGTAGACCGAGGGGATATTCAGGATGGTCAGCGCGTCGCGGATAAGTGCTGCTTCCTGGCGGCTACGCACCAGCACCGTGATGTCGGATGCCTTCACCGGTAAGGCGGTTTCACCTTTCCACAGCAGCGCCTCACCCCGCACGCCAGCACTGAGCCAGTCGCGAATTTGAGCCGCACAGTGCTGGGCCATGGCGTTCTGGTAGTCGCTTATCCCGTAGCCTTCCCCCTCCAGCAACCAGAAGCTCATCGCTGGCTGAAGTTCACCATTGAACTCAAAACGCAGGGCGGCATTTTTAGGTGCGGATTTGACCGGTAAAAACGGGATTTCCCGGAACATGAATGCGGCATCCATGCGCTCAAACAGCGCATTTACGCTCTCAACCATGCCGGGTGATGAACGCCAGTTGGTGTCCAGCGTATAGTGCGCCTCTACCTCACTACGGGCTTTCATGTAGGTAAAAATATCCGCGCCACGGAAAGCATAAATAGCCTGTTTCGGATCGCCAATCAGCAGCAGCGCCGTGTCCGGCTGCTGCCGCCAGATACGGCGGAAGATACGGTATTGTTGCGGATCGGTATCCTGAAATTCATCGATCATCGCCACCGGGAAACGGGCACGAATGGCGGCGGCCAGGGCTTCACCGTTTTCACTGCGCAGCGCGGCATCGAGCCGGCTCAGCATATCGTCAAACCCGAGCTCACCGCGACGCTGCTTTTCACGAGCCACAGTTTCGCGGATCTCAGCCATCGCACGGGTGATCATCAGGTCATTAAGGGTTAATGGCTCAGCCAGCAAAGCCTCAATGGCAACAAAAAGAGGATGCTCAGGGACAATACCGTCAGCCTTCGTTCGTTCAATCAGGAACCGCTGCGAAAATTTTTCCAGCGCATCCGGAAGCTGATAGCTCCGGGATTCTTCCTGCGCCCAGATGCTGATTTTTTCAATCCACTTTGCCTGGTTACCGCGATTGAACTTGCGTCTGTCGATACCTGAATTTTCGACGATGGCCTCAATGTCCCCGACCGACTCGTTCCATTTCTGCTTCAGGGCGGCAATTTGCGACACGATTTTTTCATGACGGGATGCCAGCGTTTCATCTGCCGGAGGGGGCGATTTAATCACCGGCGCTTCGCCCTGCAAATAGCGGTCGATAGAGCGCAGAAGCTCTTCCGGCCCTTTCCATAACGCATGAACCGCTTCGGCAATATCGCGGGGCAATGGATAGCAATGACGACGCCAGAAATCCGCGCAGGCCTGATAGCGCAGTTCAGATTCGTCTTCGATAAGCTGTTGTTCAAACAACATGCCGGATTCAAACGCATTCAGGCTCAGCATTCGCTGGCAGAAACCGTGAATGGTGAAGACGGCGGCTTCATCCATTTGTCGTTCTGCTAACAGCAGCCACTGGGCTGCTTGCTGCTTATCGACAATCTCGTCCAGAAGACGCGCGTAAAGTGGGTTATCCGTGCTCTGACGCAAACAGGCGATGCGCAGTTCGTGGATGTTGGAACGAATACGCCCGCGCAGCTCAGCAGTGGCGGCTTCGGTAAAGGTCACCACCAGCAGCTCTTCCACACTCAGCGGGCGTGAAAAAGCCGCGTTTCCTCCAAGCCCGAGCAGCAGGCGCAGATAAAGCGCGGCAATGGTGAAGGTTTTTCCCGTTCCCGCTGAGGCTTCAATCAATCGTTCACCCTGTAAAGGTAAACGTAAGGGATCAAGGGACTCAGCGGTATCGGTCATTCTTTCTTACTCCAGGGCATAGATTGCTGCAATGCGCTGACGCTCTTCCAGACTTTCCAGCCTTTCGGATTCACGTATTCCGTTTTCCCGTTCTGGCTGCCGGAAACCTGAGACAAGATGGCCATTCCCTGCGGTTTCACTACCGCCTGATGGAAGAAATCGGCAACCTTTTGAGGTGTCAGCTGTTTTATCTCTGCCACTACTTTATCACGCGAATCGAAACTGAGATTACCGCGATCGAAATCTTTGCTCAGTTGTGAGGCTTCTTCACCCAGCGTTTGCGGTGGCTGCATCACCTGGGCGATAACCGCCTGCTGGATCTGGGCAAATTCTTCCGGCTTCATTGCACGCAGTTTTTCTTCTGCCTGCGGGAAGAAGGCCTGATAGCGCTTCCAGAGATAGGCTGGCTGTTTATCACTGCTTTGCAGCAAGAAACCTAACCCCCACTGGCGCCCCACGTTCATTGAGAACGCAAAGACCGCGTAACCAAGCTGTTCTTCAGTGCGCAGCTGATTATAGAACCAGGGTTGAATAATCTGGCCCAGCACCGCACTTTGCGCCGAACTGGCGAATTCGTCATACCCGGTTGGGACAAATACCGCAGCCAGAGCGGAATCGGTGCTGGTGCCCGGCTTTTCAAAAATCACATTCTGTTTTTTCTCAACCAGCACATCCTGGTTACGACACCAGACTTCACCTTTCGAACCCAGCTGAGTACGTACATTTTGCGCCAGCGTTTTGGCCTGTTCTTCACTCATATTCCCGACAATCAGGAATTCAGGGCGGGTGTTCGTTTTCAGAGAATCACGGTAGTCCAGCACATCTTTCAGCGAAACAGACGGCAGCAGCGCACGGCGGTCTTCGCGCTGGAAATACGGGATCTGCGACAGCATCTGCGCCGGCATAATCGCCTGGTCGTAGGCTTTACCTTTCTCCGCTGAGTCCATCATCTGTGCATACCAGGACTTCGCCTGCTCAAGCTGCTCTTCCGTTGGCGTGTAGCTGAAATACCCTTCAAGCAAGGCCTGGAACAGCTGAGGTAAACGCTGGGTATAACCGTTGGCATTAACCATCAGCCCGTTATTGGCATTGGTGGAGAAGCTAATCCCCCCAACCGCAGCCTGGTTGCTGAGCTGATCCAGCGCGATACCTGCCAGATAATCGTTAAGGGCAAACAGCACCTGGTTTTTTGCGCTGTCCATCGCTTTTGGATTACGCAGCACCACGCTGACATCCGCTTTTGGCTCGCTCGCAAAATAACGGCTCGGCGCGTAGACCACACGCAGCGTTGGTTCATCAACGATAAGCTCCGGGTGCGGGTACGCTTTTGTGGTTTTAATCAGCGAGAAATCATCCGGGATGTAGGGGTTCAGCTCCGGTAATTTAAGCGCGATCTCTCCGGCTTTTTTCTGCCAGTCAGAGAAAGTCTGTTCGCTGATTTTATCCACCTGATAAGGGGCTTCAACGAAGTAAGCCGTTTTATTGTGCGGCTCGTTCGGGCTGATATACCAGATACGTGCATTTTGCGGGGTCATCATGGCCAGACGGGCTTTTACCGCCGCGGCATCGTACTGGTCGGCAATATTGACCGCATCCAGCGTGTGCTCCACCGGCACGCGGATCATGGTGTCGGCGAGCCATTCCACGTAATCCATATCACGCGTGATAGACGGGTAGCGGAAATCGAGATCCAGCACGTGTGCCAGTTCATCGAAATAGCTTTTATCGATGCCCTTATCACGTAACAGGGAGAGGTAGCTGAAAATGGCTGCTACCACTTCATCACGGTTGGCAAGACCTTTGTCCGTGAGGGTTGCAGAAATGGCCAGGACACCGCTGTTACCGTTCACTACGGGATCGGAATCCGCGCGGATACCTTCCACCAGCCCCTGTTTTTGCAACCAGTCGGAAAGTGTTCCCGGGCTACGGTTGCCAATAAGGTAGGTGACGAGTTCATCTGTTTTACTGCGGAACTGCGCCGTATTGTTATCGATACGGAATTCAACGCGTAACACTTTGCGAGGAAGCGCGGGCACGTAATGGATCACAATACCTTTCTGCGCGTCCGTGACTACCGGCACGTTAATCTGCGGTAACTCAATGTTCTTATTCGGCACCCGGCCAAAAGTTTGCGCGGCGATACCTGCCAGCTCTGGCAACGGTTTATTGCTGTAGATAACCGCTTTCATCAGGTTGGCTGAGTAGTATTTATCACGAAACTCATGCAGGGCATCGAGCACCGGGCTGTTGGGTTTGTCGCTCAGGGTCTCCAGGTTACCGCCCGAGAAGCGCGAACCCGGGTGTGCCGGGTTGATCGTTTCGGCGCTAACCTGCGCCATTCTCATCCCGTCTCGCGTACGAGCCAGAGTCAGCTCCGCATTGACGGCATTGCGTTCGCGGTCGGCATATTTTTTGTCCAGCAGTGGTGCCGCGATTGAATCCGCAAGGCGATCGACCGCCCCTTCCAGCGCATCGTTTTCAACTTCGAGATAAAAAGCGGTACGGTAAGGTGCAGTACTAGCGTTGTGGCTACCGCCATGCATTTTCAGGAATTCAGACAGGCTATCCGGCTGCGGGTATTTTTTAGACCCCATCAGCGTCATGTGCTCAAGATAGTGCGCAAGACCCGGATGGGCTTCAGGATCTTCAAGTGATCCCACCGGCACAACCAGCGCAGAAAGAGATTTCACCGCTTGGGGATCGGAAACCAGCAGCACAGTCATCCCGTTATCAAGGCGAATAGCCTGATACTGGCGGGTATCTTTTTCGCTCTTACGGATAGTTTCCTGAACGGGTTGCCAACCGGAATCTGCCTGAGTGATGGGAGCCCAAAGGGCGACAAACAAAACAAACGCTTTGAACAAGGTGCTGCCTGGCATTAACGGACCTCTTTATCACGGCTACATCATTAACAAACTACGTGCTGGACACGCCAACATCTCTTTATCTGATACATCAGTCCGTGACAGGAATTGCATAATAAATGAACAGTCAAATATGCGCAATTTTTATACGGCCATCAGGACTGATTAAATTTGAACAAAGGTAACAGGTACCGTTGTGCCTCTTCCGTGATAGCGTCGAAGTATTCTGGCTCAAGCGTTCGCCATAAACGTTGATACCAGACATCTTCCCCTTCGCCGCGCACGATCATGTTCCCTTCGTACGCCTGAATAAATTTACTACGGGCTTTTTGCAGCGAAATGTCATCCGTTAACATGGCATCATTCTGCGCGTCATAACAGGCTTTTATCCACGCACCACCACTTTCTGGCAGCAGCAGCAGAGGTTTGGTCATCCCCTGTCGATACCCTTCGATGAATATCGAGAGATATTCCATTGCCTGATTGGCAGCCATTGGCGGGAAGCGCCATTCCCCTTCTTTACGCACAAATAACCGGCTTTCACCTTCGTTGCCACCCGCACTGTAGACAAGGTGTTCGAGCCAGAGTTGCAATCCTTGTGAAACACTGAGCATCGAAGGTCGCCAGCGTAACAGCCCATCTTGCTGAACCTGTGGCAGCCAACCCGTAAGCTGGACACCGTTACAGTTGAGATCGATCTCAATACTTTTACCCGGCAGGCGGCATTCAATGACGCGCTCAGCAAGGGCCTGCATCTCCTGACACTGCGCATCCCAGGCGATTTCGCCAAACGCACCATAAGGCAACTGCCCCGCCGCACGATAGCGGCGGAAAAGTTTGTGCGCATCTTCCTGCTCTACCAGCGCATTCAAAAGCTGCAGGTTGAGCTGATAGCGCTCAAGCCCATCCAGCGTAAAGGGTTCTGAGTCCGGAATATCGTTCTCTTCAGAACGGAAGTTGACCTGCAATCGTTGCTGGAAGAATGCCCGCACCGGATGGGCCCAGAATCGCTGGAGCTGCTCAAAGGTCAGCGTGTCAAAAGGACGAGGTTCAAGTCCCTGAATAAAATCAGTGTGCGCGTCGCCCTCTTTCTTCGCCGCAGGCAGCCACTCACGAGCATAGCTTCTGTACTCATTTGCCCCGTAGTTCAGCGGGTCAAACGGCATACGGGTATGACTACAGGTAATATGCGCTTTAACCCGCTGCTCGCTTTCATCACAATTGCGCTTTTCATCACCGGGCAGATAGTGGCTCTGCCCGATGTAGTCCACCAGTTCCTGCACCAGTACGGACGGGAAGCGCTCACTGTTGTCCTGAATGGAACGCCCGATGTAGCTGATGTACAGCTTACTCTGGGCGGAAATCAGTGCTTCGAGGAACAGGTAGCGGTCATCATCACGGCGGCTACGGTCACCGCGCTTTGGCTGCGGGCTCATAAGATCAAAACCGAGCGGCGTTAATGCCCGCGGATAGATACCGTCGTTCATACCCAGCAGGCAAACCACTTTGAAGGGGATCGAACGCATAGGCATTAAGGTACAAATGTTGACCGGCCCCGCGAGGAAACGCTGGCTGATACGTTCCTGGTCAAGACGTTGTGTCAGTTCGTCACGTAGCAGCGATAACGGGACCGCTTCCGTGTAGTGTGAGCCGACGCCCTCATCCACGATGGCCTGCCACTGCTTTTCAATCAGCGCCATCGCCGCTTCGGTTTCACTGTCAGGCAGGAAGAAATCACTGAGCATCTCACGGCATACCGGCAGCCACTCTTCCAGCGGACGAGGCTCCATCAGCTCACGGCGCCAGCGGTTGAGCTGCATCAGGAGTGAAGCAAGATGGCCAACCAGCCCGGCAATTAAGCCGCTGGATTCGTCATAAGGAAGCACCTCATTCCACTCACCCTGGCTGCTTTCCATGGCATAGCCAAGCAGCATTCGCGTCAGCCCAAACTGCCAGGTATGTTGACCTGTCGGCGGGAGTTCGAATTCCTGAACGTTATCGTCGTCGATTCCCCAACGCACGCCGGATTCATTAACCCACTGGCGAAGGTAGCGCAGCCCTTCTTCGTCAATGTCAAAGCGCGCAGCCAGTACGGGGACATCCAGCAGGGCCAGCACATCTTCAGATATGAATCGGCTATCCGGTAGCGACAGCAGGCTCACAAAGGCCTGCAATGCGGGGTGAGACTGACGCGCACGGCGGTCGGAAATCGCATACGGCAGATAGCGTTCTCCCGTTGCACTGCCAAATACCGCCTGAATGAATGGGCTGTAGCTGTCGATATCCGCCACCATCACAACAATATCGCGCGGCGTAAGGGTTGGATCGTCCTGCAACATCGCCAGTAAGCGGTCGTGCAGGATCTCGACCTCACGCTGCGGGCTATGGCAAACGTGGACCGTGATACTGCGATCGTCAGGATCCAGCCGTCTTTTATTGTCGCTGCGCGCAAATTCTTCCGCGGTGATGCCCATGACCGCGCGATTTTCCAAATCCAGAATATCTAACTGAATGTTGTGCAGCAGGCTATCCGGCGTTATTTCCGCAAAGGCATCCACGTCACCTTCACCTGACGAGGTGATATCAGAAAGCATGTGGATATAGTCGCGCCCCAGTTTCCCCCAGGATGCCAGCAGAGGGTTAGGCAGGTTTTGAATCCCGTCTTCATCGAAAAGCTGCGAGGCGGTTGCACTGTCTTTAAACAACGGAACAGTACGCTCCTCAAAGATGCGTCGTCTTTGGCGGGTAACGAGTCGTGAGAGCCAGCGCGAATCCTGGATGTCGCCCCAGTAATGGCGGCACGGATTGGTAAAGAGAATATGGATATCAACATGCTTACCTAACGCTTTCAGGGCGTCCAGGTAAACCGGTGGTAAGGCCGATATGCCGCAGATAAACACCCGCGATGGCAAGCCGGGCGGGGTTTCAGAAGCCGTTTCCAGTATGGATATAAACTTGTCATATAAGTTGGCACGGTGCCATTTCGGCTGACCCAGCGCCTCAGTATGCTCTACCAGTGCTTTCCACAGCGGTGCCTGCCAGATTTGCGCTTCGGGCAAACCGTCCACAAGTTCACCCGCCTCCCAGCGAATTAACCAGTCGGAACGGTAAACCAGGTACTGGTCATAAAGATCGGCGGTGCGCGACGCCAGCTGGAATAACTTGCGCTTGTCGGTGTCGTCAGTGAGGTAGTGGCGCAGCATGGCAAACTCATCGCGCGGCAGCATTCCAGGCAGCAGCGACATCAGCTTCCAGCTCATGCTTTGCTTGTTAAAGGCACTCTGCTTTGGAATATCAGGCAACACGCGAACAAACATGTCCCAGATAAAGCTCGCGGGCAGAGGGAACTCAATGTTGGCCGCGATACCAAACTTCTGTGACAAGGACATTTGCAGCCACTGTGCCATACCGGTGCTTTGCACCAGCACCATTTCAGGCTCAAAGGGATCGTCAAGACGCTCTCGCTCAACGATAAATTCCATCAGCGCTTCCAGCACATCCAGACGATTTGAGTGATAGACCCTTAACATAGACGCTCCCGACTACTGGCTAACCGGGCAGTGCAGGCGTGTCATCTCACCGCGCTGCCCCAGAGGAGAAATAATAATAGCTGTGATGCTGACACATCCGGACTGTAATGTCTGCACCCGGCTCACCTGCCAGCCCGCCGGTAACGCGTTGACGTCGACCTGAGACTGATTCCAGCCGTTATGCCAGAGCTGACGATACTGGTTTAGCGTCACGAACCGGGACGCCAGAGCCCGGTAATAACCGGACAATGCGGTGACGGTCGTCACCAGAAGTACCATTGCCAGCAAGACTTCAACCAGACTAAAACCCTGCTGTCTGTTCAGGGCAACTGACATAGTGCATTCTCCTTCAGTGGGCAAAAATCACTCCAGCCATGGGGTGAAAAGCGTATGCGCCCTTCGGTAATGTCCCCCAGCCGCCACAACAGCAGGTCATGGCTTCCTGCAATCAGTAGCACCTGATTGTCATTCAGCAGCCGCAAACAGACTCGTGACTGTTGCGCTGGCTGCCTGCACTGAACATCAGGCTGTAGCGCCCATTGCTGGACCTTTCCCCATTCCAGCGCAGATTGTACGCCCGCCTGATGGCGAATGGCGTTGCTCTCGCCACTGACCAGTGAGCTAAAGGTTTCAAGCTGTTGGTTTAGTCCCGTCAGGATCAAACTGCCGAGCACCAGCAAAAGCAGAACCATAGCCAGTGAAGATACCCCGGATTGTCGGTTCACAGATTAAACCCCGTCACGCCATAGCGCGCCAGATAAGCGTCGCCTTGCCCGTTTTTCCGGCTGGCGGTCAGCTCAATATTCAGCTCCGGAGCGAAACCTGAACGCTCACGTTTGCTTACCACGAATGACTGGATAAGGAGACTGTCCGGGTCGGTCAGTTTGTCCCAGCCTTTACTTTCGCAGGATGTCGCACCGCGCAGGGTTTCCAGTGAACCGGACTCCAGGCGAAACCCCGTGCTGTCGTTTTCCGGTGCCGACACATCCCTGGTACCATTGCTGTTCGCATCCCATCGCACTATTACGCAACGCCCTTGTCTGCCAATGACCAGCCCTTCTCCCTGACATTTCCCCGCGCAGTATCCCGCTCGCTGAAGATGCTTACCTATTGAAAAAAGCCGTTGCCAGACCTCCTCTTCAAGCTCCTGTCGACCTGATTGCAGCAGAACAGCCCGCTGCATCCCGGGTAAAAACCGGGCGGTGCTCAACAGCAAAATACTGCCGATCAGCATGGCAATCAGCACTTCTGTCAGCGAGAAACCGCGTTGCTTTAACGACATACACTCCCTCCGGCGGTATTACACATCCTGATTCGACCTGTGTTAGAGACAATCACCAGCCATTCACCTGCAACGCTGCCCACCCGAACGTGCCCGGCCCATGCCGTATCTCGTAGCCCATAGAACCCGAGCGCGGGAGTCAACTCACGGATAGTGACCTCCGACCAGAGTGGTTTGAGGACAAAGACACCACCCGCTTCACAAGCCGGGACAACTGAGCTGAAAAGACACCCGCTTTCCCCGTTATCCTGAAGGCCAATTTTATGTTCGCGGTTATGCCTGTTGGCATCGTTGCGCAGGAACACAAGGTAGTCGCGCACCTGGCTGGCGGTTTGCCACAAACGCTGCTGCTGTTGCCAGCTGTTCCAGCTGTAAAGCCCGGTGGCGCTAAGAATGACAACCAGTGAAATAGCGACCATGGTTTCGATTAGCGTAAAGCCCGTCTGTTTTTTCATGGCGGTAGTGTGGTGCAGCGCAGTGAGGCTGACGAGTCAGAAATCAGGGTATTACGAGGCGCTTTCCAGTGAATTCACCTTGTTGCAGGGCGTTGCAAAATCGCTGGATACCGGCTCGAAAAACAGAACGGAGGCAAAAAAAAACCGGCGCTAATAAGCACCGGTTGTGTCAGGATTTGCGCTATCAGATAGCGACAGGGGCTTTGATGCCTGGATGCGGGTCGTAACCCTCAATCTCGAAATCGTCAAAGCGATAGTCGAAGATTGATTCTGGTTTGCGTTTGATAACCAGTTTCGGCAGTGCGCGCGGCTCACGGGTGAGCTGAAGATGCGTCTGTTCCATATGGTTGCTGTACAGATGGGTATCACCACCTGTCCAGACGAAATCACCCACTTCCAGGTCGCACTGTTGCGCCATCATGTGCACCAGCAGCGCATAGCTTGCAATGTTAAACGGCAGGCCGAGGAACACATCGCAGGAACGCTGATAGAGCTGACAAGACAGTTTTCCGTCTGCGACATAGAACTGGAAGAACGCATGGCAAGGCGCCAGTGCCATTTTGTCCAGTTCGCCAACGTTCCATGCCGAAACGATAATACGACGCGAATCCGGGTCGTTTTTCAGCTGGTTCACTACGGTCGTGATTTGGTCGATATGGCGGCCATCAGGCGTTGGCCATGCACGCCATTGCTTACCGTAAACCGGGCCGAGGTTACCGTTTTCATCTGCCCATTCGTCCCAGATAGAGACGTTGTTTTCGTGCAGATAGGCAACGTTGGTATCGCCTTGCAGGAACCAAAGCAGTTCATGAATGATCGAGCGCAGGTGGCAGCGCTTAGTCGTCACCAGTGGAAAGCCTTCTTGCAGATTGAAGCGCATCTGGTGGCCAAAAATGGAGAGCGTGCCGGTACCGGTACGGTCATTTTTCGGCGTGCCCTCATCGAGCACTTTTTTCATCAATTCAAGATACTGTTTCATGGTTCCTCAGGAAAGTTGTTGCTGTGGACGACGACGATACGCCCAAATCATCATAATGGCACCCGCTACAATCATCGGAATGGACAGGATCTGCCCCATACTGATGTACTGTACCCACTCGCCGGTAAACTGCGCATCCGGCTGGCGGAAGAACTCGACGATGATACGGAACGCGCCGTAGCCAATCAGGAACAGGCCAGAAACAGCCCCCATCGGGCGCGGTTTGCGGATAAACAGATTCAGGATGATAAACAGCACCACGCCTTCCAGCGCCAGCTCATAAAGCTGAGACATGTGACGCGGCAGCACGCCGTAGGTATCGAAAATAGATTGCCACTCAGGGTGCGATGGCAGCAGCGCCACATCTTCTGCACGAGAGCCCGGGAACAGCATGGTCCAGGAGACACTCGGGTCGACACGGCCCCACAGCTCACCGTTGATGAAGTTACCAAGACGCCCGGCACCCAGACCAAACGGGATCAGAGGTGCAATAAAATCAGCCACCTGGAAGAAGTTACGCTTGGTGCGTTTAGCGAAGATCACCATCACCAGGATCACACCAATCAGGCCGCCGTGGAACGACATGCCACCATCCCAGACGCGGAACAGATACAGCGGATCGCTCAGGAATACCGGCAGGTTATAGAACAGGACATAGCCGATACGGCCACCCAGAAATACACCGAGGAAGCCTGCATACAGCAGGTTTTCCACTTCGTTCTTCGTCCAACCACTGCCAGGACGGCTGGCGCGACGGCCCGCAAGCCACATGGCAAAGACAAAGCCCACCAGGTACATCAGTCCGTACCAGTGAAGCGCTACAGGTCCTACTGAGAAAATGACCGGATCAAATTCCGGAAAATGCAGATAACCACTGTTCATCTGTCACCACAAGATGTTGTTATTCCGCTGAAAGTGGACAGCGGTAAAAATGCGTCCCCGCCGTTGGCAGGTGCTCCAAGGTTGCGAATCATAGCATAAGCCTGAAGCTGAGGATGCGCCTGAGATGTAAAAGATGTGTATAGAGTTTTGTGCCACCGAGTGCCCTCTTCCACGGGGAGAGGGCGATAAATGGCTTAGCGACCGCCGCGGATCAGCCCGCCCATACCACGGCGCTCCATAAAGGCAGCCACCTGATGACGCACCTCGGTTGCCAGTTGCGCTTCGAGGCTTCGTGCGGCAAGTTCACGGGCATCGTCAAATTCGATATGACGTAGCAGGTATTTTACGCGCGCCACGGAGCGTCCGTTCATCGACAAATGGCGGAATCCCAGTCCGATGAGGATTGCCACACACATGGAATCACCGGCCATTTCACCGCACAAACGCAGATCGAGCCCGTACTGGTCAGCTTCGCGGGCAATCATAGACAACGCTCGCAGCATGGCGGGATGCAGGCTGTCGTAGATGCTGGCGACGCGGGTGTTGTTACGATCGACGGCCAGAATATACTGAGTCAGATCGTTGGTGCCGACAGAGATAAAATCAACGCGATTCGCCAGTTGCGGCAGCATAAAGACCATTGACGGGACTTCAAGCATCACGCCGATACGCGGTTTGGGGATCGCGTAACCGATCATCTCTTCGACTTCACGCCCGGCGCGTTCGATCAAACGCCGAGCTTCGTCGATCTCATCAATACTGGTGACCATCGGCAGCAGGATACTCAGATTACCGGTCGCAGCGTTTGCACGCAGCATGGCGCGTACCTGGATCAGGAAGATCTCTGGCTGATCGAGCGTAATGCGTATCCCTCGCCAGCCGAGGCACGGGTTTTCTTCACTGATTGGCATGTAGGGCAGTTGTTTATCTGCCCCGACATCCAGGGTGCGCAGCGTAACGGGTTTGTCGTTAAACATCTGCAACATACCCTGATACTGAGCAACTTGCTCTTCTTCCGACGGGAAGCCGCTTTGCAGCATGAACGGGATTTCAGTACGATATAAGCCAATGCCGTCTATTCGGCTGCCGAGCTTTTCTTCATGCTCGGGGCTTAAGCCAGCATTGAGCATCACTTTGACCCGCTCGCCGCTTTTCAGCTGCGCAGGCAAATTAACGTCATCTTCTGCCAGCTTGCTTAATTCATTCTCTTCGCTGATAAGACGCTGGTATTCCTGAAGCAGAACGGGTTCAGGATCAACCAACAGCTCACCACGATAACCATCCACCACCAGCGTACGTCGGTGCAGCACCGATGGCTGGATATCGGCCCCCATAACCGTCGGGATGCCGAGTGCACGCACCATGATAGCGGCATGAGAGTTGGCGGCACCATCGCGCACCACCACACCGGCCAGCCGGTCTTGCGGCAGCTCTGCCAGTGTCGTGGCCGAGAGCTCATCGGCAACCAGCACAAAGCGTTTTGGCCAGGCATTGGCCCCCTGAATGGTGTCGTCGAGATGGAACAGCAGGCGCTGCCCCAGGGAACGTAAATCCCCTGCACGCTCTTTCAGATAACCGTCAGTCAGCGCGGCAAACTGTTCGGCAAATTTCTCGATAACCTTTTTAACAGCCCACTCAGCAACAAAGCCTTTATCCACCTCGGCAAACAGCTCCCGGCGCAAACGTGCATCGGAAAGCAGGTGTGAATAAAGGTCAAAGATTGCAGCCGTCTCTTTTTGCGCCCCTGCAGCAAAACGCTTGCTGTAGCGACGAAACTCGTTTGCCGCCTCTTCCAGTGCCGCGGTGAGGCGCTCACGTTCGAGGGCTTCATCCAGCGTCGAGGCTTCGTACACCTGCTCCATCAGCGGCAGTGTGGCATCCATCCAGCCTTCTGCGATGGCAACGCCCGGTGAAGCAGGGAGCGCGCGGATACGGGTATGGCGATACTGCCCGAACAGTGCGGTGAGCTGAGACTGTGAAAGAATGGCCGCCATCTGCGTGGCCAGCGTGACGAGGAAAGACTCTTCGCTTTCATCGTACTGACGCAATTCGCGCTGCTGAACAACCAGCACGCCGAGAAGCTGACGGCGCTGAATGATAGGCACACCCAGAAACGCGCGGAAGCGCTCTTCTTTCACGGAAGGAATGTATTTAAAGCTTGGGTGTTTTTGCGCATCGGCCAGGTTGATGGGTTCGGCAAGCCGACCTACCAGGCCGACAATACCTTCATCAAATGCGAGCGTAACAGTGCGTCCGCGTGGTTTTTTCAAACCACGGGTCGCCATCAGGTAATAGCAACGCCGGTCATGGTCGGCCAGATACACCGAACAAACCTCGGTCTCCATCGCAAGACAGATGTCAGTCACCAGAATGTTGAGCGCCTCGTTAAGACGAGGCGCACTGGCCACCTTTTCGACTATTTCTCGCAAGCGGGTGAGCATGATTTGCGTAGCTTAACCTCTTTTACGTCGCCAGGCAGGTGCGCTTTGCGGCTTAGGAGGTGTCTCCTGAAGCGACATCACCACACTTGCGAACTCTTTCATCACCCTACGGTAAACATCGCGCTTAAAGGACACGACCTGACGAACAGGATACCAGTAGCTCACCCAGCGCCAGCCATCAAATTCCGGCGTACTGCTGGTTTGCATATTGATATCTGAATCGTTGCCCACCAACTGCAATAGAAACCACTTCTGTTTCTGGCCGATACAAACCGGCTTTGTGTCCCATCGCACCAAACGTTTCGGTAACTTGTAACGCAACCAGTTGCGGGTTGAAGCCAGGATGCGAACATCTTTCCGGCTTAAACCGACCTCTTCAAACAGCTCCCGGTACATCGCTTGTTCTGGGGACTCTCCCGGATTGATCCCGCCTTGCGGGAACTGCCAGGAGTGCTGACCATATCGCCGGGCCCACATGACCTGGCCCTGACGATTACAAATTACAATTCCTACGTTTGGGCGGTAGCCATCGTCATCTATCACCGGACTACCCCAAACTAAACCTTATATATGAATGATTGTTTCACACTCCAGGGAGGCGGTAAACCACTCTCTTACAGGCCTGCAACCTAATAACATTTGAATAACCCACAATTATGAGTGGAGTTATAAACAGATGAGGTGCCATAAGGCCAATTTTATTCACCTTTTCTGTGGATATAGTTGTGAAGAAGTACGGAATTACCGATGAACAACCTGATCGGACGTTGAAATCACCTGCAAAGCGAAATAAATATACTCTTTGTTTTTCATATAATTAATGCTGTTTTTATGCAATCAAACATCAATAACGTGATGATCATCACACGAGAGATCATCGTACTGATGAAAGATCGAACAGAGTCGGTTTTATCCACAGATTGTGCCAATAAGTTAAACACAATTTGTGTGAAAATTCGATTTTCGTCGCACGTCAAGGCTGTAAATTGAAACAGTAGTAGGGGTTATTCCCAGTTATCCCACTTTTCTGTGGATAACATGGTGTAAGATCCTGTTTATTGTCAGTGACCAGATTTGAACAACCTGTTTTTCGCACTCATTTGATTTCTAAACAAAAGATAAAATCACATACAAATCATATACATGGCATATTCGTACAGAAAAAGTTAAACTCTATCCACAGGGCACAAAAACTTAGTTCATTTTTTAATCAAAAGGTTATCTTCATGCATTCGCTTACGCCGCTGCTCTCTCCTCCCACCAGCGAAGACCAATTGCTGCATCAGGCACAGCGCCTGGCGGGTTTTTCGCTTGGCGAGCTGGCCGCGATGGCAGGCTTGCCCATTCCCAACGATCTCAAACGTGACAAAGGCTGGATTGGCATGTTGCTTGAGCTGTGGCTGGGGGCTAGTGCGGGCAGTAAACCCGAACAGGATTTCGCGGCACTTGGCGTTGAACTGAAAACGATCCCGGTGGATAGCCAGGGAAAGCCGCTGGAAACCACTTTTGTGTGCGTAGCGCCGTTAACCGGCAATACAGGCGTAACGTGGGAAACCAGCCATGTACGCCATAAACTGAAACGCGTGCTGTGGGTTCCTGTGGAAGGCGACAGGCAAATTCCGCTCGCTGAGCGCCGCGTCGGTGCGCCGCTGCTGTGGAGCCCCGATGAAAATGAAGAAAGACAACTGTGCCTGGACTGGGAAGAGTTGATGGATATGATCGTGCTCGGGCACGTTGAGCGCATTACCGCCCGGCATGGCGAAGTTTTGCAGTTACGCCCAAAAGCTGCCAACAGTAAAGCGCTCACAGAAGCTATCGGCGCTCATGGCGAACCGATCCTGACGCTGCCTCGCGGCTTTTATCTCAAAAAGAATTTCACCGGTGCTCTGCTTGCTCGCCATTTCTTACTCAAAACATAGATCTTTAACGAAATTTGCGATGTATCAAACACAATCACCTGGTTTTTAAGATTTTACCGCTTTCTCCTGTCGCATTATCGGGTTATTACTACACTATGATTTGATACGAGCCAGGTGAGGACGATAACGATGAAAAAATGGGCAGTGTTAATTTCAGCAGTTGGTTTAGCGTTTGCTGTATCGGGCTGTAGCAGTGATTACGTTATGTCGACAAAGGATGGCCGGATGATCCTGACAGACGGCAAACCCGAAGTTGACGACGATACCGGGCTGGTCAGCTATCGCGACCAGGAAGGCAACAAAATGCAAATCAATCGTGACGAAGTTTCGCAAATCATCGAGCGGTAAACAGATAAAGGTCAGTCGCTTGCTGGCCTTTTTGATTTTTCTCTTCCCCTTTTGTCTCCCCTCTGCCATGTTTATATTCCTTCGTCGGGGAGTTCCTGACGCCCATTGTAAAGGAAGCCGGCTATGCATTATCACCGTATCCCCCACAGCTCTCTGGAGATAAGCCAACTGGGGTTGGGCACGATGACATTTGGTGAACAAAACAGCGAAGCCGATGCCCATGCACAACTCGATTATGCCGTGAGTCAGGGGATTAACCTGATTGACGTTGCAGAAATGTACCCTGTTCCTCCACGCCCGGAGACACAGGGCTTAACAGAAACTTACGTAGGGAACTGGCTGGCAAAACGCGGAAATCGTGAAAAGCTGATTGTCGCCTCTAAAGTCAGCGGCCCGTCGCGTAACAATGATGCCGGGATCCGTCCAAACCAGATCCTCGATCGCAAAAACATCCGCGCCGCGCTGGATGCCAGCCTTCAGCGCCTGCAAACCGATTATCTCGATCTTTACCAGGTGCACTGGCCACAGCGCCCGACCAACTGTTTCGGTAAGCTCGGCTATAGCTGGAACGAAAGCGCGCCAGTCGTCACTCTGCTCGAAACGCTGGAAGCCCTGGCAGAATGTCAGCGCGCAGGCAAAATCCGCTACATTGGCGTCTCTAACGAAACGGCATTTGGCGTGATGCGCTACCTGCATCTGGCGGATAAGCACGATCTGCCGCGTATCGTCACTATCCAGAACCCGTACAGCCTGCTGAACCGCAGCTATGAAGTGGGTCTGGCCGAAGTGACACAGTATGAAGAGGTTGAGCTACTCGCCTACTCATGCCTGGGCTTTGGCACGCTTACCGGTAAATATCTGAATGGCGCGAAACCTGCCGGCGCGCGTAACACCCTGTTCAGCCGCTTTACCCGCTACAGTGGCGAGCAGACGCAAAAAGCCGTCGCGGCATATGTTGATATCGCTAAACGACACGGGCTGGATCCGGCACAGATGGCACTGGCCTTCGTACGTCGTCAGCCGTTTGTTGCCAGCACCCTGCTGGGCGCAACCACTATGGAACAGCTGAAGACCAACATTGAGAGCTTCCATCTTAACCTCAGCGAAGAGGTGTTAGCGGAAATTGAAGCGGTGCATCAGGTTTATACCTACCCGGCACCGTAATAAACGCAAAACGGCAACACAGGTTGCCGTTTTTTTTTGCGCCGCTGAGTACCGTAGGCCGGGTAAGGCGTAGCCGCCACCCGGCTTTTTGTCGGTGTCAGTGCTTGCCATTGCCCGGTGGCGCTACGCTTACCGGGCCTACAACACTCAACGCCGACGCTGCCAGACCCACAACCCGGCAATTGCCAGCGCGAAGATAGCGCCGAACCCAACCCCAATCGCCACTGCCGGTGTACCCACTTTCACCGCCAGCGAGTAAAGCCCAAGCATCAGCAGCATCGCCGCGTTCTCACCCAGGTTTTGCACCGCAATAGCATTTCCCGAGCCAACGGTCTGCTTACCGCGATCCTGAAGCAGCGCATTGAGCGGTACAACAAAGAAACCGCCAAGAATACCGATCAGAATGAGCAAGACATACGCCGGAAGTAATGCATGTTGCAGAGAGAAAATCAGCACCACAACGCCTATCAGTATCCCCGCTGGCATACAGCGCGCAACGGTATCAAGCGTAACAAGTTTCGCCGCAGCGCCTGCGCCAACCACAATCCCGATCGCCACCATCGCGTTAAGATAGGTCGGTGTGGCATTGTCAGTGATCCCCAACGCCACCGGAACCCACAGCACCAGCAGGAAGCGCAACGTAACGCCCGCGCCCCAGAACATGCTGGTTCCAGTTAAAGAAAAACGCGTTTCGCCGTTACGCCACAGCACGCGGCAGGCATTAAAGAAGCTGGCAGTCATTGGCGTAAAGCGCCAGGATTGCCCGGGTCTTGCCACGGCCAGTTTCGGGATAAACAGGTTCGCCACTACCGCGCCACCGTATACCACCGCGCAAATGCCCAGCGCTGCCAGCACATGCCAGTCGGCCAGCACACCGCCCGCTACAGAGCCGAGCAGAATAGCGGCTATCGTTGAGGACTCCATCAGGCCGTTGGCTTTCACCAGCTTGTCGCCGGTGGTCAGTTCACCCAGGATGCCATACTTCGCCGGAGAATAGGCCGCCGCGCCAATGCCCACCAGCGTATAGCCGATAAACGGGTTGAAACCAAAACAGATACTGGCTGCGCCCAGCAGCTTGAGGCTGTTGGCGAACATCATGACCCGGCCTTTTGGGAAACTGTCCGCCACTTGTCCCACAAAGGGGGCAAAAACAATGTAAGCACCCACAAACACCATCTGGAGGATCGGCTGGCTCCAGTCGGGGTAGAACTCCGCTTTCAGCAGTGCCAGGGTGGCAAATAGCAAGGCGTTATCGCCAAAAGCTGACAGGAACTGGGCAGCAATCACTGCCATCATGCCTTTAGACCAGATTGAGGTGTTAGTGTGCACTGACTCACGCATTCTGCTGTTCCGCCTCTTCAAGCATCCCTTTCAGGGTGACAAAATCGGGTTTACCGCTGCCCAGTACCGGCAATTGTTTCAGATAACGGATATCGCGTGGCACAGCCAGTTCAGGAATGCCGTGTTCACGGGCATGGCGTAGCAACTGTTCGCGCTTAAGTTCGCTATCCGTCGTGAACAGCACCAGCGCTTCACCTTTGCTGGCATCGCTTTTCACGACCGTCGCGTGAAGTTTGTCGGCAGAAACCGCCGTCGCCAACTGTTCGACCATCTCCAGAGAAATCATCTCGCCTGCTATCTTGGCAAAGCGTTTTGCCCGCCCCTGGATTTGCACAAAGCCTTGTTCGTCAAAACGAACGATATCGCCGGTGTCATACCAGCCTGATTCAACAACGCCGTCGATGTTTTCCGCCGTTGGCACTTCCAGCACGCCCGGGTTCTCGACTCGCAGATACCCGTTCATCACGTTTGGCCCCTTCAGCTGTAAGCGACCACCGTCTTCAATCCCCGGTACAGCCAGCAAACGTGCGTCCATACCCGGCAGAATACGCCCAACGGTGGCGGGTTTTGAGGCCATCGGCACGTTGATAGAGACGACCGGCGCGCACTCCGTCACCCCGTAGCCTTCCAGGATGCGCAGACCAAATTTGTCCTGCCAAATCTGACGGGTGCTGTCCTGGAGTTTTTCCGCTCCGGCAACCACATAACGCACGCGATAGAAGTCATAAGGATTGGCAAAACGGGCGTAGTTTCCGAGGAAAGTGGATGTCCCGAAAATCACTGTGCAGTTACGGTCATACACCAGTTCCGGCACAATGCGATAATGCAACGGGCTTGGATAGAGGAAGACCTCGGCACCAGTCAGCAGCGGCGTAAACAACCCTACCGTCAGGCCAAAAGAGTGGAACAGCGGCAGCGCCGACATAAAGCGGTCATTGGCCGTAAAGTCTGCAATGGTTTTGATCTGCTCGACGTTAGCCAGAATGCTCTTGTGGCTGTGAACGACCCCTTTCGGGTTCCCTTCAGAGCCAGAGGTAAAGAGGATAATCGCCGCGTCTTCCGGCTGCTGTTTTACCTGCGCCAGGCGTGGCATCAGCAGGTGGGCAAAGATCCACAGCTTGTCGCCCGTCGTCACATCTGCTTTGAGATCTTCCAGGAATACCCAGCGAACCTGTGTCAACTGTTCCGGCAAGTGCCATAACTTGCCTTTATCGAGGAACTGACGCGAGGTAAAGACGGTTTTAATTTGTGCCGCCGTGATGGCGCTGGTCAGCCCTTTAACGCCCGCCGTATAGTTCATCATTGCCGGAATGCGGCCGCGGGAGACAGCGCCAAAAATCACCGCCGCACTGATACCGGCGTTAGGCAGCATCAGGCCAATCTTTTCGCCTTTCTGACTGTATTTTTCAAGAATACGGCCAACAAACAGCGTTTTGGTCAACAGCTTGCGGTAGGTATCTGGCGTAAAGTTGATGTCTTCAATGCAGTTTTTCTTCGCACCATAACGATGTTGCGCCGACAACAATGATTCGTATAGCGTTTCGCGTGGGCGGATCGCCATGCGCGCTTCCATCATTATCTGGTGCAGCATTTCACCCGCAATTTTACGGCGGTCACGCGCACGTGGCGCATCCGGCATCGGCAATGTAGTCGGCGGCAGAATATGCAACGTAATCTTCGGGAACAGACGCTGCTTTACCAACCCTTTCAGGCGGCTGAAGTGGCTCAGTTCCGCCCCTTCAATACGCAGCGGTACAACAGTTGCTTTCGATTTTGCGGCCACAAAACCTGCGCCATCGTAGATTTTCATCAGCGACCCGGTCACTGAGATGCGTCCTTCCGGGAAAATCACCACCGGCCGCCCCTGCTCAACCAGGCGTACCAGATGTTTAATCATCATCGGTTTCGTCGGATCGAGAGGAACGAAATCAATCAATGGCGCCAGCCAGCGCATAAACCACTGCTGGCTAATAGAGGTATAAACGGCAAAAACCGGACGCACGGGCAAAAACAGCGCCAGTAAAATGCCATCAATAAAGGAAACGTGGTTTGGGGTAATGAGAACGCGTTCGCCTTTTAGCGCCTGGATATTTCCGGTGACGCGAATGCGAAAAAGGATACGAAAGAGTGTACGGAAGAACCCAAAAAGCATTTCAACTCCCTTTGCCAGCCAGAGTGGGATGTTCTTTAAATGGTGGCAGATTACACGAGAAGTGCAGCAGGAGCGATAGCTAAAACCGGACGAAAAAAAACCTGCGCATCCGCGCAGGTTGGTGCAAGTGATGAGTACGAGATGCGTACTAAGAATTCTCACCAATCAATACCTCTGGGATCTTGATTGTGGATGTTCGACATGTGCTTCGCCAGTGGGAAAACGCAAGGGAATGAGCCGAAGTGCAACCAGGTGTGAATATTCTCTGTTGCTGTTACAGGTTGAACTGTGAGGCAAAAAAAACCTGCGTAGAAACGCAGGTTGGTGTAAATCGTGTTAATCAACCGGAGTTGATTTCACCTATCAATACCTCTGGGATCTCGACTTTAACAATCCGCCAACAGTCCCGACTATCAGACAATCGCAACAGCCTGAGGCAAAGTGTAACTAAAGGTTCAGATTGACATTATTTTGACATGTCTTGCTGTGTAACGATTACACCGTCAGGGTATGTTCTGTGTCACGTTTGTGGATTGCTGAAACCCCCGCCCCTTGAATGCGCGCTACTTTTCCGCAACACTAGTTCGTGTGTAAACGCTTACCCCCACTAAGAAGGTATTAAATGGCGACAATTAAGGATGTGGCTCGTCTGGCTGGTGTTTCCGTCGCGACCGTCTCGCGCGTGATCAACAATTCACCAAAAGCCAGTGACGCATCACGCCAGGCAGTACAAAGCGCCATGGAAACGCTGAATTACCACCCTAACGCTAACGCCCGCGCTCTGGCTCAGCAGTCGACAGAAACCATTGGCCTGGTCGTGGGTGATGTATCAGATCCCTTTTTCGGCGCGATGGTTAAAGCCGTCGAACAAGTGTCTTACCAGACGGGGAATTTCCTGCTGATTGGCAACGGCTACCATAGCGAACAAAAAGAACGTCAGGCCATCGAACAGCTGATCCGCCACCGCTGCGCTGCGCTGGTCGTCCATGCCAAAATGTTGCCCGATGCAGAACTCATCAGCCTGATGAAACAAATTCCCGGGATGGTAATCATCAACCGCATTATTGCCGGATATGAAAAACGCTGCGTTGCCCTCGATGACCGTTACGGCGCCTGGCTGGCAACCCGTCATCTGATCCAGCAGGGTCATACCCGCATCGGTTATCTCTGTTCTAACCACCCCATTTCGGATGCGGATGACCGCCTGCAAGGCTACTACGACGCACTGCGCGAAAACGGTCTGCCGTGTAACGACCGTCTGGTTGCCTACGGTGAGCCTGACGAAAGCGGCGGCGAGCAGGCCATGACGGAGCTGTTAGGTCGCGGGCGGACTTTCACCGCCGTTGCCAGCTATAACGACTCAATGGCCGCAGGTGCGATGGGGGTGTTAAATGACAACGGAATTGACGTGCCGGCAGAAATTTCGCTGATTGGCTTTGATGATGTGCTGGTGTCTCGTTATGTGCGTCCACGTCTGACCACCGTGCGTTATCCTATTGTGACGATGGCAACGCAGGCGGCAGAGCTGGCATTAGCGCTGGCAGATAAACGCCAGCCGCCAGAGATTACGCATCTGTTCAGCCCAACGCTGGTGCGCCGTCACTCCGTGGTGCCACCCGCTGAAGGTCAAAGCGAATAACGATACAGATGGACCGTTTTGTTCGGGTATTCCAGACCATCGCCGATGTAGCGCCAGCCGTAACGTTCGTAAAAGTCGCGGCAGGCAGACCAAAGATGTAATTCGGAATACCCGGCCTGTGCGGCAAAAGCGATGACATGTTCCTGCAACAGCCCCGCCAGCCCCTTGCCGCGAGCCGCCTCATCAACGTACAACGCGGCAAGCCAGGGATAAAGATCCTGACGGCTGATCAAATCACAGCGCCATAACCCCACCGTCCCCAGCAGCTGCTCGCCTTCCACGGCAATAAACGTCAGCGGCAGCGCGCCCGGGGTCTGGCTGTGGTCAATCACGCTCTGGAAAAACTCACGAGGCAGGCCGTCGCCGAATGCCTGCCAGATCCAGTCGATAACCTGTTCAGCAAACTGCGGTGCGGCATAAAGCGGCAGAATATTCACACCAGCTTCCCCTGAAAAACAGGCACGGATTCAAAAAGATAACCGTCAAAATCTGGTGCATCTTCGTCAGACAGTTCAAGCAGACTCTTTTTCACATTTTCGAGATGCTGGAACATAGCCTGCCATGCGCCCATCACATCACGCCGACGCAGTGCCGCGAGGATAGTTTGACGATCGCCGAGCCATTTCAGACGCCAGGCACGGCTGCCAATATGTACGTTGAACTGCTGCCACAGCGGGCTGCTGTCCATGTGATGCCAGATGCTTTCAACCGTTGCCAGTAGCATCTGATTTTGTGTTGCCCCCGCTAACACCAGGTGGAACATTTTGTTGTTATCCTGGCTTTTATCGTCGGCGGCAATGGCCCGCTGCTCCTGCTCAATGATGCGGCGCAGGTTATCGATGTCCGCGCGGGTGGCCATTTTTGCGGCAAACGCGGCGATGTTACTTTCAAGAAGCTGGCGCGCCTGCAAAATCTCAAACGGACCAACGTCACTATTCAGGAAGCGCTCTTCTTCACTTTCATGTTCCTCAGGGATGCGCATCACATAGACGCCCGACCCCTGGCGAATATCCACCGTGCCCTGCAATTCCAGCATCAGTAACGCCTCACGCACGATGGTGCGGCTGACGCCATAGGTCTCGGCAATGTTCCGCTCCGGCGGCAGGCGCGAGCCAACGGGATAATGCCCCTGGATAATTTGCGCACGCAAATCCTCGCCAATCTCCTGGTACTGTTTTTTTTCCGGCGGGACGACTGCCTGTTCCACGATATCACCTGTACTTAGCTGTTAATGCGCAGGCCGGGCATCCTCCCGGCCAGTTTGTGCACTATTTTACCAGAACCCACACTGTTTGCGCTTACTTCCATTCATCGTCAATACAGAGCGTGAGCATGCGCGCATCGCGCAGTTGCCGGAACCAGGCGGCCGACTTTTTGGCGCGTCGGGCACGGTTGTCATCCAGATCGATCTCGATCAATCCATAGCGATTTTTGAACGCATTCATGGGCGAGACGTTGTCCGTGAATGCCCACAGCATATAGCCGTGACAGTTTGCCCCCTCTTCCCGCGCCAGCAGCGTGTAGTAGAGATGTTCACTGATAAAATCGATCCGGTAATTGTCTTCGATGATGCCATCACTATTGCGAAACTGCGCTTCGTTCTCAACGCCCATACCGCTTTCCGCCACAAACCAGCGGATGTTGCGGTAGTCGTTTTTAATACGCATCGCCATGTCATAGATAATGCGCGGGTAGATTTCCCAGCCGCGGGATTTGTTCATCCGCCGCCCCGGCAGTTCAAACGGCTCATAATAGTACGCCGGATGGAACGGCGTTTCCGGGTGCCATGCGCGGGATGGCGCTTTCACCCGGTGCGGGTAATAGAGGTTGATCCCCAGCTCATCAACGGTGTTATCGGCAATCAGCGCCAGCTCTTCTGGTGTGTAATCCCACTGAACCTGGTGTTGCTCCAGCAGGGTAAAAAGCGCCTGCGGATAATGCCCATGTACCAGCGGGTCAAGGAATACGCGGTTATAAAACAGATCGTACATTTCGGCGGCACGTACATCATGTGGTGCACGCGAACGCGGATAGGTCACTTCCGGGTTAAGAATGCAGCCCACCGATCCGCGATAACCTTTCTCGCGAAACAGCTTCACCACCTTCGCCGTCGCCAGCACTTTATGGTGGTTCCACTGCATCCAGGTGCCGGTGTTCTGCTCATACGGCCAGCGCAGCGCATCCAGGTAAACCCGGGTCTGCACCACAATGGGCTCGTTGAAGCTAAACCAGCGTGTCACTTTGGCGTGGTAGCGCTCAAACACCTTTTCAGCGTAACGCACAAACAGCTCGACGACATGCTTTGACCCCCAGCCGCCGTAGGTTTCCAGCAGCACACCGGGCAGCTCGTAATGCTCCAGGCAGATCATCGGTTCGATCCCCTGACGGTGCATTTCGTCAAACAGGGCGTCGTAATACGCGGCGTACTCTTCATCCACCGTGGCGTTTTCGTAGTCGGTCAAAAAACGCGACCAGTTGATCGAGGTGCGATAGTGCGTCAGCCCTGCCTGTTTCATCAGCGCGACGTCTTCGCGATACCGGTTGATAAAATCAGTCGCCACCGCCGGGCCATAGCCGTTGTGCCAGACGTGACGATCGTTTTTGTACCAGAGGTCAAGCCAGGAGTCCTGCCCCGCCTTCTTGCCACTCCAGCCTTCCGTCTGCCAGGCCGATGCCGCCGCCCCCAGGATAAAATCTTTCGGTATTGTTATCTGTTTGGTGCTCATCAGATCCTCACGCGTTGTTGGTGGCTTGTTGCAGTGCAGCCTGTTCAGCACGGCGGGAAGCGATCTTCACAAACGGCAGGTAAATCAGTACGGCCGTGACAATACAGATAAGCTGAGTGACGACCGCGCCCATTGAGCCGGCGGTTGAAAGCCAGGCGTTAATCAGTGGCGGCGTGGTCCAGGGCACCATCACCACGGCTTTTCCGGCGAACCCGGTGGCCGTTGCGAAATACCCGATGGAGCCTGTCACCAGCGGGGTGATGATGAATGGGATCGCCAGGATCGGGTTAAGCATGATTGGCATCCCGAAAATGACCGGTTCATTGATGTTAAAGAGGCCAGGGCCGATAGACAGCTTGGCGATCTCTTTCATCTCTTTGCGTTTGGTGGCAATCATTACCGCAATCAGCAGACCAATGGTTAAACCCGAACCACCGATACTCATATACACATCCCAGAATGGCATAGTGATGATGTTCGGTACCTCTTTGCCCTGCTCAAATGCACTCATGTTGACGGTGATCGCCCCCAGTAGCAGCGGTTCGCGGATCGGTTTGATCATCTGGTTGCCGTGAATACCGATAACCCAGAACAGCTGAGCCACAAACATCAGCAGCAGAATACCCGGCAGACTTTGTACCACGCGCTCCAGCGGCTGTTGCACCACCTGATAGACCGCATCATAAAGGTACATGCCGGTGATTTGATGGAAAACGAAGCCAAACGTTGCGATAACGGTAGTGGTAATGATGGCAGGAATGAGTGCAGAAAATGACGCCGCCACGTTAGGTGGTACGGTGTCCGGCATCCGAATCTTCAGACCTTTGCGGTTTTCCAGCCAGCAGTAAATCTCAACGGAAAGGATGGCGATAAACATGCCGAGGAACAAGCTGCGGGTATCTGAGAACTGGCGCAGTAGCACGTCTTTCACCACATGCATCTGCCCGTCAACCATCATTTCAACCGTTGTCGGCGTAACACAGATAAAGCAGATCACCGCCAGCAGACCCGGGAACAGCGATTTTATCCCGTTGATACGCCCCAGTTCGATACCAATTAAAAACACCGCGCCGATGTTCAGAAAGTTCAGGGTGGCGTAGTTAATCGCACTGGTAATCGGTTTTAGCGCGGCGAGAAAAGAGAGCGATTCGAAACTCGCCAGGCCATTTTTCGGATCCAGCACCATGTTGGAGATCAGCACAGAGAATGCGCCAACGATGATGACCGGCATTAAGGTAATAAAAGAGGACTTGATCGCCATGATATAGCGATAGCTATTGAATTTTGTGGCGAAACTGCCCAGAGCGTCGATCAGTTTTTCCTGCAATGCCATAGGGTAATACCTCAGTGAAGGGCTTTTATTGGAGTAGATCTACAGCCGCCTGTTATTGGCATACCAAAAATAGCTTTCTGGTGCTATTCGTTCTGTGATTCACCTCCCATCATGGCAACAGGTATTCCAAATCATGATTTATAACCACTTTGGTATGCCACTTATTCCGTTTTATGCTGTGGTGATAGTCCGTTGCCAAAAAGCGTGATCGTGGTGGGGATTTTGCTCTCGCCGCTGCGCATATGTGCCTGAGTGTCTGTGATAAACTGCGAACGATTACGTGGAAGCAGGAATTTCTAATGGCAACAATGCTGGATGTCTCATTACGCGCTGGTGTTTCAAAAGCCACCGTCTCACGCGTGTTGAACGGCACAGGTCAGGTAAAAGAAAGCACGCGCAAGCAGGTGTTTAAGGCAATGGAAGAGTTAGGCTATCGGCCGAACTTTCTTGCGCGCTCGCTCGCGAACCAGACCAGCAACAGCATTGGTCTGGTGGTATCGACGTTTGACGGTTTTTACTTCGGACGCCTGTTACAGCAGGCATCGCGCCAAACGGAAACGCACGGCAAGCAGCTGATCGTCACCGACGGGCATGATGCTCCCGAGCAAGAAGAGATGGCCGTACAAATGCTGGCCGACCGCAAATGCGATGCCATCGTGCTTTATACCCGCTACATGAGCGAAAAAACGATCATGAAGCTTATCCATTCCGTGCAAACGCCGCTGGTGATCATCAACCGTGAAGTGAGCCAGGCGGCCGACCGCTGCGTGTTCTTCGAACAACAGGATGCCGCCTTTAAAGCCGTGGATTATCTGATAAGCCAGGGCCACCGCGAGATTGCCTGTATCACCGTTCCGATCCACACGCCAACCGGGAAAGCGCGCCTGATGGGGTATCGCAAGGCACTGGAAAAGCACGGAATTGTCTGGGACGATCGTCGGGTGAAATATGGCGATGCGGGAATGACGCGGGGATATGAACTGTGCAAAGAGCTGATCGCTGAAAACGTGCCGTTTAGCGCGCTTTTCGCCTGTAACGACGATATGGCTCTGGGTGCATCGAAGGCGTTACATCAGGCCGGACTGCGTATTCCTCAGGATATTTCGCTGTTTGGCTTTGATGATGCGCCGAGCGCGAAGTGGCTGGAGCCTGCGCTCTCGTCGGTCTATTTGCCTATCGATAATATGATCGTGACGGCTATCGATCAGGCGATCCGGCTGGCAAAAAACCAGCCGGTAGAAACGATCCCGCCGTTTACCGGCACGCTGGTGTTGCGCGACTCAGTCACCACGGGCCCGTATTTTCACTCAAAATAGTTCCAGTGCCAGCAGTTCCTGAATGGTCTGGCGGCGGCGAATCAGCCGCGCCACGCCATTATCGAACAGCACTTCCGGTAGCAGCGGGCGGCTGTTGTAGTTAGAAGACATTGATGCCCCATAAGCCCCGGTATCATGCAGCACCAGATAATCTCCCGGCTTCACTTCAGGCAGCGCGCGGGTTTCCACTTTACCGCCCTCTTGCTGAGTAAACACATCACCCGATTCGCACAGCGGGCCAGCCACGACGGTTTCAACCAGTGGGGCCTGCGTTAAATCGCGCCCGTCTGCCGCCAGCGCCGTAATGTGGTGGTAGCTGCCGTACATGGCCGGGCGCATCAGATCGCTAAAGCCTGCATCAATCAATACAAAGTGACGTGAACCCATCTCTTTCACGCTACGAACCTGCGACACCAGCACGCCAGACTCCGCTACCAGGAAGCGACCCGGTTCGATTTCCAGCTTCACCGCGTGCCCCAGATGGGCGGCAATTTTATCGCGCGCCGCGCTCCACAGGCCGTAATAGTGATCGGTATCGATCGCCTCTTCGCCTTCACGATACGGGATAGACAGGCCGCCACCAGCGGAGATCGCCTCCATATCCTGACCAAAGTCGATAACCTGACGCACCATCGCGCCGCAGACCTGCTCCAGGTGGCCGTAATCGACACCCGAGCCAATATGCATGTGAATACCCACCAGTTCCAGGCTGTAGCGCTGAATCACTTCAAGCGCAGCTGGTAGATCGGTATACCAGATCCCGTGCTTGCTGTTTTCGCCGCCGGTGTTGGTTTTTTGGCTGTGACCGTGGCCAAATCCCGGGTTTACTCGCAGCCATACGCGATGGCCAGGAGAAACCTGTCCGAGCTGCTCCAGCATGTCCACCGAACCCGCATTCACCGGAATGCGCAGCTCATGTACGCGAGCAAGGGTGGCTTCGTCAATCAGGTCGGCCGTGAACACAATGGCATCGCTGTCGCTCTTCGGATCGTATCCGGCCGCCAGCGCGCGTTCAATTTCACCCAGAGAAACGGAATCGACCTTCACTCCCTGCTCACGCATCAGGCGCAAAATATGAATATTCGAGCAGGCTTTCTGGGCAAAACGTACCACGTCAAACTGATGAAGGGCGGCAATCTTTTCGCGGACGATCTGGGCGTCGTAGACCCACACCGGGCAACCAAATTCGGCAGGCAGGCGCAGTAAATTGTCGGCGTTCAAATCGGTATCAGTCTGGTTAAGCGGGCGTGGCATGGTCTTCTCCGGGTGATGGCATTTTTTTATGATTACGCCACAGCACGAAGAGAATAAAAAATATCGTTTTATCGTGAGTCTATGCAAAAATGATATGGATGACTCTCAGATATCAGGTGCCCAATGCCCGCCGTCAACTTACGCCACATCGAGATATTTCACGCCGTGATGACCACGGGGAATCTCACCGAAGCTGCACTCATGCTGCATACCTCGCAGCCAACGGTCAGCCGTGAGCTGGCGCGCTTTGAGAAAGTACTGGGGCTGAAGCTGTTTGAACGTACGCGCGGCAGACTGCATCCCACGGTGCAGGGGTTACGCCTGTTTGAAGAAGTGCAGCGTTCCTGGTACGGCCTGGACAGGATCGTTAGTGCAGCGGAAAGTCTGCGGGAATTTCGCCAGGGTGAGCTGTCGATAGTTTGCCTGCCCGTCTTTTCGCAGTCATTTCTGCCTATGCTGCTGCACCCTTTTCTGACGCGCTATCCCGAAGTCAATCTCACCATCGTGCCGCAGGAGTCGCCGTTGCTGGAAGAGTGGCTTTCGGCTCAGCGCCATGATCTCGGCCTGACCGAAACGCTTGTTACCCCTGCGGGAACACAGCGCACCGAACTACTCTCTTTAGATGAAGTTTGCGTACTGCCAGCAGGACACCCGTTAGCGCAAAAACAGATCCTGACGCCCGCTGATTTTCAGGGCGAAAATTACATCAGCCTTTCACAGACCGACAGCTACCGGCAGTTACTGGACACCCTGTTTGCCGAACATCAGGTTAAACGCCGAATGGTGGTAGAGACGCACAGCGCCGCCTCAATATGTGCGATGGTGCGTGCAGGTGTGGGGATTGCGGTGGTGAACCCCTTAACGGCGCTGGATTATGCCGGAACCGGGATTGTTATCCGCCGCTTTAGCGTATCTGTACCTTTTACCGTAAGCCTTATCCGCCCGCTTCACCGCCCGGCGTCAGCACTGGTCGATGCGTTCAGCGCACATCTGCAAGGGGGGCTTAGCGCGCTCACTGCAAAGCTGGACGATGTGCTCAAGAATATGCCCGGCTAACTGCCGGGCATTTATCAACTCAGTTGAAACGTTTCGCGACAGAAGCCACACGTTCACCGAATTTTACTGCAGTTTCCAGATCGCCAGATGCAATCGCACCTGCGTCCGCGTCTGACGGCGACTGCACCAGCAGCCCGACAGAACCGCCCAGGTTGTTGATATCCTGGCGAGTGGCCGCCTGGGTGTTTGACGGTGGCAGACCCAGGCTCACCCAGATACCGCCATGCTGTGAAGCCAGCGTTTGCAGATACTGAAGAGACACTTGTTTGTCGCCGTTCAGGCTCGCGCTGTTGCTAAAGCCCGCGAACACTTTGTCCTGCCAGCTGCGCACAAACCAGGCTTTCGACGTAGCATCGGCAAACTTCTTGAACTGCCATGGCACGCTGCCCATATACGTTGGCGCGCCAAAAATAATCGCCTTCGCATCGTTAAGTTTTTGCCAGTCGCTTTCCTGAATATCGCCATTGCTGTCAATGGCGATCAAATCAGCACGCGCGCCTTCAGCAACCGTTTCAGCTACGCGTTTTGTGTGGCCGTAGCCGGAATAATAGATAACTACAACGCTCATAATGTGTCTCCTGATGGAATATTACTTATGAAGTCAAACATTTACGGCTGGCGCGATACGGCATATTTTCCCGCGCCGAGGAACATAATGCATAACCCACCCAGGAAATAGAGCGCTTCACTTTCCAGCGCCCAGGCTCCCACATCGGTCAGAGAATAGAATTTGCCCATCCCCACCAGCAGCGTAGCGACAAGGATATTGAAGGCATAAATGAAGGCAGCAGGTCGCGTCAGCCAGCCAATGATGATCAGCACCGGTGTCACGATTTCACCGATAAACACGCCGTAGGCAATAAAACCCGGTAAACCCTTTTGTTCCAGCAGCGCGGAGATCCAGCCAACGCCATGGTCAATTTTTGCCACACCGTGAAACAGCATCAAAATACCAAAGGTCAGCCGCAATAAAAGACGGCCAAAATCGGGGTGGTTGGCGTAACGAGTAAAAACGGAATCAATGGTTTTCAGCATGGTATTTTTCTTTTTGCCCACGTGCAGGCGCGCATTCAACGAAAGGCAACCGACTCCCGGTTGCCATTTTCGGTTCCCTGGTATCAAATAGAAACCTTACGTCGTTTTATACACGCAAACATTCGCTTGCGTAAGAAGGCACCTTTACCTCACCTGGTTACCTCGAGGGAACCACCATGACTGACTCTGAAACCATAACGAAAGAGATGCCGCCTTATAATGTGTTCGATGAACGCTGCCCGACACGCAACGTGCTGGCACGTATCGCCGATAAATGGGCACTGCTGATCCTTGCACGTCTGGAAAATGGGCCGATGCGCTTTAATCACCTGCAACGTGATATTCAGCGGATCACCAAGAAAGTGCTGACCCAGTCTCTGCGTAAGCTGGAGCGAGACGGACTGGTTTCGCGAGAAGTGTTTGCCACCGTGCCGGTAACGGTAGAGTACAGCCTGACGCCGCTCGGCCAGACGCTCACTGAAACCGTCACCGTGCTGGCTCACTGGGTAGAAAAGAATATGGATGCTATCGTCGCCGCGCAATCAGCGTATGATGCCGCTAACGAACAAGACTGAGCCGGGCAAGCCCGGCGTCGGGCTGCTCAGGAGAGCATAAATTCAACGGCATCCGCGGCATGAATGGTTGCCGTATCAAACACCGGGATCGGGCTGCGCTCAACCGGCACGAGTAAACCAATTTCTGTACATCCAAAAATAACGCCCTCAGCACCCTGCTGTGCAAGCTTCTCAATCACGCTAACGTAGTACTCACGTGATGGTTTACTGAAGGTTCCGAGACACAGCTCCTCAAAGATAATCTGATTGATACGTGCCCGGTCGGCCTCATCCGGGATCAGGCTTTCAATCCCGAATTCACTGCTCAGTCGCCCACGATAAAAATCCTGCTCCATGGTGTAGCGGGTTCCCAGCAGCGCCACGCGAGTCATCCCGGAGGCGGTAATCGCGCGCCCGGTGGCATCGGCGATATGCAGGAACGGCAACGAACAACGCGATTCAATGTGTGATGCCACTTTGTGCATGGTGTTGGTACAGAGCAAAATCCCCTCTGCCCCTGCGCGCTCCAGCCCCAGCGCCGCCTGCGCCAGGATCTCACCGGCTTTATCCCACTCACCGCTCGCCTGACAGGCTTCTATCTCATGGAAATCGACGCTGTGCAGCAGAAGGCTTGCGGAGTGCAGCCCGCCAAGACGTCGCTTCACCCCTTCATTAATCAGGCGGTAATACGGAATGGTTGATTCCCAGCTCATACCACCTAACAGACCGATCGTTTTCATACTCTCTCCTTTATGTTTCTTCCAGTGAAGCAAACTTGTGATCCTGTTTCCAGTTCTTTGGCTAGCCGTTTCTTTTTGTCACGCAGTGATATAAATTAAATGAAACAATGTTTCATTACCTTGCGGGGCTAGATATGTTTATTTTTCACAAAGAGACAACGCTTGAAGATCTCGGAGACGGTGTGACTCGCCGAATTCTGGCACATGACGGAAAGATGATGGCCGTTGAAGTGAATTTCCAGCAGGGCGCCATCGGGCCGATGCACAACCATCCGCACGAGCAGTTAACCTATGTGCTTTCCGGCGAGTTCGAATTCACCATTGGCGATGAAAAACATGTTGTGACGGCGGGCGATACGCTCTACAAAGAGCCGCACATTATGCATGGCTGCGTGTGCCTGAAGCCCGGCACACTGCTTGATACCTTCACACCTGTGCGCGAAGATTTTCTGCAATAAAAAAAGGCGGTGTCACCACCGCCCTCTTTTTATTTCATTTCCGCTTTCGGAAGAGGTTCCGCTAAAGGCTTGCGCATCAGCATCGCATTTTGAACTAACACAAAGCCGCAGGCGAAAAGCCCACCAACAAATCCAGCCAGTAGCGCAATAACCAGCTTGCCCGGGCCATCTTTTTTCACCGGCAGAGACGGTGACAGCTGATATTTAAACGGCTCGAGCTTCACATCTTCAACAGACAGTTTCTGCAACTGAGCCAGATGATATTCACGGTTCTGGAAATCAGAGTTCAGCTCAGCAACATCCTTGATCGATTTTTCAATTTCCAGCTTTTGCGCAATACCGTCAGCGCCCAGCGCCACGGAATAATCCGGGTCATCTTTAACCGCCTGGCCATTACTGTAGACTGGCTTTTTGATCCCGGCGGCATTGGCCACTTCCAGGGAATAGTTCAGACGTTGCAGGTTGGTGTTGTGAATATTGGTCAGGCGTACCCGGTCCAGCTCCAGCTGCTCTTTCTCCATTCGCGTTTTCAGCGTGACCTGATTACGAATGTTCTGCATCGTTTCTTTTTCAACCAGCGTGGATACGAACTGGATATAACCTTCAAGCACGGTGCGTGCATCTGTCGCCGTCGGTGCCGTAAAGCTCAACGTCCAGGACGCATAGGGCGCTTTATCAGCATCTTTCGCCACGGTGTTATCCGCCGCTTTCATCTGCTCGGCAATATTGACCACGGCACGATGCAACTCAACAGGATCAACGTCTGCACCTTCCAGTTGCGCCATAACAAACGGCGAGGAGGTCATATATTCTTCAAGCAGCGACTGCGACTGGAATTTTTTAATAAACAGGTTGAATACGTCAGGGCGCGCAATTTTTACGTCTACGTCCAGCACCTGAAGCGCCACCAGCATCTGTCGTAGTGGGTTCCACTGAGTTTGTTCTGCCGGTGTGATCACCGCTTTACTGGTCCACTTTTGCGGCAGGATAAACGCCATTGCCAGACCTGCTACGGCAAAGGCGAAAGCGGTGACCAGAATACGTTTTTTTGCGACCCACAAGACATCCAATAATCCCAGAAGGTCAATCTCTTTATACTCATGTGCCGGGGAGGCATGACGGGAAAAATCCACATCCGTATTTTTTTTAAAATCCATGACTGACATAGCAATTCTTCTATTTTGATGGCGCAGTGAATCTGCCTGAGAGGTCCCTGAGCGATCGATGATACAAGAAAGTAAGAATTATCTGAATGCCAAAAGTTTAAAACCTGATACCCGACTATCAGAATTAGTAGTAAAAAGTTGCGCGATATCACGTATGTTAATCCTTCTTTCTCACGCCTCATCCACTCTTCCGGCGTTTTTCGCTGACTCTCATTCGGGTTAAAAATGCCACCTTCCTCACCTTATTGAAACAGCGTTTCGACATCGATCACATTTCCATCATTAAGCGAATGACGCGGAAACAAATAGCAATAAAATAAAATAAAACGATGTTTTAGTATTCAAGAACAACGGTTCGTGAGTTTTTAAAACCCTGACAGGGCTTGTCAGAGAAACTCAGAAAAACGGTTTATAAAACATAAGGTAATGGAGTAACCGTATCGCGTTTCATACCAAACACACATCCCCGGGCCAGCCATCAGGCATGGGGCGACAGCATCACAATCGGATTCCGTTTTAAAACCATTGATTGCCAGGTAGGTATGTATGAATGAAAACAAAATGCTGGGGCTAGCGTGGATATCACCCTACATAATCGGGCTGATAATCTTTACCGCGTTTCCCTTTGTCTCATCGTTCTTTCTCAGTTTTACTGATTACGATCTGATGAGCCCGCCGGTGTTTAACGGCATCGAGAACTATCGTTACATGTTTACGGAAGATACTCTCTTCTGGAAATCCATGGGCGTGACCTTTGCCTATGTATTTTTGACCATTCCATTAAAACTGGCATTTGCTCTGGGAATTGCTTTTGTTCTGAACTTTAAATTACGCGGCATCGGATTCTTCCGTACTGCGTACTATATTCCGTCGATCCTCGGCAGCTCCGTAGCAATTGCGGTTCTGTGGCGTGCACTGTTTGCCATCGATGGCCTACTGAACAGCTTTATTGGCGTATTTGGCTTTGACCCAGTGAACTGGCTGGGTGAACCCTCTCTGGCGCTGATGTCCGTGACCCTGCTGCGCGTCTGGCAGTTCGGCTCTGCGATGGTTATCTTCCTTGCCGCGCTGCAAAACGTTCCGCAGTCACAGTATGAAGCGGCAATGATCGATGGCGCATCAAAATGGCAGATGTTCATGAAAGTGACCGTGCCGCTGATTACGCCGGTGATTTTCTTCAACTTCATCATGCAGACCACCCAGGCGTTCCAGGAATTTACCGGGCCGTATGTCATTACCGGCGGCGGGCCAACCTACTCGACTTACCTGTTCTCGCTCTACATCTACGACACCGCGTTCAAATACTTTGATATGGGTTACGGCGCTGCGCTGGCCTGGATCCTGTTCCTGGTGGTTGCCGTCTTTGCCGCTATCGCCTTTAAGTCTTCGAAATACTGGGTGTTCTACTCCGCCGATAAAGGAGGCAAAAATGGCTGATATCCAACAACTCTCCACGGCGAGAAGCATTGCTGAGCGCGAAGTGGCTCGCACGCTGCGCAAAGAGAAAATCAACGCCAGTATCCGCTATGTGATCCTGCTGTTTGTCGGCCTGCTGATGCTCTATCCGCTGGTGTGGATGTTCTCGGCATCGTTCAAACCGAACCACGAGATCTTTACCACCCTGAGCCTGTGGCCAGCACATGCCACATGGGACGGCTTTATTAACGGCTGGAAAACCGGGACTGAATACAACTTCGGCCATTACATGCTGAACACCTTTAAGTATGTGATCCCGAAAGTGATCCTGACCATTATCTCCTCCACCATCGTGGCGTACGGTTTTGCCCGCTTCGAGATCCCGTGGAAGAAATTCTGGTTCGCGACGCTCATCACCACCATGTTGCTGCCAAGCACCGTTCTGCTTATCCCGCAGTACCTGATGTTCCGTGAAATGGGCATGTTGAACAGCTATATGCCGCTGTACCTGCCGCTGGCGTTTGCCACCCAAGGGTTCTTCGTCTTTATGCTGATCCAGTTCCTGCGTGGCGTGCCACGTGACATGGAAGAAGCGGCGCAGATTGACGGATGTAACTCCATCCAGGTGCTGTGGTACGTGGTAGTGCCAATCCTGAAACCGGCCATTATCTCGGTCGCGCTGTTCCAGTTCATGTGGTCAATGAACGACTTTATCGGGCCGCTGATTTACGTCTACAGCGTGGACAAATACCCGATTGCACTGGCTCTGAAAATGTCCATCGACGTCACCGAAGGTGCGCCGTGGAACGAAATTCTGGCAATGGCGAGCATCTCCATTCTGCCATCCATCATTGTCTTCTTCCTGGCACAGCGCTACTTCGTACAGGGCGTAACCAGCAGCGGAATTAAAGGTTAAGAGGGAAATATCATGGCTGAAGTTATCTTCAACAAACTGGAAAAGGTGTACTCCAACGGCTTCAAAGCGGTACATGCTATCGACCTGAAAATCGCTGAAGGGGAATTCATGGTAATCGTCGGGCCATCCGGCTGCGCGAAATCCACCACCCTGCGAATGCTGGCCGGGCTGGAAACCATCAGCGGCGGTGAAGTGCGAATTGGTGAGAAAATCGTTAACAACCTGGCGCCGAAAGAGCGCGGGATTGCGATGGTGTTCCAGAACTATGCGTTGTATCCGCACATGACGGTGCGCGAAAACCTGGCCTTCGGTCTGAAGCTGAGCAAGCTGCCAAAAGATCAGATTGAATCTCAGGTAAATGAAGCGGCGAAAATTCTGGAGCTGGAAGAGCTGCTCGACCGCCTGCCACGCCAGCTTTCCGGCGGCCAGGCGCAGCGTGTGGCTGTCGGCCGTGCGATTGTGAAAAAACCGGACGTGTTCCTGTTTGATGAACCTTTATCAAACCTCGACGCCAAACTGCGCGCCTCGATGCGTATCCGTATTTCTGACCTGCACAAGCAGTTGAAGAAATCCGGTAAACCGGCGACCACCGTGTACGTGACCCACGACCAGACCGAAGCGATGACCATGGGTGACCGCATCTGTGTGATGAAGCTTGGTCACATCATGCAGGTGGATACCCCGGATAACCTCTACCACAAACCGAAGAACATGTTCGTGGCGGGCTTTATCGGGGCGCCAGAAATGAACATTCGTGCCAGCAAACTGGTGGAAAAAGAGGGACATCTGCATATCAGCATCGGCAATGAAACCATGCCGCTCAACGGTGAAAAGCAGGAGAAAGTGTCCGGCTACGCGGGCCAGGAGATCTTCTACGGCGTGCGCCCTGAATTTGTTTCGCTCTCAGACGAACCCTTCCAGGAAGGCGGTTGCAGCGGCGAGATGGTGCGTGTGGAAAACATGGGTCATGAGTTCTTTGTGTACCTGAAAGTTGCGGACTACGAACTGACCGCCCGAATTCCTTCCGACGAAGCTAAGCCAATGATTGATAAAGGCCTTCATCGTAAGGTGTACTTCAAGTTTGATATGAATAAATGTCATATTTTTGACGCTAAAACTGAACAGAACATCTCTCTCTAATGGAGTTATAAAAATGAAAAAAGTGCTTTTAAGCGCCGCTATCTCCGCTACCCTGGGCCTTACTGCTTTGCCATCGATGGCACAAGATGTTGATTTACGTATGTCCTGGTGGGGCGGTAATGGCCGCCACCAGGTTACCCTGAAAGCGCTGGAAGAGTTCCACAAGCAGAACCCGGATATTAACGTGAAAGCGGAATACACCGGGTGGGACGGTCATCTGTCCCGTCTGACCACCCAGATTGCTGGCGGCACCGAACCGGACGTAATGCAAACGAACTGGAACTGGCTGCCGATCTTCTCCAAAAACGGGGAAGGCTTCTACGATCTGAACAAAATGAAAGACGTGATCGACCTGAGCCAGTTCGATCCAAAAGAGCTGCAATCCACCACGGTGAACGGCAAGCTGAACGGAATTCCCATCTCCGTGACCGCACGCGTGTTCTATTTTAATGACGAAACCTGGAAAAAAGCGGGCGTCGAATACCCGAAAACCTGGGACGAGCTGATGGCCGCCGGTAAGGCCTTCGAGAGCAAGCTTGGCAAGCAGTATTATCCAGTAGTGCTGGAACACCAGGACACCCTGGCGCTGCTGAACTCCTACATGATCCAGAAGTACAACATCCCGGCCGTGGATGAGCAGACCAAAAAATTCTCCTACAGCAAAGAGCAGTGGGTGGAATTCTTCCAGACCTATAAAAAGCTGGTTGATAGCCACGTTATGCCAGACACCAAATACTATGCGTCATTTGGTAAGAGCAACATGTACGAGATGAAGCCGTGGATCCAGGGTGAATGGGGCGGAACCTATATGTGGAACTCCACCATTAACAAATATTCCGACAACCTGAAGCCACCAGCAAAACTGGAGCTGGGTAATTACCCAATGCTGCCGGGTGCTACCGATGCGGGCCTGTTCTTCAAACCGGCGCAGATGCTGTCGATTGGTAAATCCACCAAAAACCCGGAAGCCGCCGCGAAGCTGATTAACTTCCTGCTGAACAGCAAAGAAGGTGTGGATACGCTGGGTCTGGAGCGTGGTGTGCCGTTGAGTAAAGCGGCGGTGCAATTCCTGACCGAAGACGGCACCATCAAAGAGAGCGATCCTTCCGTTGCGGGCCTGCGTCTGGCGCAGTCTCTGCCAGCGAAATTGTCCGTATCACCTTACTTTGATGACCCGCAGATTGTGGCCCAGTTCGGCACCTCTCTTCAGTACATCGACTATGGCCAGAAAACCGTAGAAGAAACTGCCGCTGACTTCCAGCGTCAGGCTGAACGTATTCTGAAACGCGCTATGCGCTAAGCCCCCTGCCAGGGGCATACCCTGCCACTGACGGTGGCGGGGTATTTTTTTATCTCAAGGAGAGAAAAATGAAAGGCAAAATCATCCCGCTGAATTTTCGCACTCGCCAGGATCCTAAAACCGGGCACGAGGTGATACGGATGACGCCCCCGCACATTATTTGTCACCGTAACTACTTCTATCAAAAATGCTTCACCCGTGATGGCAGCAAGCTGATTTTTGGCGGTGCGTTCGAAGGCCACTGGAATTACTACCTGCTGGATATTGCGAAACAACAGGCAACCCAGCTCACCGACGGAGCCGGAGATAATACCTTCGGCGGCTTTTTATCTGATGATGATAATTCCCTGTGGTATGTAAAAAATAACCGCGAACTCCGGCGTGTCGACCTCGACAGCCTTGAGGAATTTATCGTCTATGACGTGGACGACGAATGGGTGGCGTACGGCACCTGGGTGGCAAACTCTGATTGCACTAAGCTTGTTGGGATCGAAATCAAAAAGAGCGACTGGCAACCGCTGACCGACTGGAGCAAGTTCCGCGCGTTTTACTTTACCCAGCCTGAATGCCGACTGATCAATATCGATTTACGCACTGGCGAACGCCGGGTGATGTTGCAGGAAAACCGCTGGCTCGGGCATCCGATCTATCGCCCGTTTGACGACACCACCGTCGCGTTTTGCCATGAAGGCCCGCGTGACGCCATTGACGCGCGCATGTGGCTGATTAATGCCGACGGCAGCAACGTGCGCAAGGTTCGCCAGCACGCGCCCGGCGAGAGTTTCACCCATGAATTTTGGGTCCCGAACGGCTCCGCGCTGTATTACGTGGAGCATAAAGAGAACGACCCGAAACGCTATCTGTGCAGCGCCGATCCGCAGACGCTGGAAAACCGCCAACTGATGGCGATCCCGCCCTGCTCTCACCTGATGAGCAACCACGATGGCGTGCTGATTGTCGGTGACGGCGCACCGCACAATACCGGAGACATCAGCCTCAACGATCCGTTTATCTGGGTATTTGATGTTCGCGCGGGAACGCAAAAGGCCGTTTGTCAGCACAACACCAGCTGGAAAGTGCTGGATGGCGACCGTCAGGTGACGCATCCGCATCCGTCGTTTTCGCCGGATAATCAGTGGGTGTTGTATACGTCTGATGAGGAAGGGATGCCCGCGCTGTATTTAGCGAAGGTGTAAAAAAAACCGGGTGGCGGCTATGCCTTACCCGGCCTACATTTGGCGCTACTTTGTAGGCCCGGTAAGCGTAGCGCCACCGGGCACGTCATCAGACGCCGATATCCCGTAATTTCTCGCCTTTCATCAGCTTACGTTCAATGTGTTCCAGCGTCACGCCTTTGGTTTCAGGAATAAGCCAGAACGTAATACCGATAAACACCACGTTCAGCACCGTATAGAGCCAGAACGTCCCCGCCGCGCCGATCGAATCCAGCAGCGTCAGGAATGTCGCGCCGATAATCATGTTCGACACCCAGTTGGTGGTTGTGGAACAGGTAATCCCGAAGTCACGGCATTTCAGCGGCTGAATTTCAGAGCAAAGGATCCACACAACCGGCGCGGCGCTCATCGCATAACCCGCAATACACATCATGGTCATGCCGACAGAGAGCCAGGACAGCCCGCTTGATGCCGTGCCGTTATCGAACTGCATCAGGCAGTAGCCGAGGATCAGCGTGCCGATGGCCATCACACTAAAACCAATTTTTAGCGCCGGTTTACGTCCGGCTTTATCAACGGTGAACACCGCAATAAAGGTGGCGAACATAAAGGTCAATCCGACCACCAGGGTAGCAATCATCTGTTGCTCGGTGGTGGTAAATCCGGCCATTTTGAAGATGCGCGGGGCGTAATACATGATGATGTTCATGCCGGTGAACTGCTGCATCGCCTGCAACAACATGCCAAGGAACACCGCGCGCCGCACGTTGCGGTTGGCTTTAAATAACGCCCAACCACCCTGCTTCAGCTTCAGGCTTTCGCGGATTTCGTTCAGCTCATCACGCGCTTTTTCAGACGTATCACGCAACATGCGCAGCACCTCTTCCGCCTCCACGTGACGCCCTTTTTGTGCCAGCCAGCGTGGGCTGTTTGGCAGGAATATCACCAGCACAATCAGCAGCAACGCAGGCAGCGCCAGCACACCCAGCATTGCCCGCCAGTTACCGCTGTAGCTGAAATATGTATCGGACAAAAACGCCAGCACAATACCGAGCGTGACCATCAACTGATACATACTGATCATCTTGCCGCGCACGTTCTCGCTCGCCATTTCTGACAGATAAAGCGGCGCGGTGTACGACGCAATCCCCACAGCTACGCCCAGCAGCACGCGGGACAGCAACAGCAATTCCACACCGGTGGCAAACGCCGAGCCGAGTGAACCGGCCACGAACAGAATGGCGCCAACCATCAGGCTGTATTTACGCCCAAGGCGGAACGAAAGCCAGCCGTTGAACAGCGCACCGATGGCTGCGCCGAGCATCATACTGCTCACCACCCACTCCTGAAGGCGGCTGCTCAACGTAAAGTGATCGGTAATAAACGGCAACGCACCGGCAATCACGCCGATATCCAGCCCAAACAGCAAACCGGCTACCGCTGCCGCGATAGAGACAAACTGGTTCATGCGGCGGGTATCGCGCAGCGCGCCGGGCATGAGGGTAGAGTCATTTATAGATGTCATATTTTCCTGCCTGAACAGCGAAATTCGTTAACTGAAATTACGAGATGGCGAAAAAAAGTGTCAGGCGGGAATCTGCGAAGATATGGATAATTTCGCTGCGACATACCGATCTGTGATGGACATTACAATTTCAACTAATGCTGAATAATCACATATTTTTACTAATTAGCTAATTTTTAAGCAATAAAAGCGTGATTTATGTCATTCATGACTTTTTAGTATGGATTTTTCATCTTTTGCAGTATGGATAATGACATTTTTTGAGCAAAAAAAACCTCCGCCGCAAGGCAGAGGTTCTTCATCAGAGGGCGGAATTAACGCGCCAGCCAGCCACCGTCAACGGCAATGGTGTAGCCGTTGATGTAGTCAGAAGCCGGGGATGCCAGGAACACAATCGGCCCCATCAGATCGCTCGGCAGACCCCAACGGCCAGCCGGGATACGGTCGAGGATCTCCGCGCTACGCTGTTCATCCGCACGCAACTGCTGGGTATTGTTGGTCGCCATGTAGCCCGGTGCAATCGCGTTGACGTTGATGTTGTGCTTCGCCCACTCGTTTGCCAGCAGACGGGTCACGCCCATCACGGCACTTTTTGACGCGGTGTAAGACGGCACGCGGATACCGCCCTGGAACGACAGCATAGAGGCGATGTTAATGATCTTGCCGCCTTTACCCTGGGCGATAAAGTGCTTCGCCGCCGCCTGAGACATAAAGAACACGCTCTTGATGTTCAGGTTCATCACGTCGTCCCAGTCGCGCTCGCTGAAGTTGATAGCATCTTCACGGCGGATCAGGCCTGCGTTGTTGACCAGGATATCGATATGGCCGAATTCTGCCACGGCGCGATCCAACAGCTCAGGAATGGCATCGATTTTACGCAGGTCAGCGGTCAGGCTCAGGAAACGGCGGCCCAGTGCGGTGACGCGTTCAATGGTTTCAGTCGGTTCAACAATGTTGATGCCGACGATATCGCAGCCGGCTTCCGCCAGACCTAATGCCATACCCTGACCCAGACCGGTGTCACAACCGGAAACCACAGCCACTTTACCCTGTAGAGAAAATGCATCCAGAATCATGTTAGTTCCTTAATCTTTTAACGCCTGTCACGAACAGGCAGGTTTATGCTTAACTGCCCGCGACTAGCGCAGATCTTTAACAGCGACGTGGTCCATATCATCAAAGACCTGGTTTTCACCGACCATACCCCAGATAAAGGTGTACGCACGGGTTCCCACGCCTGAGTGAATAGACCAGCTCGGAGAAATCACGGCCTGCTCGTTATGCATCACGATATGACGCGTTTCCTGCGGCTGCCCCATCATGTGGAACACGCAGGCATCTTCTTCCATGTTGAAGTAGAAATAGACTTCCATGCGGCGCTCGTGGGTATGGCACGGCATGGTGTTCCACAGGTTGCCCGGTTCAAGCTCGGTCAGCCCCATGCTGAGCTGGCAGGTTTCCAGCACATCGGGAACAAAGTATTTGTTGATGGTGCGGCGGTTGCTGGTGAGGTTGTCGCCAAGCGTGACCGGGGCAACGTCCGCAGGTGTCACTTTTTTGGTTGGGTACGTGGTGTGGGCTGGCGCGCAGTTGTAGTAGAACTTCGCCGGTTTGCTGCTATCGATGCTGGCGAAGATCACTTCTTTCGCGCCTTTACCTACGTACAAAGCATCGCGATGCCCAATCTCGTAACAGTGGCCATCTACGGTGACAGTGCCAGGTCCGCCGATATTGATAACGCCCAATTCGCGACGTTCCAGGAAGTAGCTCACGCCAAGCTGTTTACCCACTTCGCTGCCCACGGAAACCGTTTTTGCCACCGGCATGATGCCGCCAACAATAATGCGATCGATATGGCTGTAGACCATGGTGTACGCGTCGGCTTCGAATACCTTCTCAACTAAAAACTCGTTGCGCAGCCCCTGAGTATCCAGCGTTTTTGCGTGCGCACTGTGGATGCTTTGTCTGACGTCCACGGTAACCTCCAGAATTGGTCGTGCCAGAAGGCAAAATAATTAACGAAACATCGTTCCGTTTTCTCGATAGGCACATAGTATCGCCTGAGAAATGGCTTTTCAATTGCATTTAAAACAACGTTTCACTTTTTCTGTGTCTTTATGCCAGAAATGATGTTTCGATCACGATTGTTGAGGGGTTGACGCAGAAATGGCTAAAATCGGGCTGGATGTTAATCATAATAAACAATAAGTTATAAAACCTTTGAAATTCGACGGTATACAAAACATTCAGCGTTAAAAATCTAAGATGACATCACGCGCATCAATTTTTCTTACAAATTGCGCCATCAGTCACACATATTGAAACGATGTTTTGATAATTTAACACCCAGTTTTTAACTCAATTTTTATCGTATAAAGGAGTGCATTATGGCTAAAGGTATGCGGGTCAAGCTGAACTACGAGGTCAGCCGCGATCCGGATACGGGCGTGGAAGTCACCCGCCTGACCCCACCCGAAGTAACCTGTCATCGCAACTACTTCTATCAGAAGTGCTTCTTTAACGATGGTAGCCACCTGCTGTTCGCAGGAGAGTTTGACGGGAACTGGAACTACTACCTGCTGGATCTGAAAAAAGCCGAAGCGGTGCAGCTGACTGAAGGTACCGGCGATAACACCTTTGGTGGATTCCTCTCTCCGGATGATAAGTCCTTCTATTATGTGAAGAACGATCGCACGTTGCTGGAGGTGAACTTACACACTCTGGCCGAGCGAGAAGTTTACCGCGTCTCTGACGAATGGGTGGGTTACGGTACCTGGGTGGCCAATAGCGACTGCACCAAACTGGTCGGTATTGAGATTGCCAAAAGTGACTGGACGCCGCTCAACGACTGGAAAATTTTCCACGACTTCTTCCATAAAGGGCCACACTGCCGCCTGCTGCGCGTGGATCTTAAAACCGGTGAAAGCTCAACCATCCACGAAGAGAAAAACTGGCTGGGTCACCCTATTTATCGTCCGTTCGACGACAACACCGTGGCTTTCTGTCACGAAGGGCCGCACGACCTGGTAGATGCCCGCATGTGGCTGGTCAACGAAGATGGCAGCAACGTGCGTAAAGTGAAAGAGCACGCAGAAGGTGAAAGCTGCACCCACGAATTCTGGGTGCCGAATGGTTCTGCACTGGTTTACGTCTCGTATCTGAAAGGTCAGCAGGGCCGCACGATTTACAGCTTCAACCCGGATACCGGCGTTAACGATGCCGTCATGCAGATGCCTGCCTGTTCACACCTGATGAGCAACTTCGACGGCACAATGCTGGTTGGGGATGGCTCCGGCACACCGGTCGACGTGAAGGATACCAGCGGTTATACCATCAATAACGATCCTTACCTTTATGCCTTTGATGTGGCGAAAAAAGCGTACTTCCGCATCGCCCGTCACGATACCTCCTGGGCAACGGTGGCCAATAGCCGCCAGGTGACCCACCCGCATCCATCCTTTACCCCGGATGATAAAGCGGTTCTGTACAGTTCCGATAAAGACGGCAAACCTGCTCTCTATATCGCGAAACTCCCCGAGCAACCTGAAATGTTGCATGCATGATTTGAGTTAGTGTTTCTGTAACTGGCCTTGCCCTCCTTTATGGAGGGCTTTTTTTTGGGTTCGGTGCGTGCTTTTTGCCCGGTGGCGCTGCGCTTACCGGGCCTACAAAACCGAGTCCGTGCTCTTTCCCGGTGGCGCTGCGCTTACCGGGCCTACAGAACCGAGTCCGTGCTCTTTCCCGGTGGCGCTTCGCTTACCGGGCCTACAAAACCGAGTGTGTGTTCTTTGCCCGGTGGTGCAAAACCCACCGAATATCGTAGGCCGGGTAAGCGTAGCGCCACCCGGCGTTTTCCGGGCACAAAAAAACCGGCTCACGTGGAGCCGGTCTTTTTCCCGGAGGTACTGCTTATTATTTATTAGAAAGAGTACGCCACACCTAAACGGAAACGGGTCTGACGCTCATCGGTATCTTTCACGCCCACGTTACCCACTTCAACATATGGCGCCCAGTTTTTATCCCATTTGTATGCCAGCTTGGCGTTATATTCGTTGGAGTAATCTTTATTGTTATTACGAATCACACCTTCCGAACTTTTCGCGTAAACATAGTTCAGCTCGGTACGGAAATCGCCCATCACCCAGCCAACCCACGCATCGCCACGGTTTACTTTATCATCGTCTTTATTCGAACTTGACGGGTAGCGGGTATATTCATAGCGGTAACGCGCGGCAACATAGAACCCATTATCAAAACTATATTGCAAGTGCAGGTTCGGTTTATAAATAGTGCGACTGTCATTACTCTCAATCGTAAACGCAGGCGTCAACGAGATATTATCCGTTGCTTTCCAGCGCCAGCTAATCTGGTCTTCGTGGCCGTTACCCACCACATCCGCAAACGGCTGATCGGCTTTATCACCGCCAGATTTCCATTTCGCTTCAACCGAAAAACCTAAGCCGTTTTCAAAACGGTGTGAAACAGATACACGGTCTGCGTTAGAGCCGCTATCAATGTATTCATGACGTAAGTCAACAGTAACAGCCTGAGCTGCAAAAGACGCACCGACAAGGGAAGCAAGAACCAGAGATTTCTTAAACATGAAAAAACCCTCAATTGAAATAACGTTTCGTTTTTATGGAATTGCAGTTTATTTTTTTATAAACGTAATTTTAGTGACAAGGATCGTAATTATTTGTTTCATTTTTTTTGGCAAAGATCGACGTGAACCCCGTCAACAAAAAGGGGGCTTTAACGTGAATTTTTATGGGAGAGATCACACAAAGAACTTAGCGAGGAAAATAATTTGGCGTGCAAGTATTACTGATAACTTTAGATTTACCTTAAAAGCGTAAAAATATGATTCTTGATGTCAAAAAAAAACCTCCGGGCAGGAGGCTTAGTGTCGGGCTAATATCAGGGGGCATTACCTTTCGATCGCTAACGCAACCCCTTGCCCACCGCCAATACACAGCGTGGCGAGCCCCTTACGAGAATTGCGTTTCATCATTTCGTGGACCAGTGACACCAGGATCCTACAGCCGGATGCGCCGATCGGGTGACCCAGTGCGATCGCCCCGCCGTTAACATTGACGCGCAGCGGATCCCACTCCAGCATTTTGCCTACCGAAATAGCCTGAGCCGCAAAAGCTTCGTTCACTTCAATAAGATCCACATCACTGAGATGCCAGCCCGCACGCTCCAGGCAGCGACGGGTCGCATAAACCGGTGCGATCCCCATTAGGGCTGGGTCGACGCCTACGCTTGCAAACGCCTTGATGCGTGCCAGTACGGGTAAATCCAGCTCCTGAGCTTTGCTTTCACTCATCATCATTACCGCTGCGGCACCGTCATTAATCGAGGATGCGTTCCCGGCCGTCACCGAGCCCAGGGTTTCAAATGCGGGATTCAGCTTTGCCAGCCCTTCGGCGCTGGCATCGGTACGCGGCTGTTCATCCGTGTCGACAACAACAGATTCACCGCTCTGGCGGAGCGTGCTGACAGGCACGATTTCATCGCGAAACCGCCCGGAATCGATAGCCGCGCGGGCTTTTTGCTGTGAGCTTAGCGCGTAGGCATCCTGAAGTTCACGGCTGATGCCATACTCCCGCGCCAGATTTTCCGCCGTCACGCCCATGTGGTAGTCATTGAACGCATCCCACAGCCCGTCATGCACCAGGCTGTCGATAAGCTGGCTGTTGCCCAGCTGCGCGCCGGTCCGGCTGTCGGTAAGGACGTGCGGGGCGCGGCTCATGTTCTCCTGCCCACCGGCAATCACCACATCCGCTTCACCACACTGTATCGCCTGGGTTGCAAGATGCAGCGCTTTCAGACCAGAGCCACAGACATCGTTGATGGTAATTGCAGACACGGTATTCGGCAGGCCGCCTTTGAGCGCCGCCTGGCGCGCAGGGTTTTGCCCGGCACCGGCAGTCAACACCTGACCGAGGATCACTTCGTCGATTTCATGCCCGGCGATCCCGCTGCGTTCCACCAGTGCCTTCACCACCACGCTGCCCAGATCAACGGCAGAGTGGCGCGACAGCGCTCCCTGAAAACAGCCGATAGCCGTACGCAACGCACCCACTATAACGACATCTTTCATCACGACCTCTGTATAAAATGACATGACGATAGTAGAGGATTGTTATCAACAATTGACGCAATTGTTTAAAAAAAGTGAGTTTAGTCACAGGATTAGCGTGCATCCTGCAAATACTGGCGTAGCCAGCTTCCGGCGACGCCAGGCGGGGATCGTTTGTTCCACAGCAGATCAATCCCGATCGCGCGCGGCCAGCCCGGAACATTCAGCTGCACCAGTGATTTCGCCGCCGCGAATTCATCCACCAGCGCGCATGGCAGCGCGCACCAGCCAAATCCCTGCACCGCCATACTCAAGAGTAACAGGTAATTGGGCGCTGACCAGACCGGCCCCCGCGCAAGCGTAGTTTCCCGCTCAAGATAGGTGCTCAGACGCAACTCGCGCCAGCCGTGCAGTTCGTCGGCCTGCGTCTGATGTTGCGCCGCAAGGGGATGCTCGGCAGAAACATAGATGGCCATCCGGGTCTGCATGGGCAGCCGGGTGGCACCGATATCGGTCGGGTAGCTGTCACGTGCTTCCGTCAGCCCGACCTGCGCCCTCTCTTTCTGGAGAAGATCGATAACATCCTCTTCCTCGCCGATCAGACATTCGAATTCCGTATGGGGAAAACGCTGGTCGAACTGTTTCATCAGGTCTTCCAGCACGTCCGGGTTCAGCGTATCGGAAAGCACAAACGTCAGGCGTGCTTCGGTTTGTGCCGTCAGCGATACCGCCAGCTCGTCGAGCCGCGCGCTGGCGGCAAGGATGGATTGCACATAGCCCAGCACCTGCTCGCCCTGCGCGGTTAAGACAGGCTGACGCGCCGAGCGGTCAAACAGCTCAAAGCCCAGATCGGCCTCAAGATTGGCAATGGAGGTACTGATGGTGGACTGGCTTTTACGCAGCCGACGCGCGGCAGCAGAAAACGAACCGGCGGCAACGGTTTCAACAAACGCCGTGAGGGCTTCGGGTGAATAGCGCATGAAGTATCTACTTTATCGATGGATACCATCTTTTATATATCATCTTTAACGATAAAAATAGGCCGCAACACCGCCCATTCTGGCGAATTAACGAGGTCACTATGCAACATCAGGATGCACTCCAGCGTAAGCTGCCGGAGCGAATCTTTCATGCGGTTTGTTTTGAAGGAATTGCCACGGCGATCCTCGCCCCGACGGCCGCGTGGTTAATGCAACGTTCGGTCGTTGAAATGGGCGGCCTGACCATTATTCTGGCCACCACGGCGATGCTGTGGAATATCATTTATAACTTTGGCTTTGACCGCTTCTGGCCCGTACAGCGGGTAAAACGCACGGCCAAAGTCCGCGCCCTGCACGCGTTAGGATTTGAATGCGGCTTTATCGTGATCGGCGTAACCATCGTGTCTGCGGTTCTCGGCGTCACGCTGCTTCAGGCATTTACACTGGAAATCGGTTTCTTCCTGTTCTTCCTGCCCTACACCATGTTCTATAACTGGGCGTATGACACTCTGCGCGATAGATTCATCAAGCGTCGCCAGCAACGACGCGCCCTGGCAGGCTGATCCTCCCCTGGCCGGACACCTGCTCCGGCCAGCCCCCTCAGAAGCAACGGCGATCTCCTCTCATAATTATGGTAAATTGCACTCCTTTTTGTTCGTTTTATAGTTGATACGTTGCTCTAATGTCGAAAATTTGGTCAAAAGAAGAGACTCTATGGAGTTTCGCCCTCTACGGCACAGCCGTGGGCGCAGGAACCTTGTTCTTGCCCATTCAGCTCGGCTCCGCAGGCGCCATTGTCCTGCTCATTACTGCCCTCGTGGCGTATCCGTTAACCTACTGGCCGCACAAAGCGCTGGCGCAATTTATCCTGTCGTCGAAAACAAAAGGTAACGAAGGGATCACTGGAGCGGTTAACCACTACTACGGTAAGAAGATCGGTAATCTGATCACCACGCTCTATTTTGTCGCCTTCTTTGTGGTGGTGCTTATCTATGCGGTGGCGATTACAAACTCGCTCACCGAACAGCTGGCGAAGCGCATGACGGTTGATCTTAGCGTGCGGGTGATGGTGAGTTTTGGCGTGGTGCTGGCGCTGAATCTGATCTTCCTGATGGGACGGCATATCACCATTAAAGTGATGGGATTTTTGGTCTTTCCGCTGATCGCCTACTTCCTGTTTTTGTCGCTGTATCTGACCGGTAGCTGGCAGCCTGAGCTGCTTACCAGCCAGATGGCGTTCGATCAACATACGGTGCACCAGGTGTGGGTTTCTATCCCGGTGATGGTTTTCGCTTTTAGCCATACCCCGATTATCTCGACGTTCGCGGTCGATCGTCGCGAGAAATACGGTGACGCTGCCATGGGTAAATGCAAAAAAATCATGAAGGTGGCATACCTGATTATCTGCCTGAGCGTGTTGTTCTTCGTGTTCAGCTGCCTGCTTTCCATTCCTCCGTCTTACATTGTGGCGGCGAAAGAGGAAGGGGTAACGATTTTGTCGGCGCTGTCGATGATGCCCTCTTCTCCTGCCTGGCTTGGAATTTCCGGCATTATTGTCGCCATTATCGCGATGTCGAAGTCGTTCCTCGGCACCTATTTTGGGGTGATTGAGGGGGCGACGGAGATTGTGAAGTCGTCGCTGAACCAGGTCGGGGTGAAAAAAAGCCGCGCCTTTAACCGCGCGGTTTCGATTCTGGGCGTGTCGCTGATTACCTTTGTGGTGTGTTGTATTAACCCGAATGCGATTTCGATGATTTATGCCATCAGTGGCCCGCTGATCGCCATGATTTTGTTTATTATGCCAACGTTGTCGACGTATTTGATTCCATCGCTGAAGCAGTATCGCTCGGTGGGGAATTTGCTGACGTTGATTGTTGGGGTGTTGTGTGTGTCGGTGATGTTTGTGGGGTGATTCGAAGAATGAGAACACAGGCTGTTCCGTTCACTTCTGTTCCGGCAGAAAATTGATTCTTCACCGCCCGTGAACTGGAAAGGGGCCACTGCGGCCCCTTTTCAATCCCGGCTCCCGATACTGTTAAGCCCGAATATCGTCATACTCCCGCGTATTATCAAACTCATGCTTCGCAAACGGGCACAGCGGGATAATCTTGCGGTTCTCACCGCGCATCTTCTCTACGACTTTCGCCACCAGCTGCTTACCGACGCCCTGCCCCTTCAGGCTCGGATCGACATCGGTATGCTCGATAATGCTCAGGTGCTCGCCGGTCGGGACAAACACAATCTCGGCGACCTGATTTCCGTCAGCATCATTCACATAAAACTTGTTATGGCCTTCCAGAATATCCATAGTTCCTCGCTTATTTTTGGCGATACTTCAGCGCACCGCTCGGGCAGGTATCAATCACACGAATAACGGTTTCTACATCCACTTCATCCGGGATGATCCACGGTTTGCGTTTCAGATTGAATAGCTTAGCGCTGCCGCGCACACAATTTCCTGAATGCTTGCAGATCCCGGTGTTGAAGTAGACATCAATTTTTTCCCCGGTATAGGCCCGGTAACCTGCATCCAGTAGTTCTTTATCCATGACATTGCCTCTCTAGTTATTATGGTGCTGAACAAAGCATAGCCTCGTGGGATCCTGATGGCTATCCATGCAAAAAACGAAAAGCCAGCTCACAACTCTGTTTTTGTCAGATTGCGCGCCACATTTCCCCATGTCAGGCTCCGCGAATATCTCATTTTTGTATTTCAGCCGCAGGACATATGAAACGCAGACTCCCTTTTCAGGTGAAGCTTTTTTTATCTCTGGTGTTTTTTTCCTGCCTGCTATTAGCGCTGCTGGGTGCGATCCTGTTCCATTTTATCGACCGACAACTGCACCACGACCTCGGACAACGTGCACGGGTGCAGGCCAGCGAAATAGCCCTGATGCCAGGGCTTGCCGATAAAGTCGCCGCCAGAGATATCACCGGTATCGCCCGCTTAATTCAGCCTTTACGCGCAGAAAGTGATGCCAGTTATATTGTGATCGGGGATACGCGCGAGCAGCATCTGTATCACTCAGAGTCACCTGAACGTCTTAATTTACCCATGATTGGTGGGGATAATGCCGAGGTCTTAAAGGGAAAGACCATTATTTCCGTACGCAAAGGTGGGATAGGTGTTTCATTACGCAGTAAAGCCCCGATATTTAATGCCCAACATCAGGTAATCGGGATTGTCTCGGTGGGTTATCTGACCTCGTACATTGCCAATATTAATGCCCGCATCCTCTGGCAGTCGGGGTTATATGGCATTGGACTTTTACTTTTGCTGTTTATTTTTTCCTGGCTATTTACCCGTAATCTCAAAAAGCAGATGTTCCGCCTCGAGCCTAAAGATATCGCCCAGCTGGTGCTGCAACAAAAAGCCCTGCTTGAAGCCATGTACGAGGGCATATTTGCAGTAAATGCTGAAAAGCAGCTGATTTTAATAAACCGGGCGGCGCGAGAAATGCTGGATATTCGCCAGAGCGAGAAAGAGCTTATCGGCAAACCGCTCGATGAGGTCTTGCAGACCTCACCCGGTTTCTTTTCACAGCGCTATGCCTCAATAAGCAGCGGCAGCCACGATCAGATTGCCGTCCTTAATCATCGGGAAGTGATCGTTAATCGCGTGGCCATTGAGGTAGAGCCGAATGTGGAAAGCGGCTGGGTGTATAGCTTCCGCGATAAAAACGACATTAACACCCTCAGCAGCCAGCTGAGCCAGATAAAGCGGTACGCTGACAACCTGCGCATTATGCGCCATGAACAGCTGAACTGGACCGCCACCCTCGTCGGGTTGTTGCAGATGAAGCATTATGACGAGGCCATTCGCTACATTCAGGCCCAGTCCGATGGCGCGCAAAAGGTGCTGGATTTTGTCTCCGCCCGTTTTACTTCGCCGGCATTGTGCGGGCTGCTGCTGGGGAAATACGTCAGCGCGCGCGAAAAAGGCGTTGAACTTCTTTTCGATCCCGCCTGCCAGTTAACCCATATGCCGTTGACGCTCAACGAAACAGAACTGATGTCGGTTATTGGCAACCTGCTGGATAACGCCGTGGATGCCACGCTGAAAGCCCCCGTTCCCGCCGCAGTGGAACTCTATATTTCAGACAGAAACCAGGAGCTGCTGATAGAAGTGGCCGACCGGGGCTGCGGCGTGGACGATGCCATGAAGCCGCACATTTTCCAGCAGGGGTTCAGCAGTAAACCCGACTCCGGCAACGAAATAACCGGCTCCGAGCACGGTATCGGTCTGTTTCTGGTGGCAGGATATATTGATAAGGCCGGTGGCAATATCGAAATCACCGACAATACCCCGCAAGGCACTATTTTCACGGTGTTTATTCCTTTTAAACCTTCCGTTCGACAGGGCTAAAACATGACTACTACCCGGGCAATTGATGTCGTCATTGTTGAGGACGAACCTCACCTCGCCGAGCTGCATCGTGAGTATATTGAGCAGAATTTCCATTTACGCGTTGTCGGCATTGCCCCTTCGCTGGAAAAGGCACACGAGCTGATTAGCTGCCATCAGCCACGGTTGATCCTGCTCGATAACTACCTTCCTGATGGCAAAGGCGTGAATTTAATCGACAGTCCGCTGCTGAAGAGTTTTGAGTGCTCAGTCATTTTCATCACTGCGGCCAGCGATATGCAAACCTGTAGTCATGCCATGCGCAGCGGCGCGTTCGACTACCTGATAAAACCGGTGTTTTTCCAGCGCCTGCACGCCTCGCTTGAGCGGTTTTTGCGCTTCATCCACACCGTGCAGCAGGTAAAGGTCGTGGACCAACATGCGCTGGATCGCCTGTTTAATCTGCCCGCGGCTGAGTCCTCTCCAGCCCCTTCCACCAAAGGGATTGAACCCAACACCCTGGAGCGCATTAAGCGCTTTTTCACCGATAACCCTGACAGCAATATGTCTGTAGAAGAAGTCGTGGAAAACGTGGGGATCAGCAAAACCACGGGCCGTCGCTATCTGGAATACTGCGTGGAGAGCGGGTTTATTAGCATCGAAATGTTGTACGGCAATATTGGCCATCCAAGACGGCTATATCGCAAATCTCCCGCCAAAGAATAATCCGCAAACCGGGTGGTGTTTTGCGGATTTAATGGTGTTAATTGCCGAAACAACGCCGACAATCACACTTCGGAAGCGGGGCTTTCGCCCCCCTATTGTCTGATGTTCCCCATACGCTATGTTGACCATTAGTTCCTCAAATGTAACTAAAAGGTTAATTATAATGTCGAACACTTTCCGAATTTCTCTGCTTACCGCTACCGTACTGATCTCTACGTCTGCAATGTCTGCTTTACCGCAGGGCTACCCTGCCGAGTATCAAAAAGTCGTGGATGCTGCGACCAAAGAGGGCAAAGTGGTGATTTACTCCACCACCGACACCAAAGCCGCCGGGCCGCTGATTGAGGGCTTCGAAAAAACCTATCCGGGCATTAAAGTTGAATACAACGACATGAACAGCACCGAGCTGTACAACCGTTTTATCAGCGAACAGGCTTCCGGTGGCGGCAGCGGTGATGTGGTCTGGAGCTCATCAATGGATACCGCGCTGAAGCTCGCCACCGACTATGCGCAGGAGTACAAATCCCCTGAGCAAAGCCAACTGCCAAAATGGGCGGTCTGGAGCGATAAAGCCTACGGAACCACCTATGAGCCGGTGGTCTTTATCTACAACAAACGCCTTATCCCCGCGGCCGAAGTACCGGATTCACACGCGGCACTGGCCAAACTTATCGCCAGCCAGAGCGATAAGTTCAAGAGTAAAGTCACCACCTACGACATCGAAAAATCCGGGCTGGGCTTTATGCTCTCCGTTCAGGATTTCAAAGCCGATCCAAACTACCTGAAAACTCTGGCTGACGTCGCCAAAGGCGGTTTAGCCGTGCAGTCTTCAACCGGCACGATGATGGAGAGGGTATCGTCAGGTGAAAACCTGATTGGCTTTAACATCCTCGGCTCCTACGCCGAAGCCCGCGCAAAGAACGATCCGTCACTGGGCATCTCCTATCCGAAGGATTACACCCTGGTGTTATCGCGCGTGTCCTTTATCAGCCAGCAGGCGCAAAACAGCAACGCCGCGAAGCTGTGGCTGGACTATGTGCTGTCAGAAAAAGGACAAAGTATTCTGGCGAATCAGGCTGATATCCCGTCCATCCGTAACGATATCGAAGGCAAAAATGATATCGACGGCCTGACCAAAATTCTGGGCAACGCGCTGAAACCGATCCCGGTTGATGAAAGCCTGCTGGAATACCTGCAACCGAAAAAACGCCTGGACTACATCAAACAGTGGCGTGAAGCCGCCGCTAAATAAGTCCGGGCATAGCGCGGCGGTTCTGCCGCGCTCCTTCACCTGATGTCGTTGTTCTGGGTTCCAGCACCAGGGATACACTATGAATGCATTACACAGAAAGTGGCAAAGCCTGCCTCGCGGCGTAGTGGTGTTGATAACCGCTCTGGTTATCTATGTTCCGCTGTCGTTCATCGTGATACAGAGCTTCTTATCCGCTCCCTTTTTCTCTCCGGCTAAAGAGTGGAGCCTTGAATCATTTGGGTTTATTTTCACCGATCCCGATTTCTATAAAGCACTCAGAAGCGGTTTCATTCTCGCGTTCGGTCTGGTCATCATCGCCATTCCGCTTGGTGGGGTACTGGCGTTTCTGATGGTTCGCACCGATTTACCTGGCCGCCGTCTGATTGAGCCGCTGATCCTGGTACCGATTTTTGTGTCGCCGATGGTTCTGGGCTTTGGCTATGTGGTTGCCGCCGGGCCGGTTGGGTTTTTATCTCTGTGGGCGCAGTCGCTGATTGGTTTTGTGCCCTGGAATATCTACGACATGTCGAGCATCGTGGTCATCGCTGGCCTGACGCATGTTCCGCACGCGTATCTGTACATCTCCTCGGCGCTGCGAAGCGTGGGCTCTGATGTGGAAGAAGCCGCGCGCACGGCGGGAGCTTCTCCGTTACAGGTGATGACCTCCGTCAGCCTGCCGATGGTACGCCCGTCGATTCTGTACGCCATTGTATTGCTGTTCTTCCTCGGGCTGGAGGTGTTTGGCCTGATGCTGGTGCTGGGCGATCCTGAGGGCAACATGGTGCTGGCAACCTACCTGTACCAGCTGACCAATAAGCTCGGCACGCCGTCTTATCACCTGATGGCAGCTGTGGCCGTGGTGCTGATTTGTATCACCATCCCACTGGTGATGTTACAGCGCCGCCTGATGCGCACCGCCAACCGTTTTGTAACCGTGAAAGGCAAGGCGTCACAGGCGCGTGCTTTACCACTGGGCAAATGGCGCTGGGTGGCAGGTGGCGTGGTGGCATTCTGGCTGACCGTGACCATTGGCGTTCCGCTGCTTGGCGTGGTGCTGCGCGCGTTTATCTCGAACTGGGGAGTGGGTGTGTCTCTCTGGGATGAGCTTTCCCTGAGCACCTTCCGCACGATCTGGGCTCAGCCAAACCTGCTGCGTGCCATCGTCAACTCGATGTCTATCGGCGTGATTGGCGGCGCACTGGCCGTGGCCTGTTATCTGTTTGTCGGTATTGCCATGCACCGCAAACCGGACAACACCACGCGGTTCCTCGATTACAGCGTGCTGGTGCCACGAGCGGTGCCGGGTCTGCTTGCGGGTCTGGCATTCCTGTGGGTGTTCCTGTTCCTGCCAATGTGGCTGGACAACTCGCTGAAATCAGGCTGGCTTTCCGGGTTTTTCTGGTCCGACTGGATGCGCGAAAACCTGATTGTCTGGCTGCGTTCATTACGCAGCACCATCTTCAGCGTCTGGCTGGCCTACACCGTGGTGTGGATGGCGTACGGGTTGCGGCTGATCTCCTCAACGCTGCTCCAGGTCGGGCCTGAGCTTGAAGAAGCGGCGCGCAGCACAGGGGCAACGCGCGGGCAAATTACCCGTCACGTCACCATTCCGCTGTCACGCTACGGTCTTATCGGATCATGGTTGTTGATGTTCCTGATCTTTGAACGCGAATACTCAACCGGTGTGTATCTGCTTTCGCCGGGTACGGAAACCATCGGCTCGATGCTGGTTTCTCTGTGGGCGGCAGGTGCCATTGATATCGTGGCTGCGCTCTCTTTTATTAACATCCTGCTGGTCGTGGTAGGTCTGGGCATTGCCCTTCGCTTCGGAGTTAAATTACATGATTGAATTAGCGGTCGAAAATCTGCACTTAACCTACGGCGACAACCCGGTGTTAAAAGGGGTTTCCATGAACCTCAAACGCGGCGAAGTGGTTTCCTTGCTGGGGCCATCGGGCAGCGGCAAGACCACATTGTTGCGTGCGGTTGCGGGCCTGGAAAAACCCACCCAGGGTTCGATTATCATCGGCAAAAACAGCGTTTACAACGGCACGCCGCGCAGTGAGATCCCGGCAGAGGAACGCAACCTGGGTCTGGTGTTTCAGTCCTACGCCCTGTGGCCACACAAAACGGTTTTTGAGAACGTGGCGTATCCTTTAAAGCTGCGTAAGGTCGCAGCGAAGGAGATCACCCAGCGTGTTCAGGACGTACTGGATCAGCTCGGCCTGGGCCATCTGGGTAAGCGTCACCCGCACCAGCTTTCCGGTGGCCAGCAACAACGTGTGGCGATAGGCCGGGCGCTGGTCTATAACCCGCCGGTGATCCTGCTGGATGAACCGCTCTCGAACCTGGACGCCAAGCTGCGCGAAGAGGCCCGAGTGTTCCTGCGCGAACTGATTATCAAGCTCGGCCTGTCGGCGCTGATGGTCACGCACGATCAGAATGAAGCCATGTCGATTTCTGACCGTATTCTGCTGCTGAACAACGGCAAAATAGAGCAACAAGGCACGCCGCAGGAGATGTATGGCTCGCCAAAAACACTATTCACCGCCGAGTTTATGGGCAGCAATAACCGTCTGCATGGCAAAGTGACCGAAGTACGCGACGGTAAAGCGCGTATTGAAGGAAACGGCTGGAGGTTATGGGGCCAGGCGGCTGAAGGCGTGAAAGCCGGGAGTGAAGCCACTGCGGTTATCCGTGTAGAGCGCGTAGCGGTGGTGGAAGCCCCGGGTGAAAACCAGCTTGAGCTGCCGTTACTCACCAGCATGTATCTGGGGGATCGCTGGGAATACCTGTTCCGTACAGCGGGGGATGATTTTGTGATCCGTGCCTACGGCCATGACGTTCGGGATCCTCAGCACTGCCATTTGTCATTACCGGAAAAACACGTCTGGATCTTCCCGAAAGGGTGATTAAAGGCCGGACGTTTCTGCCATTGCCCGGTGGCGCTGTGCTTACCGGGCCTACAAAACGAAAATATCCAGATTTTGGTAAAGTCACCTCTAAAATATAGTGGTTAATTTAACCTAAATATATCCTCTTTCAGGACGATGATCTCTCAAAGCATAATACTAAGAAAAGCAGGTGAACGATGGCTGGGATCATCACCAACGTCAATACTCTGGTAGTACAAAATACCGCGTTAAAAAACGGTTCCGTATTACAGCAATCCGTTGAGCGACTCTCCTCCGGGATGCGAATTAACAGCGCTAAAGACGATGCGGCAGGCCAGGCGATTGCTAACCGTATGGGAAGCCAGATTAAAGGTCTTCTTCAGGCGCAGCGAAACGCCAGCGATGGCCGTTCAATGGCCGAAACGGCGGAAGGTGCGCTCAGCGAAATTAACCAGCGGTTGCAGCGCATTCGTGAGCTGTCCGTTCAGTCGTTAAGTGAAACCTACACCCTGGAAGATGCAGACAGCATTCAGGCGGAAATTAACGTCAACCTGAAAGAAATTGCCCGCCTTAATTCACAGACCACCTTTAATGGCAAAAACGTGCTCGATGGCAGCGCCGGGAATGTGCCGATACAGGTTGGCGTAAATGATAATGAAACACTTGGCCTCTTTCTTGGCAAACCGGGTTTCAGCGTTGACGAGCTCGGATTGACCGACCTGGTGATCCGTGGGATTAGCGGCAAAGTAACACCAACCGATCAACTGCTGGGCTCCGCCAGCAACATCTCACTGAGCAGCGGCAGTACCAGCGTCAGCTTTAATACCGCAGGCGTCGCACTGACGTCCGCCAAACTGGTTCGCAGCAGCAGCGGTATTTTGTTTATTCAGGGCACCGACGCGCAGGGGAAAAACACCTATCTGACGGCGAACTACGGCGCGACGTACAACACCGCTACCAGCTCGGCCAGCGTGAGCGTTTCAGCCGTGACCTCTTCACCGCTCTACAGCGATATCTCCACGCTGCCGTCACGCACGGTGTCAGGGCTTTCGTTTGTGGACGACAGCAACGCGGCGATGAGCGCCGATGCGCTGGTCAGCAGCAACGGCAAATACTATATCCAGCAGGGAACGGACTATTACGAAGCCGAACTCAACTGGGGCCCGACTGGCGCAATGCAGGCCAAAGTCACCGATCCCACAGCGCTGACGACCCTGACATCGCCGGTTAACGTCACCACGACACCGGCGGTAGATTTAACGACGGTAACCCCCTCCTTCCTGGACAGCAGCGGGAATGCGGTATCCGGTGCCGCACGGCTGGTGAAAAACGGCAGCTCGTATTTCATGGAAGTGGACAATGGCGGCGGCGATTTTCGCTATTATGCCGCCACTGTTGCTATCACCAGCGATGGCGGAACGCCCGCCGTTACCGTCCAGGCAAACACCGCGACTGCGCAAAACACCTTTACGGATGTCAGCACCGTCGGCGGCACATCATACGTAACGATCGACCCGTCGAAGATGCAGTTGAACTATACGGATAACGACGGCAAAACCTTTGCTAACGTGCTCGATAGCGACGCTGACGGGAATTATGTGATGAACCTCGGCGCAGACGGAAAAAGCGCCACTCTGGTGCAGCAAAGTGACGGCTCACTGCTGATTAAGACACTCAACGGCAGCGGCGAGATCCAGATTTATTATCCCAACAGCTATACCGCGTCTACCGATGCCGCAACGGGCTGGACTACCATCAATCTACGGGAAACCGGAGACGGGATCCGTCTGCGTAACCCGGAAGATCCGCTGGCAACTCTCGATGCAGCCATTGCCCGTGTCGATCAGCGCCGTAGCCTGCTGGGCGCAACCATGAACCGCCTCGAATCCGTGCAGAATGTGCAAACAGCAACCTCGACTGCACTGAGTGCCTCGCGCTCGCGAATTGAAGATGCTGATTACGCCGAGGAAGTGTCAAAAATGTCTCGTTCACAGATTGTGCAACAGGCGGGGAACTCGGTGCTGGCAAAATCGAATCATCTGCCGGATGCGGTGCTTTCGTTGTTGCAGGGATGATTGGCGTGATGGGCTGGCGCTATTGCCAGCTCTCGCCCGCGCAGGGCTAATCACGTTAACACTGTCAGACAGTTCAAACTCACCGGATATTCGAGGAGGAGTCCCCCCTTTACTGGTTGTTACGAAACGTAGTTTTACTTAAGTCCAATGCTTATTGATCACAAGGTTATTGTTTGTAAAATAGCCACTGGCATTATTTCTACAGCAAGTAGAGGGACTTATGTCTGTAAAACTAAAAGTCATTACCGTCGGTGATAAAACAACCACAGGTGGAACCGTAGAAAATGGCGCATTGACGGTATTTTGCCGAAGCCGACTCGTTGCACTTATTGGTTCTGAATCCTTCTGCCCCCAATGCAAAACTCTCGGTGTGATACGGAAAACCAAACCCTTCAACGTATTCGCTGAAAATAAACAAGTTTGCCTTGAAAACGATGTAGTTGAATGTGGCTGTCCTATCGGTACTAACCGCCTCATTGCTTCCCCTGATGCCCTTGAGTTTATTGGTTATGAAGACGGTTCGGTCGGTTCGACCCTTTCTCATGAAGAGGTATCCAATTTTATTCAGAACGGGGGAAACTCTATGTTCAGCACGGGGGAGAAAGAACCAGAACAACACGCGCAAGTTGCGAAGAAACAAAACAGCTTTGCTGACACCTGCAAACCCGAAGATAACCCGCTACTGAACGGTGTTTACATCTGGACTGAAACCACGGACGCAGGACACGCTTTCGTATCCGTACATCAGGATAAATCAATTTATCTGTATACCTATGGTCGTTACGGTAGGACAGGCCCAGGGAATTTAACTGGTGATGGGATTTTAAACTTTCTGCAAGGTGAAGATGCGGGGGTTTATTATAGAGCAGAACTGTACCGTATGGGCGCAAGAGCATTTCGAATAGATGACGCTGACCCGACGAAAACGAGACAGTTCTTTGAAGATCTTTGGAACAACGGCGAACCAGCGATTCGAACATCGGAGATGAAAGAAACAACCCAGCGAAGAGGCCGCACCATCGATGAGTATGACATAACAGGAAATAACTGTACTACCCACTCAGTCGAGGGGATCAAGTTTGCTGGTTCAACGGTATTCGAGCAGAATTACACATCCATCACTACGCAAACTCCTATCGAATCCGAAGAAGATTTCACAATCCCTGTCTCATTGCAGCGTTATCTTGAGTCAAAAAGCTCTGACTTTTCATCAATGACAGTTGTTGAAATGACAACCGAGTTTAAAAAAATGTACCCCAACAAGGACAATTTACCGCGCTACCAAGAGTCGCCAAAGGGGAAAGTTCAGCACATTGCCGCCGAAGCCGCCGCTACTGGCGATTCATTATCACAGTATTCCAGCGGTACTTTTGGCGGTGTATTAGGTGGATCTTATGACGTTGACGAGTAGAACTAAAACCGTTCTTCGATGGGGAGGGATTTGCATTGTCAGCTTGGGTTACTTCTTCGGTCTTTTTGTCGCCTCACAAGCATTCGCGATTTTCTCTGAAAATCAGACTCTTGTCTCAAACCCTGTTCCATTAAAAGAGTATTACCAAGCTGTTGATTCACTTGCCCAAGCTACAAGCGGTGTTTTTGATGCGGCAATTTACGGTTTCGTGATCGGTGTACCTCTCATCCTACTAATCTTTAAAAAGGTGAGATGATGAATAAAAAGTTCTGGATCAGGTGGGTGAGCATCGCGCTGATCTGTATAGCGTATTACATTATCGCGCTGTATTTCGATCTGGTCTTCGCCGTTAACTTCTCAGAAACCGTGAGCCAAGGATGGGATTTTACCCCTTCTCAGCTAACGTCATTTGTTATGGAGCTATCGCAAAACCACTCTGATTCGGTTTTAGCCTCTATAATTGGTTTCGCTGTCTGCGTCCCTCTGATCCTGCTTATCTTCAAGATAGTGAGATGACCGTCAAAGGCTGGAGAAATCCAGCCTTTCCCCTCTTCCCTGATTTTAGACAGTACAAGCCTAATGCCCGTTGATGTTAAGACAACGCGCGGAACCTTTAGGCGGCAACATCAGGGTCCGTCAGACAGTGAAGTCTATCAGGATGACCATGTACCCGAAGGATCGAGGCTGAACCGCTGGCAGAGCTTGCATGTGGTGTGCAAGTACCGTGATCACCATAACCTGTTTATTCCCTGAAACGTCATCTCGACGTGTAGAATATGGGAGCATCGGCAAAAAATGCGCTTCACTATAAGGTTCTGAGAATCAATGCAAGGACAAGGATTTTCCTTCACGTTGTACTATCGCGGTATGAGGGTTAGATCTGCCGCCGCCGAATAGTTACACTCTCATTTCCATAGTAACTATCTGCGCCGTACAATGGCAAAAACGGTCTCTAAGACTTATCTATGGTAAGCAGATGAAAGAAAAGAGAATGTTATCGAAGATTTGCCACACGGAGAAAGAGTCTGGAGCGGGTGAAGGGAATCGAACCCTCGTATAGAGCTTGGGAAGCTCTCGTTCTACCATTGAACTACACCCGCTTTGAAGTGCGTAAAGCATTATAGGCCTTACGCACTTTCACACAAGCCTCTTGATGACTAAGTGGCGATTAAATAATCACTTAGCATTTCGGTTTACTGCCCTGAGCCGGAAGATAACGCTGCGGATCGATGGCAGTAGCACGATAGCGGATCTGGAAGTGGAGCTTCACCGAGTCCGCCCCTGTGCTGCCCATCGTCGCAATCTTCTGCCCTGCTTTCACGTTCTGCCCGTTGTTCACCAGCATAGTGTCATTATGCGCATACGCCGTGATGTAATCTTCACCATGCTTAATCATGATCAGATTACCGTAGCCACGCAGCTGGTCGCCGACGTAAACCACCTTCCCGGCACCGGATGCGTAAACAGGTGTCCCGCGCGCCGCAGAGATATCAATGCCCTTATTTCCGCCTTCAGACGTTGAATACGGCATCACCACTTTGCCACTGGCAGGCCAGAGCCAGCAGCGCTGCCCGACGGGCGGCCAGGACGATTGCGGCACTGCGTAAGATGGCGTCACTTTGGCGGTTTTCGTTTTGGACGACGCGGAATTTTTGGCTGTAGAAGAACCGCCGTTAACCTTCAGTTTCTGCCCCACCTCGATGGTGTACGGCGGAGAAATGTTATTCAGACGCGCCAGATCTTTCACGCTGGTTCCCGTTGTACGGGAAATTCGATACAGCGTATCCCCGCGCTTAACGGTATACACCGCCCCGGAATAGCCGCCCATATCGGAGGATTTACTGCCCGAACATCCCGCCAACAGTAACGTTAGCGTCAGAAGGGATAAGGCAATAATAGGGTTTCTGGTCAGGCTTCCTGCAAACAAAACAGATCCTCGGTCAGCGTAAATGGCGCACTATGATACCAGCCTCAATCCTGATGCCCAACAGCTGCTGCAAACGGATATCCGCGGGTAATAATTTCCATCATTTCCGGCATATAGGGCATCGCGGGCAACTTCACCAGCGCCGGGTAGAAAATCTGCGGCGAGGGAAACACATCCACCACGTAACAGTGGCTGAGCTTACGGGCATCCACCTCAGAAGAAGGCAGTAACGTGGCGGCCTGCAAACCCGACTCCAGCCAGTCCAGAATGACGCCAGGCTGGGTGATATGCATAATCACTTTCGGATTCACGCCCGCTTTGCGAAACAGATCGATCAGCATCTCATAGGTGCCGGAGTCCTTTGCACGGTGCAGCAATACCAGCGGGAAATCGCCCAGCGCAGCGTAATCAAACGGGTTGGCAGGTGGCGCGGGCAGGCAGGATTTAGCAATCACCGCCACCAGCTTAATCGGGTCGAAGGAAACATAATCGAACCCTTCACTGCGATAAGGTCGCTGAATAAGCGCGACATCGATTGTCCCGGCATTAAGCTGCGTCTCTAAATGACTGGAATCTGACACCGATATGTTAATTTCGGCATGAGGATGGCGGCGATATAATTCTAATAACAGAGGTTTAAAATAGGACTGAAAAAGATGGGTTAAACCGATGCGTAACTGAAATTTATCTTTCTGCGCAATTTCTGTTGTTTCACGCGCGGTATCTTCAATCTGGCGTAATATTTCGCAAGCTTTACGATAAAGAAAATAACCGGCTTCCGTCGGTTCGAGTCGATTTCCCCGGCGCGTAAATAACGCGACCTGTAATTCTTCTTCCAGCTCCTGAATGCGTTTACTGAGCGGCGGCTGCGCCATATTGAGCGACTTCGCCGCCTGGCTCACCGAGCCCTGCTCCACCACTTTGCAAAAATAACGTAGCCTTTTCAGATCCATAGTGAACGCCCCTTCTCTTTTTCGCCTGCCAGTATCACACCCGATATCGCAAAGGGGAAGTTTTTCCTCACGCCTCATTTATTTAACATTAATAACAAACCTGCAAATTAACCCTTTTTGATCTGGTTCGCCTCCGGTAAACGGTATTTGTCGGAATAACGGTGCCGCAATATCGTAGAACCACTCCTGTTACCTGAGATGGAATCCATCATGTCAAATAGCGATAACAATGTTCATGACCTGCGTTCCGCGCTGGCGTTATTAAAAACGCTGCCGGGCGAATATGTTGAAACCAGCGTTGAAGTTGATCCTCACGCCGAACTGTCGGGTGTTTACCGTTATGTTGGCGCAGGCGGAACCTGCCATCGCCCAACCCGTAAAAACGGCCCGGTGATGGTATTTAATAAGGTGAAAGGCTTTCACGATATCAGTGTGGCGATTGGTCTTAATGGTTCACGCAAACGCGTCAGCCACTTTCTGAACTGCGAGCCGGAAAAGCTCGGCCACCTGCTGAAAAACTCCGTGCAGAACCCAATTTCACCGGTCATCGCGCGCGATAACGCGGTCTGCCAGGAAGTGGTCCATCTGGCCACAGACGAAGGCTTCGACCTGCGCAAACTGCTGCCTGCGCCCACCAATACCGAAGAGGATGCAGGCCCGTATATCACCATGGGATTGTGCTACGCCTCTGACCCGAAAACCCGCGAATCCGACATCACCATTCACCGCCTGTGCGTGCAGAGCAAAGACGAGCTCTCCATGTGGCTGACCCCTGGCCGCCATATCGATGCGTTTCGCATGAAGGCCGAAGCGGCAGGTAAACCGCTGCCCATTTCTATCAGTATCGGCGTTGACCCGGCCATCGAGATTGCCGCCTGCTTCGAGCCACCAACCACCCCGCTTGGCTTTGACGAACTGAGCGTGGCGGGCGCGTTGCGCGGCCACGCGGTTGAGATGGTGCAGTGCAAAACCATCAACGAAAAAGCAATTGCCCATGCCGAAATCGTTATTGAAGGCGAGCTGCTACCAAACGTGCGCGTGCGCGAAGATCAGAACACCAATACCGGTAAAGCCATGCCAGAATTCCCGGGCTATACCGGCGAAGCCAAAGAAGCTATCCCGGTCATCAAGGTGAAAGCCGTTACCCATCGCCACAACCCAATCTGGCGCACTACCGTCGGGCCTGGTGAGGAACACGTGAACATGGCCGGTATCCCAACGGAAGCCAGCATCCTCGATATGGTTGAGCGCGCCATGCCGGGCAAACTGCTGAACGTGTTTGCCCATTCCGCAGGCGGCGGCAAGTTACTGGCAGTGATGCAGTTTAAGAAAGCGGCAGCAGTAGACGAGGGGCGTCAGCGCCAGGCGGCACTGCTTGCATTTTCGGCATTCCCGGAACTGAAGCACGTTATTCTGGTGGATGAGGACGTGGATATTTTCGACAGCGACGACGTGATGTGGGCGATGCAGACCCGCTACCAGGGCGATGTGGACACCGTATTCATTCCCGGCGTGCGCTGCCATCCGCTCGACCCGTCACAGGTGCCGGAATACAGCCCGAGCATTCTCCAGCAGGGGATGTCGTGCAAAACCATTTTCGACTGCACCGTACCGTTCCACCTCAAACACCACTTTGAACGTTCAAAATTCAAAGAGGTTGATGTGAAACGCTTCCTGCCAGACTTCGAGTAAGAGGAATTAACGTGACCACACAACGTATCATCATCGGGATCAGCGGAGCATCGGGATTCCAGTACGGCGTTAAAGCGCTTGAGCTACTGAACCCACTGGATCTGGAAGTGCATCTGGTGGTGTCTAAAGGGGCTGAGCGCACATGCGAGCTGGAAACCGACTATCAGCTCGATAAGGTGATGGCACTGGCGGATGTCGTTCATCCCATTAGCAATCTGGGGGCGTCGATATCCAGTGGTTCGTTTAAAACGCTGGGAATGCTGGTTGCCCCTTGCTCCATGCGAACGCTTGGCGCAGTGGCTCACTGCCTGACGGACAATCTGCTGACCCGCGCCGCCGATGTGGTGCTGAAAGAGCGGCGTCGCCTGGTCCTGCTGGCCCGCGAAACACCGCTGAATCTTGGGCATATCCGCAACATGGCTGCGGTAACAGAAATGGGCGGGATTATCTTCCCGCCGGTTCCGGCGCTTTATCAGCGGCCGCAGAGTGCAGATGAGATCATTCACCACAGCGTCAGCCGCGCACTGGATCTCTTCGGTCTGGACGTGAAAAACATCCCGCGCTGGGGCGAAGGCAACCTGCTCTACACAGAATAATATTTAGGAAAACATCATGTTAATTGGTCCTTATGTGAATGGCGCGGCCGTCATTCTGGGTGGATTTGCGGGTTCTCTGGTCGGGACACGCATCCCTGACCGGGTGAAAACCGCGCTGCCGTTAACGTTTGGCCTTTGCTCCGTGGGTCTGGGCATCAACCTGGTTATCAAAGTGAAGTTTATGCCCGCCGTGGTCCTGGCCATGGTGCTGGGCGCGGTGATTGGCGAACTCTTCTTTCTGGAAAAACAGATTGGCAAAGCGGCGGGAACCACGCGCGGGCTGATCAACCGTATTTTCCCGCCGGTTCAGGGGCTATCGCATGACGAATTTACGGAAAAATTTGTCGCCATTCTGGTGCTGTTTTGCGCCAGCGGAACGGGGATTTTTGGCGCGATGCATGAGGGAATGACCGGCGATCCGTCTATTCTCTACATCAAAACGGTGCTGGATCTCTTTACTGCGGCTATCTTCGCCACCATGCTCGGCTTCTCGGTGATGACCATCGGTATTCCGCTTATCGCCGTGCAGGTCGCACTGGCCACGCTCGCGGTGTTTATTCTGCACCTGATCACGCCTGATATGATGGCCGATTTCTCCTGCGCAGGCGGGCTTATCATGGTGGCGACCGGGCTTCGCATCTGCAACATTAAGGCATTCCCGGTGGCCAATATGTTACCCGGTCTGATACTGGTTATGCCTTTTTCAGCTCTGTGGGCCAAACTGTTCGTATAAGAATGCCGTATAATAAAGCCGCAGGTGGTGGTGCACAGCCCTAACCTGCGGTCTTTGTACTGGAGCAATAATGAGCATTCAAGAACACGTCATTTTAGTAAATGACCAGGGAACGGTAATTGGCACTCAGGAAAAATACGCCGCACACACGTCACATACCCCGCTGCATCTGGCCTTCTCATCCTGGCTGTTTAACGCAAAAGGCGAATGTCTGGTGACACGGCGCGCCATGAGCAAAAAAGCCTGGCCGGGCGTCTGGACCAATTCCGTATGCGGTCACCCTCAATCCGGCGAAGAGATTGAACAGGCCATTATCCGCCGCTGCCGCTTTGAAGTGGGTGCAGAGATTACGGACATTACTGCCGTCGCCCCTGAATTTCGCTACCGTGAGGTCGATCCTTCCGGGATTGTCGAAAACGAGATCTGCCCGGTTTATGCCGCACGCGTCACTGCCGGCATCGTCATCAACCATGATGAAGTGATGGAATACCAGTGGGTCGCGCTGGAAGCGTTATTCCGTGCGCTGGACGCAACGCCGTGGGCATTCAGCCCGTGGATGGTGATGGAAGCCACCGCCGCCCGCGACACGCTCCGCACGTTCGCCGCACAATAAAAAAGCCCCGGCGATAATCGCACGGGGCTTTTTTTACGTCCTGACGGCTTATTTCACCGGACGCATCGCCGGGAAGAGGATCACGTCACGGATGGTGTGGCTGTTAGTGAACAGCATGACCATACGGTCGATACCAATGCCCAGGCCCGCGGTTGGCGGCAGGCCATGTTCCAGTGCAGTCACGTAGTCTTCGTCGAAGAACATTGCTTCGTCGTCGCCTGCGGCTTTCGCATCAACCTGATCCTGGAAGCGCTGCGCCTGATCTTCCGCATCGTTCAGCTCGCTAAAGCCGTTGCCGATTTCGCGGCCACCGATGAAGAATTCGAAGCGGTCAGTGATTTCCGGGTTCTCGTCATTACGACGCGCCAGCGGAGACACTTCAGCCGGGTATTCGGTGATGAAGGTAGGCTGAATCAGGTGCGCTTCGGCCACTTCTTCGAAGATCTCGGTCACGATACGGCCCAGACCCCAGCTCTTCTCAACCTTGATACCGATGCTTTCTGCAATCGCTTTCGCAGAGTCGAAGTTATCCAGGTCAGCCATCTCAGTTTCTGGACGGTATTTCTTGATAGCTTCGCGCATGGTCAGCTTAACGAACGGCTTACCAAAGTCGAACACCTCATCACCGTAAGGCACTTCGGTGGTACCCAGAATGTCCTGTGCCAGGGTGCGGAACAGGGATTCGGTCAGCTCGATCAGGTCTTTGTAATCTGCGTACGCCATATAGAGTTCCATCATGGTGAACTCTGGGTTATGACGAACGGAGATACCTTCGTTACGGAAGTTACGGTTGATTTCGAACACGCGGTCAAAACCACCCACCACCAGACGCTTCAGGTACAGTTCCGGCGCGATACGCAGGTACATGTCCAGGTCCAGGGCATTGTGATGCGTGATGAACGGACGTGCTGACGCACCGCCTGGGATCACCTGCATCATTGGGGTTTCCACTTCCATAAAGTCACGGTTAACCATGAACTGACGGATACCGGCCATGATCTGGGAGCGGATTTTGAAGGTCTTGCGGGATTCATCGTTAGAGATGAGATCCAGGTAACGCTGACGATAGCGCGCTTCCTGATCCTGCAAACCGTGGAATTTGTCCGGCAGTGGGCGCAGTGCTTTGGTCAGCAGACGCAGTTCGGTACAGTGGATAGACAGCTCGCCGGTCTTGGTTTTGAACAGCTTGCCTTTCGCGCCCAGGATATCGCCCAGATCCCACTTCTTGAACTGCTCGTTGTAGATGCCTTCTGGCAGATCGTCACGGGAAACGTACAGCTGAATACGGCCGCCAACGTCCTGTAAGGTCACAAAAGAGGCTTTACCCATGATACGACGCGTCATCATACGGCCAGCCACAGACACTTCTACGTTCAGCGCTTCCAGCTCTTCGTTTTCTTTGCCGTCGAAGTCAGCGTGCAGTTGGTCTGAGGTGTGGTCACGACGAAAATCGTTCGGGAACGGCACGCCCTGCTCACGCAGTGCAGCCAGCTTCTCGCGGCGGGTTTTCAGTTCGTTGTTAAGATCGACTACCGCGTCAGCGCCCTGTGCTTGTTGTTCAGACATGTTGGTTCCTCATAACCCTGCTTTCAAACTTGCTTCGATAAAT